>Ga0224508_10001608_pt1 | contig 20098 bp, 24 predicted proteins | sample SF_Jan12_sed_USG_4_FD_170157 | JGI IMG/M metagenome (GOLD analysis project Ga0224508, IMG submission 170157) | Sediment microbial communities from San Francisco Bay, California, United States - SF_Jan12_sed_USGS_21 | ecosystem: Environmental > Aquatic > Marine > Sediment | place: USA... | reverse complement strand
GCCGCCGGCGCGCTCCAGCGCCTGCTCGATGTCGTCGGTGGTGAGCACTCCGAACGCCACGGGCACCCCGGTGTCGCGCATGACTTCGCGCACGCCGTCGGTCACCCCGCTGCACACGTAGTCGAAATGCGGCGTGCCGCCGCGGATCACCACGCCCAGGGTGACCAGGCAGTCGTAGCGACCGGTGTCGGCCAGGGCGCGGGCGGCCTGGGGAAGCTCGAAGGCGCCGGGCACCCAGACCTCGTCGATGTCGGCCGGGTCGGCACCGCGGCGCTCGAGCTCGGCCCGGCAGCCCTCGAGCAGCCGCACCGAGATCAGGTGGTTGAAGCGCGACACCACCACCGCCACGCGCAGGCGGCGGGCGTCGAGGTTGGCGGGAAAGGCGCTCAACGGCGCCGCTCCGGAGTGGGGGCGAGAGCGCTCAACGGCGTCGCTCCGGGCGCAGCACCCAGTGCAGATCCGGGCCGACGGCCCGGCGCGAGACGGTCTCGAAACGCGGGGCGTCGCGGAGGCGCTGCAGGCCCAGCTCGCCCAGGGCGGGACGGGCATCGCCGCCCAGCAGTGCGGGCGCGGCGAACCAGTGCAGCTCGTCGACCAGACCGGCCCGCAACAGACCCGCCGCCAGCTTTCCGCCGCCTTCCACCAACACCTCCGTGAGTCCCTCCCGCGCCAGACGCTTCGACCAGCGCGCCAGGTCCAGGTGGCGCCCTGCCCGGGGCCCCTCGAGCACGCGCGCGCCGGCGGCCTCCAGGGCCCGGCGCCGCGACGCCGGGGCGCCCGCTCCGCAGAGTACCCACGCCGTGCCCTCCGCGCCGCGCAGCAGCCGAGCCGTGGTCGGGAGGCGCAGGCGCGTATCGGCGACCAGTCGGATCGGGCGATGCACTACGCGCCCCCCGGCCCGCGCGCTGAGCGCGGGATCGTCGGCCAGAGCCGTCTCGCTGCCGACCCAGATGGCGTCGACCCGCCGGCGTAGACCGTGGCCGGCAGCGCGCGCCCGGGGCCCGGTGATCCACTGGGAGTCGCCGTCGGCGGTGGCGATGCGCCCGTCCAGGGTCGAGGCCAGCTTGAGCGTGAAGAAGGGGCGGCCGCGCTCGACCACCGAGAGGAAGCCGCGGTGCTGCTCGCGGCAGCGCGCTTCGAGCACGCCGGTCCGCACCTCGACGCCAGCGCGGCGCAGGCGGCGCAGTCCGCGACCGCCCACCTCGGGGCTGGGGTCGCGGTGGCCCACCCAGACCCGGGCCAGGCCGGCCTCGAGCAGCCGGTCGACGCAGGGCGGGGTGCGCCCGGTGTGGGCGCAGGGCTCGAGCGTGACGGCCAGGCTGGCGCCGCGCAGCGCGCGAGCGCCGTGGCGACGCAGCGCCGCGTCGAGCGCCACCACCTCGGCGTGGGGGCCGCCCACGGGACGCGTGAAGCCGCGTCCCAGCACACGGTCGCCGCGCAGCACGGCGGCTCCGACGGGGGGGTTGGGGAAGCTCCGCCCGCGCGCCCGCAGCGCCTGGCCCAGTGCCAGGCGCATGGCCGCTTCGGGCGTCACCGCGCGGGAGTCATTCCGACCGGGGCTTCTCGAGCCCGCGGAAGAAGTCGGCGTAGTCCTCGGCGTTCTGGAAGTTGCGGAACACCGAGGCGAAGCGCGCGGCAGCCAGGGTATCGATGCGCAGCAGCTCCTCCATCACGCGCTCGCCGATGAAGTCGGTGCCCACCTCCTTGTCGCCGCGCTCCTGGGTGCTGCGCTCCACCCGGTCGATCAGGCGCTGCAGGTCGTCCTCGCTCACCGGGCGCTTCTCGCAGGCCTTGCGCACCGAGAGCGCGATCTTCTCCCTCCAGAACTCCTCGCGGCGCGCATCGCGCTTCACCACCTTGGGCATCACCATCTCGACGCGCTCGCGGGTGGTGAAACGACGCCCACACTCGGCGCACTCGCGGCGGCGACGGATCTCGCTTCCGTCCCGCCCGAGGCGGGAGTCGATCACCCGGTGGGTGGAGTCGTGGCAGTAGGGGCATTTCAAGGCTTTGGCCGGCGACTCAGTCGCTCCAGTGGCCAGAGTAGAGCGGGAAGCGGCGGCACAAGACCTCCACCTCGCCGCGCACCGCCTCGAGGGCCGCCTCGTCGTCGGCGGCCTCGAGCGCCCGGCCGATCAGGGCAGCCACCTGCTCCATCTCGGCCTCGCGCATGCCGCGGGTGGTGACCGCGGGCGTGCCGATGCGCACGCCGGAGGTCACGAAGGGCTTGCGCGGGTCGAAGGGCACCATGTTCTTGTTGGCGGTGATGCCGGCGCGTTCGAGGGCGGCCTCGGCGGCCTTGCCCGTGATCTCGCGATCGACGAGCGAGAGCAGGAAGAGGTGGGTGTCGGTGCCGCCCGAGACCACGTGATGCCCGGCGGCGATCAGGCGCTCGGCCAGCACGCGCGCGTTGGCCAGCACCGCCCGGCAGTAGTCGGTGAACTCGGGCTGGGCCGCCTCGCGGAACGCCACCGCCTTGGCCGCGATCACGTGCATCAGCGGGCCGCCCTGCCCTCCCGGGAAGACGGCGCTGTCCACCTTCTTGGCCCAGTCGGCGTCGCACAGGATCATGCCGCCGCGCGGACCGCGCAGCGTCTTGTGGGTGGTGGTGGTGACGATGTGGGCCTTGCCGACGGGGCTCGGGTGCAGACCCGTCGCCACCAGACCCGCGATGTGGGCGATGTCGGCGAAGAGCACGGCCCCCACCTCGTCGGCGATGGCGCGAAAGGCGTCGAAGTCGAGGGTGCGCGAATAGGCGGTGGTGCCGCACTGGATCATGCGCGGCCGATGCTCCCGGGCCAGCTCACGCAGGGCGTCGTAGTCGATCTGCTCGGTGTCGCGGCGCACGCCGTAGGGCACGATCTCGTAGAGCTTGCCCGAGAAGTTGACGGGGCTGCCGTGGGTGAGGTGACCGCCGTGGTCGAGGTTCATGGCGAGCACGGTGTCGCCCACCTCGCAGACGGCCCGGTAGACGGCCTCGTTGGCCTGGGAGCCGGCGTGGGGCTGGACGTTGACGTGGTCGCAGCCGAACAGCGCCTTGGCCCGGTCGCGGGCCAGGTCCTCGATCTCGTCCACCACCTCGCAGCCGCCGTAGTAGCGGCGCCCCGGATAGCCCTCGGCGTACTTGTTGGTGGCCACGGAGCCAGCTGCTTCCAGCACGGATTCCGAAACGAAGTTCTCCGAGGCGATCAGCTCGAGGCTCAGCGCCTGGCGGCGGGCCTCGCGGCGCAGCCGGTCGGCGATCTCGGGGTCGCTGTGCTCGAGGTGCAGGAAGGAGCCGGCGCCGGCCGTGAGCGAGTCGATCTTCTCGACGCGGCGCTGGTGGCGGCCGCCCTCGAAGGGGGTGGCGAGCCAGGCCTCGACGATGGGCCAGGCGGTGTCGGCGTCGAGGCGATCGGCCGAGAGCGCGATGACGTTGGCGTCGTTGTGCTCGCGCGACATGCGCGCCGCCTCGGCGTCGGCCACCCAGGCGGCCCGCACGCCCGGAAAGCGGTTGGCCGTGTAGCAGACGCCGAGCCCACTGCCGCAGATCACGATGCCACGCGGCCGCTCGCCGCGCGAGACCTTGCGCGCCGCGGCGGCGGCGAAATCGGGGTAGTCGACGGAGTCATCGCCCTCGGTGCCCACGTCGTCGACGCGATGCCCGGCGCCCTCCAGGCGCTTGCGCAGCTCCGCCTTGAGCTTGGTGCCGCGGTGGTCGCTCGCGATGACGATGGCGTCGCCCATGGGGGGCCTCCTGTGGGTCGAGGAATCGCGGAGTGTAGCGGTCGCCGCCCAGCTCGGGGACCGCCGCGAGCGCCGCCGAAGTCCCGAACGCCACACCGCGAAGCGCAGCGGCGGGGTGGCTCAGGCCTTGCCGAAGATCAGCGCCGCGTTCGTGCCGCCGAAGCCGAAGGAGTTCGAGAGCACGGTGCGCATCGGAGCGCTGCGGGCCTCGTGGGCCACGTGGTCGAGGGCGCACTCCGGTTCGGGATCGTCGAGGTTGGTGGTCGGCGGGATCCGCCCCGTCTCGAGCGCCTTGATGCAGAACGCCGCCTCGACGGCGCCGGCAGCGCCGAGCAGGTGGCCGGTCATCGACTTGGTCGACGACACCGGCAGCGAATCGACGTGGGCGCCGAACACGCCCCGGATCGCGTTGGCCTCGCTGGAGTCGCCGGCCGGTGTCGAGGTGGCGTGGGCGTTGAGGTAGTCGATGTCGCCGGGGGCGAGGTCTGCGTCCTCCAGCGCGAGCCGCATGCAGCGCTGGGCCCCCTCGCCGTCGGGCGTGGGCTGGGCGATGTGGACCGCGTCGCCGCTGGCGCCGTAGCCCAGCATGTGGGCCAGCACCGTCGCGCCCCGGGCCCGGGCGTGCTCCTCGCTCTCGAGCACGAGCACCGCGGCGCCCTCGCCCACCACGAAGCCATCGCGATTGCGGTCGAAGGGGCGGCTGGCCGCGGCCGGCTCGTCGTTTCGCGTGGAGAGTGCGCGCATGGCGGCGAAACCGGCCAGCCCGAGCTTGGTGATGGGCGCCTCGCAGCCGCCCGCCAGCATCACGTCGGCGTCACCCCGCTCGATGCAGCGCGCCGCCTCGCCGATCGAGTGGGCGCCGGTGGCGCAGGCGCTCACGTGGCAGAGGTTCACGCCCTGGGCGCCGTGGCGGATCGCCAGGTAGCCGCTGGGCATGTTGCAGATCGTCATCGGAATGGTGAAGGGCGGCACGCGTCGCGGGCCCGATTTATTGAGCAGCTCCACCCCGCGCTCGAGCGACTCGAGCCCGCCGATACCCGAGCCCACCGCCACGCCCACACGGGTGCGGTTGCGGTCGTCGATCTCGAGCTTCGCGGCGGTCACCGCCTCGCGCGCCGACACCACCGCCAACGCGATGGTGCGGTCGAGGCGGCGCGCCTCCTTGTCGGGAACGTCGGAGAGATCGAGCTCGCGCGGCGCCTCGGCCGCGATGCGCACCGCGAAGCCTTCGGCTTCGAAACGCGTGAGCGCGCCGACTCCAGAGCGACCGGCGAGCGCAGCTTGCCAGCTGGCCTCCAGGCCGATGCCCAGGGGCGTGACGCAGCCGATGCCGGTGACGACCACGTCGCGCGCGGCGACGTTCCGGGTCACGCTCCGAGCTTTTCCTTGAGGTAGGAGGTGGCGTCACCGATCGTCTGCATGCGCTCGGCGTCCTCGTCGGGAATTTCGATGTCGAACTCCTCTTCGAGGGCCATCACCAGCTCGACGATGTCGAGCGAGTCGGCGCCCAGGTCGTCGATGAACGAGGCCTCCGCACGGATCTCCTCTTCGGTCACTCCCAGTTGACCGACGATGAGCTCCGAGACCTTCTTCTCCAGTTCTGCAACCTGCATTCCGTCCCTCCCCTCCGCGTGTGCCTTGTGTGCCCCGATGTGTCGGGCGCGTCAAGCCTTGAGTCGAGCCGAGGCGAAATCCGCCGCAGCGTCCAGCTGTTCTGCCGCCTCGAGATTGGCGCGGGAAAGGCCCCGCGACACCCTCGCAACAAGCCCCGAGAGCACCCGGCCGGGGCCGACCTCGAGCGCGCGCGCGACGCCCTGGCCCACCAGCCACTCGACCATCTCGGTGAATCGCACCGGCGCCGTCACCTGCTGCTCGAGCAGCCCGGCGAAGCGCGCGGGATCGTCGCAGGGCTGGGCCTCCACGTTGGTCACGATCGGGACCGACGGGGCGCCGAAGGGCACGCGCGCCAGCTCGAGGGCCAGCTTCTCGGCGGCCGGTCGCATCAGGCTGCAGTGGAAGGGCGCCGACACCTCGAGCGGCACCGCCCGACGGGCCCCGTTCTGGCGCGCGCGGTTGCAGGCGGCCTCGACGGCCGACGCGTCGCCGGAGATCACGGTCTGGGCCGGGCCGTTGTAGTTGGCGGGGGCCACCACCCGGCCGCTTTCCGAGGCGGCCCACTCGCAGGCCTCGGCCACCTCCTTGGCCGCGAGGCCCAGCACCGCCGCCATGGCGCCGCGGCCCTCGGGAACCGCTTCCTGCATGAAGCGGCCACGGGCGTGCACCAGCCGCACCGCGTCCTCGAACTCGAGGGCGCCCGCCGCCACCAGAGCGCTGTACTCGCCCAGACTGTGACCGGCATAGAAGGCCGGTCGCAGGTCGCAGCGCTCTTCCAGGGCGCGCAGCAGCGCGATGCTGGTGGTGAGGATCGCCGGCTGCTGCAACTCGGTGCGCACGAGCTCTTCTTCCGGACCCTCGAAGCAGAGCTTCGAGAGCGGGAAGTCGAGCGCGGCGTCGGCGGCTTCGAAGACCGCGCGCGCCGCCGGGCTCGCCTCGGCCGCGTCGCGGCCCATGCCGACGGCCTGGGAGCCCTGTCCCGGAAAGAGCAGTGCCAGCATTGGAACTCAGTCCTCGTCGGTCTTGAGGACCTGGCGCTGGCGGTAGGTGCCGCAGTGCGGGCAGACCCGGTGCGGAAGCTTGGGCTCCTGGCACTGCGGGCAGAGGCTGCGCGGCGGGCTCTTCAGGGCGTGGTGCGCCGCGCGCGAGTTGCGCTTGGCGCGCGAGGTGCGGCTCTTGGGTACGGCCATTATCGCTGTCCTCCGGTCGGGCCTCCGCGCAGGGAGGCGAGCACGGCAAAGGGTGAATCGGGGGTCGCCTCGGCGCAGCCGCAGGGACCGTTGGAAAGGTTGGCGCCGCAGCGCGCGCACAGACCCGCGCAGTCTTCACGGCAGAGAGGCTTTACCGGCAGTGCCAGGGACAGAATCTCGAGGCAGAGCGCGTCGAGCTTCACCTCGGACCCCCGGTACCACGCCAGCTCGAGATCTTCGGTGGCGCAGACCCCGTCCCGGGCCAACGCCTCCGCGGCCTCGGGCTCGGCGGGGGCTCGCGATCCCACCGGCTCGAGCACCAGCCGGAAGGTTTCGCAAACCGCGTGACGATAGCGCTCGAGGCAGCGGGCGCATTCCAGATCGAGGGCGGTGGTGGCCTCGCCCTCGACGACGATCTCTTCGCCCCGGCCGCGGTAGGCGGAGCCCGCCACCCGCAGGGGCTGGGCCAGCTCCCGGGGCACCCCGGCCTGGACGGGCATGCGCGCAGCCCACCAGGGGCTCCCCTCCTCGTAGGCGAAGGGCGCCGGCTCGGTCGTCAGCCGCTCGACTTCGAGTTTCACAGGCGCTCTCGGCTCGCGGGGCGGGGCGAGGAAGGTGGAAAAGGCCCCCTGCCCCGCCGGTTTACCAGAGGGTCCTCAGGTGGGCAAGCAGGGCCCGGGCGAGCCGGACCCGGCGCGCGCCCCTCGGGGCAACCCTTGGAAGCGGGGCTGGCTTCGGAGAGAGGTGGATCCCCGGGGAGGATTCGAACCTCCATACACAGATTCAGAGTCTGTTGTCCTGCCGTTAGACGACCGGGGAACGCGGCGCCGGAACTTAACCGAGAATCGGCAGCAACGCGAAGCGTTCGGGAGTCAGGAACACCGCCAGCGCGCCCAGGGCGATGGCCGGGGCGAAGCCGAAGGGGGTGTTCCAGCGGCTGCCGGCCACCGCGAAGGCGCCGCCCAGCACCAGGCCCGCCAGCGAGGCGGCGATGATGGTCTCGATGGCGCCGAAGGGGCCGAGCACGGCGCCGATCATCGCCAGCAGCTTGACGTCGCCGAAGCCGACGCCGGGAAACCAGGTCCAGTAGTCGAGGCTGCTCGGGCGCGGCAGCGCTTCGCCTTCGCCCGGCCAGTGCTCGAACTCGCGGCCCAGGGCCACCGACAGGCGCGCGTGCACGAAGCCCACCAACCACAGGATCCCGCCGCCCAGCGCCGCGCCCGCGGCAGACTGGAGCAGCGCGGTGCCGAAAGCGTCGCCCGCGAGCCAGTGCAGCGTCGGCACCGCGACCATTGCCAGGGCCAGACCGCCGAGCGAGATCTCGTCGGGGATGATCTGGTGGTCGAGGTCGATGAAGGCCGTCGCCACCAGCGCGGCGGCGAACAGACAGCCGAAGACCGTCATCGGCGAGACCCCGAAGCGCAGCGCCACCAGGGCGAAGAGCACGCCCGTGAGCGCCTCGATGGCGGGGTAGCGCAGCGAGATCGGCGCCCGGCAGGTGCGGCAGCGGCCGCGCAGGCACAGGTAGGAGAGCAGCGGCACGTTCTCGAACCACGAGAGCGGCGTCTTGCAGCCCGTGCAGCGGGAGCCGGGCCACACGATCGACTCCTCGCGCGGCAGGCGATGGATCACCACGTTGAGGAAGGAGCCGACCAGCAGGCCGAAACCGCCGGCCACCAGGGCGAGGGTCGCGCGAGTCGGCGCGAGCAGCGCTTCGAGCTCCATCGCCGAGGAGGGTAGCAACGCGGGTCCCGACTCTCGCCCGCTAGCGCAGGTCGCGGCGTTCGAAGATCGCCACTGCGGCGAAGAGCACCAGGGTGAGATAGCCGGCCCCGTAGAGCGCCGGCAGCACCCAGTCCGAGGACACCACGGGCAGCCCGTGGGCGGCCTCGCTTGCCAGGTTGAAGGCCTCGAGGTCGGGCAGTACGCGGTGGGCGAGCCAGGCGGCCCAATCGACGAAGGCCGACTCGGAGCGGGCGCCCAGGTCGCGCAGCTGGCGGGTCAGGTGGCCCACCACCCACACGCCGGTGGTGAAGAAGGCCGCCAGCACCGGGGTGGTGAAGGCCGAGAAGAGCGTCGCCACGCCCACCACCAGGGCGAGCTCGACGGCGGTGAGGGCGAAGAAGGCCGCATGGGCCGGCGTCAGCGGCGCCGCGCTGGCCACCGAGACGGCCACGAAGGCGCTGCCCATGATCGCCATCTGCAGCCAGATCGTCATCACCAGGCCCAGGAACTTGCCCACCAGGAAGTCGCCGCGCGACAGGGGCTTCGAGAGGATCGTGTAGACGGTGCGACGATCGACCTCGCGGTGGATCAGGTTGATGCCCACCAGGATCGCGATGGCGACGCCGAACAGGCGCACCGCACCCATGCCCACGTCCTGCAGGATGCGCTCGCCCTCGACGTAGGAGAGCTGGGCGAGCACGGCGCCGGAGAGGATCAGCACCACGGCGAAGAAGAGCAGTGCGTAGAGCAGCTTGCTGCGCACCGACTCGCGCACCGTGTTGCCGGCGATGGCCCAGATGCGGGCCAGACTGGCCGCCAAGCCGCTCATCGGGTCTCCTCCACGGCGCTCATGAAGATCTCCTCCAGGGAGGCACGGTGGGGCGTCACCGAGATCACGCGCGCGCCCGAGGCGACCACGCAGGCCAGCGCTCCGTCGACGTGCTTCTCGGACACCCGCGCCTCGATGCTCTCGCCCAGGCTGCGCAGGCGCGCGCCGAAGCGCTCCTCGAGATCTGCGCCCGTCTCGGCGGGCAGACTCGCCAGCACCAGGTCGCTCGAGAGCTCGCCGGCGTCCAGGAAGTCCTGCACCACACCCTCGTAGCGGATGCTGCCCTTCACGATGATCGCCACCCGGTCGCAGACCTGCTCGACGTCGTGGAGGATGTGGGTGTTCATGAAGACGGTCTTGCCCTGCTCGCGCAGGCGCAGCACCAGATCGCGGATGTCCTTGCGGCCGATCGGATCCAGGCCGCTCATGGGCTCGTCGAGGAAGACCACGTCCGGGTCGTGCACCAGGGCCTGGGCCACGCCCACCCGCTGCTGCATGCCCTTGCTGTAGGTGCGCAGGCGCGTGTCGGCGGCCTGGGCCAGGCCCACCCGCTCGAGCAGCTCGGCCACGCGCTCGCGGCGGCGCGGCTGAGGCACGCCACACAGGCGCGCGTAGAAGTCGAGGGTCTCGCGACCGGTGAGATAGTCGTAGAAGTAGGGGTTCTCGGGCAGGAAGCCCACGTGGCGCCGGAAGGCGCTCTCGGACACGTCGTGGCCGAGCACCGTGGCGCGACCCGAAGAGGCGTGGGCCAGGCCCATCAGGATCTTCAGGGTCGTGGTCTTGCCGGCGCCGTTGGGGCCCACGAAGCCGAAGATCTCCCCCTCGCGCACGCGGAAGGAGATGTCGTGCAGCACGCGCTTGCGGCGCAGGCCGAAGCCCGGGCGCACGTACTTGGTCAGGTTCTCCACGACGACGATGTCGGGCCGGCTCACGTCGAGGCCTCCTGGGGCTCATCCTTGCGCTTCTCTTCTTCGTCCCACCGGTGGCGTCGCTCGAGATCGCTGCTGTGGTAATGCACGCGATAGCGGTTGCCGTAGAAGCTCGACACGATCTCGCCCTGCTCGTCGAATTCCCAGCGGAACTCGGGGAAGTGGGGGTGCGCCCCGGGCACCCGGCCGATCACGCGCCGCGGGCCCTCCCAGAGCTCCTCGACCCGCTCCAGTTCGCGGCCGTGGCGGCGCTGGAACTCCTGACGGGCGCCGTCGAGGTAGCGCGCCCGGCGCTCGGTCTCGATCTCGTCGAAGGCCTTGCCGTACTCGGCCTTCTTGTACGGGTCTTCGGTAGTGGCCACCAGCTGCTGCAGGAAGAGCGCCGCGGCGTCCAGGCTGTCGGCCGAGGCCTTGAGCCGGGTGACCAGGGCCCCCAGGTAGTCGGGCGCCTCTTCGAAGGCCAACGCGCTCTCGAGCACCTCGGCGGCCCGCTGGTTGTCTCCCAGGTGCAGGAAGTGGTTGTACCCGAGATAGAAGCGGTTGCGCCATTCGTCGGGGTGGTAGGCAATGCCCTGCTCGAGCACACGGTTGGCGTGGCGCACCTCGTCGAGGCTGCGGTCGAGCCACAGGGCCGCGAAGCGGTAGGGGTGGTCCACCCAGGGGTCGAGCTCCAGCACCAAGTCGACCAGGTCGCGCACCAGGGTGCCGTCACCCTGCTTGGCGATCCGGCTGCCCACCACCTGAAGCGCCTGGACCCAGTAGTAGTCGGCGATCACCGGCTCGAAGCCCAGCGCCAGCATGCGGGCGCGAGAGGGGTCGGGCGGAGCGATGCGCCCACTCTTGGCCAGCGTCTCGGTGCTCATCTGGCCGTGGATCCACGCCACCGCCACCAGCACCGGAAGCCAGCGAACCCAGCCCTTGTTTGCGATCACGGAGCCCCCCGGCCGTGCGCGCCCGATTCTCAGTGGGTCAGAACTCAGTGGGTCAGAACTGATCGGCCGCGTTGTTGACGGCGGGCTGATCGTAGAGACCTACACCCCCAAGGTCCACCGGCACCGTGTAGCCGAGCACGGCGCTCTTGCACTCGCCCGTGACGTTGCCGCCAGCGTCGCGCTCGGGGTGCACGTACATCACCGCACCGGTGAGCGTGTCCGTGTCGGTGTCGCCGTGGGCCGTGATGGTGAAGCAGTTGGAACAGCCTCCGGAGCACTCGTTGACGAGCGTGTTGGGGGCCGTGATGTCGTAGACGTGCCAGACCTTGCCATCGACGCCGTAGCCCACCAGATCGAAGAAGAGCTCCGCGGTGGCCCAGGAGTTCTTGGTGGTGCCCAGACTGGCGAGCGGGACGTCGGGCAGCAGCGCCTTGACCGCGCCCAGCTGGTCGGTCTCGAAGCGCATGTCCGGGTAGTAGCCGGCTTCGGCGTGGAAGCCGACGAAAGACCTGGCGATGCCGCTGAGATTCGTGAAGGCCTCGGAGCGGCGGGTCTTGGCCTGGTAGGCGAGGAAGTTCGGGATCGCGACCGCAGCGAGAACCCCGATGATGGCGACGGTGATCATCAACTCGATCAGGGTGAAGCCACCGCGGCGGCGCATCCTCTGCAATCGCAGAACTCTTCGGCTCATCGTTCCAGTCCCCTCGGAAGTCAGATCGCGGATCTCGGAAAAGCGGAGCGGTGGAGAGGTGGAGGGCCGGACGAGGTCCGACCCTCCACCCGCTCAACCAGTCAGAGCCGTCTTAGAAGACGCTCTGGCCGTGGGTCGGGCCGCAGGGGATGACCTGGTCGCGGTCCGGGTTACCGTCACCGTCGAGGTCGGGAGCCGCCGCGGGGCAGGACGTGTGCGCCGCGTTCGTGTTGTCGGTCCCGCCCGCGTCGGCCTTGCTGTACATCCAGCCCTGGGGCGTGGTGTCGGCGTCGATGTCGGCATAGGCCGTCGCCGTGAAGCCGGTGTGGTCCAGGTTGGCGTTGGTGCCGTCACCGTCTGCCGCGTAGCTGAAGTACACGGTGCCCTCGGGCGACCAGCCGATGATGCCGAAGCCGGTGCCGCCCACGAAGGGCTCCTTCGAGGAGCCGACGTTGGCCACGGCCGGATCGGGATCCGCCGAGATGTACGAGCCGAACTCCGAGTAGTAGGACTGCTCGGCGGTGCGGATCGCGGCGAGGTTGGTCTTGCCCTCGCTCGACTTTGCCTTCAGCTGGAAGCGAAGGAAGTTCGGAATGGCGATGGCCGCCAGAATTCCGATGATGGCAACCACGATCATCAGCTCGATGAGCGTGAAGCCCTTCTTGCGGTTCAGAAGCGTCTTCATGGGGTCTCCCTTTTGGAGCGATCCGAGCTCGGTCCTGGAAGAACCCGTCCCCTTCCCAGGGGCGACGCCGACCTTCGGCGTAGGCGATGCTCGGTCACTTCGTGCGTAGGCCCCTAGAGCAAACGGCGTGCCAGCACAGCGAAGATGTGCTTCTCATCGGCAAGGGCACCGGCCAACCTGAGCGTCTCGATCGACTTCCGGCGCGCCCCAGGGGCGCGCGCCCGGGCCTGTCGGGGGCGCTGCGGGAGCCCGAAGTGACGCGTTCTGTGCGGGGCGGTGACGAGAATCGTCACCGTGCTAGCTTTCGCGCCCCGAGGCGCTCCCATCGTCTAGCGGTCTAGGACGCAGCCCTCTCAAGGCTGAGACACGGGTTCGATTCCCGTTGGGAGCACCACCCTCTTTCCCACCTCGAGAGCCCCAGGACCCGACCGCGCGTGGCCGACTTCGTCTTCGCCTTCATGGACTGCGAGTTCGGCGGCCTCGACCCGGAGCTCCACGACATCACCGAGGTGGCGGTGATCCTGACCGACTACCGGCTCCAGGAGCTGGGCAGCGGCGAGTGGAAGATTGCCGCGCGAGCGGATCGCATCAGCCCCGAGGCGGCCGAGATCAGCGGCTACACCCCCGAGGCCTGGCAGGGAGCGCCGCCGCTGCGCAAGGTGCTCACCGAGATCGGCGAGCTCCTGCCCGAGGGGCCCAAGGTGGTGCCAGCGGGCCAGAACGTGCGCATGGACGTGATGTTCCTGGAGAGGGCCTATCGCTCCTGCGAGATGCAGAGCCCCTTCGACTACCACGTGATCGACCTGGCCTCGCTCTTCTACGCCTGGTCGCTGGTGGCCGGCGAGAAGGTGCCCGCGCTCTCGCTGCGGCAGGCCGCGCTCAACGCGGGCCTGATCGAGGGCGGGGTGCCCCACCGGGCCATGGCCGACGCCCGGCTCACCCTGGACACCTTCCGCCACTACATCGGGCGGCTGATGCTACGGCCCCCGGCGGAGGCGGCGCCCGCAGAAGCGGAGCCCGAAGCCACGGCTTCCGACCCGGCCTGAACGCGTTCAGTGGCGGGGGCGCGAGGTCCGGTTCTTGACGAGGTCCCAGAGCCGCTCGCGCAGGCGCTCCTTGAACTGGGGGTCGACGGGGACGTCGACGAGATCGGCTTCCAGGAACTCCCGGAGCTCTTCGATCGTCACGTCCCCCAACGCCTCTTCGTCCATGCCCTGACTCACCTGTTCCCGACTCAGCCTTGCGGCCTCGGCCGCATCTGCGTATCGCTGCGACTTGCTTCGCTTTCGGCGCTTCACGCCCTGTCCCCCGCCATCAGCTGGTTCCCGTCAGCCGATGCTCACAGACATTGCACCTGTTCCGTCTCCACCGCCTCGGTGATCAGCTTCTTCACCCGATAGAGGCTGGAACGGATCGCATCGTTGGAGCGCGACATGCGGTCCGCGATCTCCTGGATGGGCAGGTTCTCGAAATGGCGCATGGCAAACACCTCGGCCTGCCACTCCGAGATGTCTTCCAGGCTCTGGAGCGCCGCGTCGGCGCAGCGCCGGTAGCGCGCGTGCTCCTCGGGAGAGCAGGAATCGGAGTTGAAGTGGTTGAGCACCAGCTCGTCCTCTGCCCTCTCGATTCGCTGCTCCTGGGCGCGGCTGCGCCGGATGTGGTTGTTGACCGTGTTCTTCGTGATTCCGTAGATCCACGAGAGCAGCGATGACCGCCCCGCGAAGGAAGCCAGCGACCGGAACACCGAGACGAAGGTCTCCTGGGCCACCTCTTCCGCGTCGGCGCGATTTCTCAACCGACCGTAGGCGAAGTTGTGAACCCGATCGAAATAGCGCTCGTAGAGCACCGTGAAGGCGGTTTGATCTCCGGCCTGGATCGCTTCGACGAGTTCGAGATCAGAAAGAGCTTGTGCAGCTTCAGCGCAGATGTGTTGCCGGGGCAACGCGGGCTCCTCGCGTTGTCCCTTCCCAGAAACGGGTCCCTAAGGATGTGGCCGCGGTGCCGTGAAAGTGGCAAGAATCCGCTGCGGCGCGACGGAGCAGCTGGAAGGCCGCCTCCCCGTGGGGCGAGCCGGGCTCGTCAGACGTTGAGCACCGAGTCCAGCCCGGCGGCGTTCTCGGCCAGGGCGCGGCGCACTCGGTAGAGGTTGGCCTTGATGGCGTCCTCCGACTTGCCCAGGGCTCCGGCGATGCTCTTGATCGATTGCCGGCGCAGGTGCTTCAGGTGGAAGATGCGCCGCTGCAGGGGCGTGAGGTCGCGCTCGATGGCCCGCTCACAGCTCCGCAGCACCCGGCGCGCCTCCACGGCCCGGTCGGCCGAGACCGACTTGCCCGCCACCTCGCGCGCCTCGGGCGCGTCCAGCGACTCGAGCACCGGGCGCTTCTTGCGGAAGCGGCGGTTCACCACGTTGCGGGTGATCCCGAAGACCCAGACGATCAGCGGCGCGGTGCCCTGGTAGCTGTCGAGCACCTTGTAGATCGTCATGAAGACTTCCTGGGCGACGTCCTCGGCCTCGGCCGAGTCGCGCAGGCGCTTCAAGGCGAAGCGGTAGACGCGAGGGAAGTAGGCGTCGTAGAGCAGGTCGAAGTGCTCGCGACTGCCCTTGAGGATGGCTTCGACCAGCTCGGCATCGCTGGTCCAGGGGGTGCGGGGGTGGGCCAAGGGGGGTTCTCCTGGGTCGTCCTTCGCAGCGGCGGGTGCGGTCGTGAAGCGGAGCGGTCCCGTGGGGAACAGCCGGGAATTCGGCTGGACCAGCAGTTCGGATCGGGACTTTCGACTCCACGGCCGGCGCGTCGCGCGCGCGAATGAGGGGATTGGACTTCTCGAGAGTGAGAGGTTGGACGGGTGTCCGAGGCTCTCCAACTGCATCCTTCGTGCCAGGATTTCTTCAACAGGCAACCGGCATTTCCAACTCACCGAAGTTGCTTCCGAACATGGAGATCCCGGCGACTCCAAGGAATTTCCTCTCCCCCTAGGGGTGAGGAACCGCGTTTCCACATCTGAGCACGGGGATTCTCCTACCCGTCAAGCCCAGAGAGAAGCCCGCATTTCGCGGGTTAGAGCCTGCCCGGTCGGATGAACCAGGCGCCCTCTTCCCGCTGCCAGCGATCGGTGCGCAGCAGCACCCTTCGGCCCGGCCGCAGCGGGCGGCCGTCCCGCCCCTGGAAGCGCACCAGCACCTGGGCCCGGTCGGGCGCGTCGAACAGGAATTCGAGCACCTCGACCCGCTCGGGCCGGCTCTTCTCGAAGTGAGCGCGGCCCAGCTCCTGGGCCAGGTCGGCGTAGTAGTCGAAGAACAGGCTCGGCGACGTGAAGTGGTCGCGCATGATGGCGTCGTTGTAGGTCTCGAGGGTGTCGAAGCGGCGGTGGGCGAGGCGCAGGTAGAAGCCCTCGACCCGGCGCCGCAGGGCCAGGGCGGTCTCGGGCGGCACCTCGATCGAGCTCTCTTCTGGAAGCAGCCGCGGGGCTGTGCCGGCACAGGCCAGGCCCGCCAGGGCGAGGGCCAGGGCGAGGGCCCCGAGCCCCAGGCGCCGCGCTCTCACGCCGGCGCTTCCAGCTGCTCGCTCAGGTAGGCGGCGATGCCCTCCAGCGGCAGGCGCTCCTGGGCCATGCTGTCGCGCTCGCGCACCGTGGCCCGGCCGTCTTCGGCCGAATCGAAATCGATCGTGACGCAGAAGGGCGTGCCGGCCTCGTCCTGGCGCCGATAGCGCCGGCCGATGTTGCCGGCGTCGTCGTAGAAGACGTTGAAGCGGCGGCGCAGCTCGGCCTCGAGGGCGTGGGCGGGCTCGGCCAGCTTCTTCGAGAGCGGGGTCACCGCCACCTGGATCGGGGCCAGGCCGCGCGGGAAGCGCATCACCAGGCGGGTCTCGCCGCCCTCGAGCTCTTCCTCGGTGTAGGCGTCCACCAGCAGCGCCAAGCAGGTGCGGTCCACGCCCACCGACGTCTCGATCACCATGGGCACGTAGTGCTCCTTGGTCTCGGGGTCGGTGATGCCCAGGTCCTTGCCCGAGTATTCGCCGTGGCGCGAGAGGTCCCAGTCGCCCCGGTCGTGAACGCCCTCGATCTCCTGCCAGCCGAAGGGGAAGAGATACTCCACGTCGACCGCGGCGCGGGCGTAGTGGGCCAGCTCGTCCTCGGCGTGGGGCCGGGTGCGCAGGCGGTCGTCGCCGAAGCCCAACTCGCGGTGGAAGGCCAGGCGCTCGCCCTGCCAGTGCTCGAACCACTTCTCGCGCTCGCTCGGGTGGCAGAAGAACTCGAGCTCGGCCTGCTCGAACTCGCGCGAGCGGAAGGTGAAGTTGCGCGGGTTGATCTCGTTTCGAAAGGCCTTGCCGATCTGAGCGATTCCAAAGGGGATCTTCTGCCGCGCCGCCTCGCGCACCCGCTTGAAGTCGTTGAAGATGGGCTGGCAGGTCTCGGCGCGCAGGTAGGCCACCGAGGCGGCTTCCTCGGAGGCGCCGATCTGGGTCTGCAGCATCAGGTTGAAGTTGCGCGGGTCGGTGAAGTCGTGCTCGGAGGTGCCCTCGCGGGCGCTGCAGGGCTCCACCCCCTCGAGCTGGTCGGCCCGGAAGCGCTTCTTGCAGGCGCGGCAGTCGACCATCGGGTCGCTGAAGTGCTCGACGTGTCCCGAGGCCTCCCAGGTGCGCGGATGCGCGATGATGGCGCTGTCGATGCCCTCGACGTCGGGCCGCTCGCGCACCACGCGCTGCCACCACAGCGCCTTCAGGTTCTGCTTGAGCTCTGCGCCCAGCGGCCCGTAATCCCAAAAGCCATTGATGCCCCCGTAGATCTCGCTCGAGGGAAAGACGAAGCCGCGGCGCGCGCACAGCGACACCAGGTCGTCCATGCGCTCGAGGCGCTTCGTCTTCGCGGCGGTTGTCATGGCGCGGCCTTCTCCCTGGCAACGAGGCGCCGGATTATACGGGCTCGGGCCGAAGGCGCTCCAGGAAGCTAGACGGGCTCGGGCAGGAGGCGCTCCAGGAAGCGCTGGCTGCGCAGCTCGACGCCCACGTGGAAGCGCTGGAAGCGTCCCACCAGCTGGCGCGCCTCGGCCAGGGCCGCGGGCGAGAGCACCAGGCGATCGAGCTGGTCGACCTCGAGGGCGAGGCCCCGCTCGAGGGCGCGCAGCGTGCCCAGGTGGGCGGGCAGCACGCCGGTGCGCTGGGCGCCGCAGGCGCCGCACACCGGTCCTCCGTCGGCCACGTGGAAGCCCAGCCTGGGCTCCGAGGCGAGCTCGCGCCCGCAGCCGACGCAGCGCCGCAGCTCGGGCCGCATGCCCAGGGCGTCGAAGGCGCGCAGCTCGAGCAGGGTGCGCAGGGCCGGGTCGGGCTCGTGGGCGGCCAGGGCCTCGAGGGCCTCCAGCGCGAAGGCAAACAGACGGCGCATGTCGCGGGCGGCGCCGCCCTCGGGCGCCAGGCGATCGAGCAGCTCGAGCAGGTAGCAGCCCAGGGCGAAGCGCACCGGGTGGGTGCGCAACGCGCCGTGCTGGCGCAGCAGCACCGCCTGCTCGAGGCGCGCCATGCCGCCGCCGCCTCCGCGGTGCCGGGCCAGCTGCACGCTCAGGTGGTTGAAGAGATCGAGGGTGCCGGGGAAGCGCTTCTGGCTGCGCCGCGCGCCCTTGGCGATGGCGGCCAGCCTCCCGCGCTCGGGCACCAGCAGGTGCAGAATGCGGTCGGACTCGCCGTAGTCGACCGAGCGCAGGATCAGCGCCTCGGTGCGCTCCGAGTAGGGGGTCGGCACGCTAGGGCCCGGCGGCAGCCGGGTCGCTGGCGCCCGCGTGGTCGGGTGCGGGTTCGGAGTCGAGTGCGGGTGCGGCCTCGGATGCGGGTTCGGGGCCGGCTGCGAGGGCGGACTCGGATGCGGGCTCGGGGGCGGTTGCGGGGGGGACGGGAGCGGGGTCGGCGCGCTGCGCCTCGGCCAGCGCGCGCACCGCGTCGCGCCGATACACGAGCTCCTCCTCGACGCCCGGGGCGGGGCTCGCCACCCAACGCGCCGCCTCGCGCAGCACCCAGCCGCCGAGCAACACCCCGAGGAGACCGACCGCGGCCAGCGCCAGGGCCACGCCCACGCGGCGGCGCCGGCGCCACTCCTCGTCCTGGGCCGCGGGCTCGCCCACCAGCCGCATGACGGCTTCCTGGGAGTCGAGTCCCAGCTCGGCCGCCACGGTGCGCACGAAGCCGCGCACGAAGCCGTCGGGCTGGTCGTCGAAGGCGCCCGACTCGAGCCGCTCCAGGTTGCGCCGCGGGATGCGCGTGCGCATTGCCAGCTCGTCGAGGCTGATGCCGCGCAGCCGCCTCTGGGAGGCGAGGTAGGACCCGATCGATTCCCGCGCCCCGCCGTCGGGGTCGGGATCGGACCAGAGGTCGCGATCCGGCTCCTCACCCACGAGCCAGAGCCTAGCCCGCTAGTGCAGGAGCTTCAGATACTCCTGCGACTTCTTCGCCCAGGGCCCGTCGGGCGAACGCGCCACCGACGCGGTCAGGTGTCCCATGGCCTGTCGGCGCTTGCCCAGCGCCACGTAGATCTCGGCCAGGCGGTAGTTCACCTCCGACTCGATGGACGGCCCGGGGTCGAGGGCGATGATGTCGCGCAGCAGGCGCACCGCCTCGAGGCGGCGACCCTGCTCGTTCTCGAGGATCGCCAGGGCCAGCGTGGCGGGCCAGTAGTCGGCGCGGTACTCGCGGGCCAGCTCGAGGCTCTCGCGGGCCGCCTCGACCCGGCCCAGCTTGAACTCGGCCCAGGCCCGGTTGCTCAGGGCCCGCCAGGGCTCGGCGAAAGTCGGCTCGTCGATCAGCCAGTCGCACTCGACCATGGCCTCTTCATAGCGCCGCTCGGTGAGCAGCAGGGCCGAGAGCGAGAGGCGCGCGTCGTGGTGATCCTCGTAGAGCTCGATGGCCCGGCGCAGGTGCCCCTCGGCCTCGCCGCGCTTGCCGCGCGCCAGATAGGCGTCGCCCAGGGCGTAGTGCACCCGGGCGTTGCGGGGCTCGAGCTTTTCGGCGGCCAGGAACTCGCGAAGCGCCAGCGCGCTGCGTCCGTTGCTCAGGTGGTCCACACCGGTCGCCAGGTGCGAGGCGGCCTTGCGGGCCGCGTAGGAATTGTCGGCCTCGGGCTGCGAGGTCACACACCCCGTCGTCGCCACGGCCAGGGCCAGCAGACCGAGCTGCCAGACCCACTTCGCGCTCGTGCCGGTTCGCTTCATGACATCCCCCCTCGGTCAGGCGCTCTCGGGCAGGGCCCAGCGAAACTTGCTGAGCCAGCCCGAGGCGTCCCGGTTCGTCGTCGCTTCCCGCGTCGCCACGAGCTCCCGCCCGGGCTCCGCGAAGAGCTCTCGCAGCCAGGCCGGCCAGGCGCCCTGGGCCAGGCCCGCTTCGGCCTCGAAGTCCTCCTGCTCGAACAGGAAGCCCAGGCCCTCGGCCCAGGCGAGCGCGCGCTCGAAGGCCTGGGCCTCGTCGCCGCCGGCGGCATCGATCCAGGCCACGGCGCCACTGCGCTGGGTGCGGATCACCAGAGCGGCTCCGCCCGTGGCGTGCACCGCGATGGCCGCCTGGGCCGGGCCCGCGGACAGCGGATCCACCGCCACCACCGGGCTGTTGAGCGCGAGGGCCACGCAGCGCAGCTGCGCGGGATCGAGCTCGAAGGGCGCCACGAGGCTGGCCTGCATATCGGGAGTATCGGCTACTTGCCGGTGAACTTGAGCATCGTGAGCGCGCAGGCGGGCCTCGAAGCCAGCGGCCCCCCGAGCCTTTCCCGGAACGACCGTTCAGGGCTTCCGGGCCTGTAG
>Ga0224508_10001607_pt1 | contig 20100 bp, 19 predicted proteins | sample SF_Jan12_sed_USG_4_FD_170157 | JGI IMG/M metagenome (GOLD analysis project Ga0224508, IMG submission 170157) | Sediment microbial communities from San Francisco Bay, California, United States - SF_Jan12_sed_USGS_21 | ecosystem: Environmental > Aquatic > Marine > Sediment | place: USA... | reverse complement strand
ACGAATCCGCTCGATTATTTCTCGAGTTCCGCCAACCGCCGGGCACATTCGTTCGCCACGATAGTGTCAGCCGAGCTGCCGCCCGGCATCGTTGCCCAGCCGCTCTCCGCCACGAATTCCGGCCTATCCCACTGGCTGAGGGATCTTAGCTTGGCCAGTTGATCACCACGACTTGCATCCTGCGGAAACTGCGAAGCGCAAATGGGTGTCAGTCTTTCCACAATGGCCGCCTGCGCGGACTCCTTCGCCGCAGTATTGGCAGCGCCGCTCGTCACGATCCACCCAGCCGCAAACAGTCCAATCGGCGCGACAACCGCCCCCACCAACACACCGGTGAACAACCATTATTTTTCCGATTTCGCCATTCTTTCTTTCTCCTCTGGAACTGTGAAGATCAATTCGGACGTGAACCGCCCACGCCCTAAACAACCATCGTGGCGTCGCGTGCCGACACGTAACCATGCGTGTACGCCCAGATCGCGGCTTGCGTCCGATTGCTGACCTTGATCGTCCGCATGACGCTCTTCATATGCACCTTGATGGTCGCCTCCGTTATTCTAAGACGCCTGGCAATGAGCTTGTTCGATTCTCCATGGAGAAGACTTTGCAAGGTCTCGATCTCGCGGTCGGATAGCCCACAATCATTGTCCGCCGGCAAACGCAGTGCTTTCCGTTCCAAGTCCTCGTCGATCAGTATCCCGGCTAGGTAGGTCGGGAAAACCGTCTCTCCCAATTCGGCAAGTTGCAATGACCTTACCCGCCCTCGCGATTAGCGCCACGCGTTCGTTTGGGCCGGCTACGTTGTTTGATGAGCCTTGAGTTCGTTTATGGGAATAGCCGTTAGAGTGGGTCAACAATGACGTTCCACGAGACCGCCCGCAGGGTCGCACCGTGAAACTGTAATTTCCTCGTCGGCTCGGGGGCGTTGTTCCGGGAAGGCCCGCAGGTCGTTACGGGTCATGCTCCGGCGCCATTTACCATTGACTGACATTGCCGAGGCAGATCATGTCGAGCGCGAGCGCCACCGCCGTGACATGGCGGAGCCCTACCGCACGCTCCTCGGGCATTTTCGCCACGAAATCGGCCACCATTATTGGGAACGGCTGGTCCGCGATGGTGTATGGCACGGCGCCTTCCGGGAGATCTTCGGCGACGAAAGCCGCAATTACGGTAGCGCCCTGGAGACGCATTACGCAGATGGCCCGCAGCCGGACTGGCAGGAGCACTACGTCTGCAGCTACGCCGGCGCCCATCCCTGGGAAGACTTCGCCGAGACCTGGGCGCACTACCTGCATATCGTCGATACCCTGGAAACGGCCGGTGCCTTCGGCTTGCGCATCCACCCCAAGGCTGGTCGCAATCCCGTGCTTGAGATGGAGATCGATTTCGATCCTTACCGACAGGGCGACTTCGACGCGTTGGTCGCGGCATGGCTGCCGCTCACCGCTGCTGTCAACAGCCTCAATCACAGCATGGGTCAGCCCGACCTCTACCCCTTCGTCCTCGCCCCTACGATCATGGGAAAGCTGCGCTTCGTCCATGGCCTCATTCACAAGGGCAGCGGCTAGCTGCGGCGCTTCTAACGTCTATTGCGGACCGGGCTGGACGCAAACGATGCGCCGGTCCGCCACGCATTCGAATGCTTGCAGCGAGAGCAAATCCGCTCGCCGGACCACTCGCTTGGAAACGTGGTCCGGCATCTCAGGCATTGGCGAACCTTGGGGATATTGGAGGGCGGTTGATCGTTTGGCGTAATTCTCACTGGGGAATTGGTCATGAAGGCTCCTTCGCGTCGTCGCACAATCGGGTGAGATCATCAAGCACATTCGCGATGAGCTCCTTGCGGCGCGAATCCCGAGCCTCCAGCGTGGCGGCGAAGAGCTGTATAAGATACTGCGCCTTGGCTGCGGCCTCCGGCCAGGTCTCCGCCGGAGCGGCTAGGAGAAGAGTCTCGAGCTCTTCCTGGCGACGTCGCAAGGCCGCCTGATCGGCCTGAAAATCTTCGAGCCGCTGACGGCGAATTTCTGTCGCTTTCTGAGCGGCCATGCCGCGATGCTCGTCGAGGTCGACCGGGTCGTCCGTCATGGTCTCATACCTTATCTTCTGGTTGCCGTTTCGGCGCCGATCATCAACGGTGTATCCGGCGGCGCGGCATGCCGCGTCAGGGAGACGTTCAACGCTTCGCATCGATAGTCACGAGCCGAATCATATTTTCAGACCGCCCGGCCTGTGCGTGCTGCCGGATCAAGGTCATCCTGTACCGTTGGACCCCGTTCAGAAGTCCTTCGCAACCAGGGTATAAGCGTAAGAGCCTTTGTGGTCGCGCACATAGACGTTAGCTGCAACCTCTTGGATCCGTTCTCGTGCCGCATCGAATGCCTTCAGAGAGGCGTCTTCAGTGCCGCTCATCTCCAGACTGAGCTCTTGGAGAGCGTCCGCTTCTACAAAGAACGAAATCTCGATCGCACTATCATATCCCCAAAAGCGGACGCGATTTCTCTTATCATCGAAACTGCGGCTCTGGTTTGGAAAGCGCAACGTCATGCTTTTGGATCTGACTAACGTTGTCATCGGCTGTCGCCGGAACGCTTGTGCGGATCGACGTCGCCATCCGGAGTCATACCTTTCAGAAATTTAAAGAGATCACTACCGGTGGAAAGGATAAGAGTCGTGTTTTCGGCGATGATAGACTTGTAGGCCTGCATGGTCCGTGTGAACTCATAGAATTCCACCGCTTCGGGACTCTTGTTGTAGGCCCCTGAGTAGATCTCGGTAGCCTTCGCATCCGCAAGGCCGCGGATCTCCTCGACCTTCCAGTAGGCTTCGGACTGGATCTTATTCAGGTCACGCACACGATTGCCACGGATTCTGGCGGCCTCGCCGTTACCTTCCGACAGGAAGCGTTCCGCAATTTGCCGCCGTTCGCTGATCATTCGATCGTAAATCTTCGGGCGAACGCTTTCATTGTAGTTGATCCGCTTGAAACGGATATCAAGCAGTTCGATGCCAAACACCCGAATCTTTTCGGCAGCTGCAGCAAAGATCTCTTGCTCGACCAGCTTGCGCCCCTTCTGGATCGGCACCAGTGATCCAATGTCCTGCTCCCGTTCTGCGTCGGTCAGGAGGGCGTCGCGCAGTGGCACACGATCCTTGGTGGTGCGGATGATTTCGATCAACTCATGCTTAGCGACAGCGTTGCGGGTCTCACTGCCTAGAATGTCGTCCAAGCGGGACTGCGCACTGCGTTCATCGCGCAACCGCAGAAAATACTGCAAGGGATCTGTAATCCGCCACCTGGCGAAGATGTCGACCGAGATGTAGAGCTTGTCCTTGGTTGGCATATCGGACGGACTGCCGTCCCACTCGAGAACCCGCTTGTCGATCGGGTTGACGTCCTGGATGAAGGGCACCTTGACCTTCAGACCGGCAGACGTCACGGGAGCACCGACAGGCTTGCCGAACTGGGTGATGATCATTTGCTCGACTTCGCTCACCGTATAGACCGAACTCATCAAGACGTACGTCCCGATGCCCAAGACCGCCAAGATTACTATTCGCGTTATCTTATTCATGGCCGGTCGCCCTTCTGGGAGTCGAGATTCAGCAATGGCAGGATGCTGCGAGTCTGTTCATCGACAATGATCTTGGAGCGTATGCCCGGCATGACGTCCTGCAGGGTCTCGATATAGATGCGGCGGCGCGTGACCTCCGGGGCCTTGCTGTATTCCGCAAACAAGGCGTTGAACCGGGCGGCATCGCCTTCCGCTTCATTGATCCTCTTGAGCCGGTAGCCGTCGGCCTCGCGGATCCGCTGATCCTTCTCGCCCTCGGCCAGCGGGATCACCTTGTTGTAATCGCGCCGGGCTTCGTTAATCAACTTCTCTTTTTCCTGCTGGGCCTGGTTGACCTCGTTGAACGACTCCTGCACTGGTTCGGGCGGATTGATGTTCTTCAATTGCACTTGATCGATGCTGATACCCATTGCGTATTTGGTTGATAGCGCCTGCATCTTGGTCAGCGCTTCCGATTCGATTTCCTGTCGGCCGATGGTAATTACCTCGTCCACGGTGCGGTCGCCGACGACTTCCCGCATGACAGATTCGGAAACGTAGCGGAGGGTTTCAGTCGGTTCCCGAACCTCGAAAAGAAATTTAACGGGATCCGAGATGCGGTATTGCACCACCCATTCTACCAGTGCGGCGTTCAGGTCACCCGTCACCATCTGTGTTTCCCGCGTTTTTTCGTCGCGAGGGCGACGTCCTTGGTATAGATCGCCGGCGCCTGGGGTGGTGAACCCGAATTCCTGCTTCAACTGCCGTTTGACGGGAACGATTGTCGCCGCATCGATACCGAATGGCAGCTTGAAATGCAGGCCCGGCGGGACGTCCTTGTTGTATTGGCCGAAGCGTTGCACGACGGCGACCGAGTCGCTCGGCACGGTGTAGTAGCTCGTCCATGCGCCCAAGGCTGCCAAAGCCAAGACAGCAAGGACGATCAGTCCGCGCGGGCCACCACTCGGCAAGATCTGCTTGAGCCGATCCTGCGCCTGCCGGAACAGATCCTCGAAACCGGGACCGGAATTGGCGCCGCTACCCCAGGGGCCGCCGCGGCCCCCGTTACCGTTCTGCGATGACATTGGAAAGCCCTTTCTCGTGCACGCTTGAAGTCACGCTTAGTGTCTATGCATTGCACTGACTGGCCCAATGCTCACAATGCACTCTTTTGCTCGCGCCGCGCGGAAACTGTTCACCTTGGGTGAACGATCATCCCTTCGTTTTCGGCTCGTTCTATGGCTTGACGGCCGGCCTCTTGCCGACGCGATTCCGTTGCCCCTTGAAGCATCTTCTGACCGGCATCCGAGCCGATCGACGTCTCTTCCGGCGCCTGATCGCACTTCAGAGCGACGTCCAGTTCATCTGGATCGATTGTCAATGTCCGTGTGAGGATCGGGTTACCGGACTTTGCGTGCAGGTGAATCAGCGTCAGTATCCGCCGGTAAGCGGGAAACGAAATGCCCTCCAGAAGCTCCTCATCCGTCTCTACACGATAGACGCCGGCCGGCAGCACCTCGTCGAATTCGCCAAGGACGAAGGATTTATTGAATGTAACTGTCTTTTTGCTCGTGCGTATTGTCATCGGATACCTCTCCTGGCTGGTGGCTGCGCCGACCAATTGCAGGACGACGGAGGAGGAGAAAGCCCCCTCCGTTCCGATTGCTACGACCTGGGCGCCGGTGCGGCTTCGGCCGGCTTCTTATCGGGTTGTGTTGCTGGTTGATTGGCTGCCGGCGCGTCCTTGGACTTGTCGTCGGGCTTGTTGCTCCGCGCGCCCTGGCCTGAGGAAAACTTCTTGAAGGACATATGATTTGCCTTTTCCATTTATAGCGGAAATTATTTGCCGCTCACAAATATATGGTAAATTTTTTATTTTTTACAATTAGTAAAATGAATTATATTTCAACAATTTCTGCATTAAATGAAAAACAGTCAAACATTTATATAATTATTATTTATATCTTTTCGACAGCAAAGAATTTTTTATTTGGGAGCGGCCTAAGAATTACGCCAATTTATGCTTTTAAATAAATCGGCGAATACGATGGAAACTTCGGCAAAAAATGAGAGGCCTGCAGAACATATCCGGTCTGAGGGCGTGTTGGCGGCGCGCAACGGCAATGCTGCAGATGCGCGACATAGAAACGATATCGTAATTAGCCACATTCCGGTGTCATCGCACGAACTGCAGATGTCCGGCTGTGATGCGGCGGATAACTCCCCTCCAACGACATCGCAACGTGCCGACGACGGGACTCTTGAAGGCCCGCCAATGACTGATTATGGCTGAGGCTGTTGAGAAAGTCCTTTTTGAGGGTTTTGTTGGTGTCCGCTATTGGTAAGTGCGGACATTTTGTTGCCGCCACGGTCTGATGCCGGGCGGTTTTGTCTTTTGGTCTGGTTCGAGATGAATCGTTATGGAGTTTGCGGCACGAACAGTGGTGGGATGGCGTATTTTGCCAGCCGTTTCAGGTTCTGAACGATAGCGGCGAGCAGGAATTCGTCTGTGGCGCCGCCGAGGCCGCGCAACCGGAGGCGGGTGAAGGCAAGGTTGCGTTTGACGTCGCCGAACAGGGTCTCGACTTTCTTCCTTTGGCGCGCCGAGTGGATGTATGCCTCGCTGCCCATCAGTGCACGAGCATGGTCGCGCGCCGCTTCGTTGATATCGCGGGGCACCTTGCGGAACGTCGTATGGGGACAGCATTTGTCCTTAAGCGGGCAAGCGTCGCAGTCGGCCTTGCGCGAGCGGTAGAGAAGCGTCTTGCCGTCATGGACCCGTCCTGTTGTCCTCAGCATCCTGCCTTGAGGGCAGATATAGGCATCGCGGACCTTGTCAAAGATAAAGTCTTCCCGTGACAGCGTTCCATCGTCGCGCCTGCCCCTGTCCCAGACCGGGATGTGCGGCTCGATGCCGCGGTCGACCAGCCAGCCCAGCAGCGTCCCCGTTCCGTAGGCGACATCGCCCGCGATGCGGCGGGGCTTGAGACCAAGACGCTCGCCGGCACGCTCGATCATCGTCCCGGTGGCCTCGACTTCCTTCGAGATACGCGTCGGCGTGGCCTCCACATCGACGATCACCGCGTTCTGAGTATCGATAAGATAGTTGAGGCTATAGCTGAACATGACCTTGTGGCGACCCCGCGTCGTCCATGCCGCCGTCGGGTCGGAAGGCGACATGGCTTTCGGTTTGCGCCGGGGGTTGGTCGGCGGGTGGTCTCCATCGAGCGCCGCCAGGTACTCGCGCACCGGACGGCTTGCCCGTTGCGCGTCCGTCCAGTCGACCTCACTGCCATCGACACGCCGGAAGCGGCTGGCGTCGGCTTCGATGACGCTCGCGTCCACGGCAAAACCTTCACCGCCGACTAGGCCCGCCGCCATGCAGCGGCGCACCACCCGCTCGAAGACCCGGCGAAACACGCCACTCTCCCGGAACCGCCCATGCCGGTTCACCGAGAACGTCGAATGATCCGGCACCCGGTCTTCCAGTCCCAACCGGCAAAACCAACGATAGGCCAGGTTCAATCTCACCTCCTGACACAACCGGCGTTCCGAGCGGATCGAGAAGCAGTACCCGATTAACAACATCCGGATTATCAGTTCCGGACATACCGAAGGCCGCCCTGTATGGCTGTAATGGGGGTGCAACTCACGGCGCAGCCAATCAAGATCGAAAGCCGCGTCGAGCCGCCGCAAATTGTGATCCCGGGGCACAACCTCGTCCAGCTCGAACGCGAAGAAAAGACGATCCTGACATCCCTGCCGATCACCCATCATCAATCAGCCCTCCCGTCGATCACCGGGAAATCCGAATCACGATCTCATATCTCAAGCAACAGGGAGTTTTTCAACAGCCTCAGCCATAAGCGGACATTTCCGCCTGGGATTCATGCACCCCAAGACGCGTCTCCTGGTAGGCATAAAACTTTCCGGATTTGCCGGTACCCCCGGCACGGGTGGTGATAATTAGATGATGCAGAGAGCATCAGATACTCGCAGAAGGATTCAGTTTTGCCTTGTGGCCTCTTGTGCGTCGTCCTGCTGCACCGATTGAGCCGCCTCGCGATACGAGACCACACGCTGCCGGTCTTCATCCCAGAGGCAGGATTGGAAGCAGTCGACGATATCCCGCGGTGCGAGCGATGTCGTCACCGGTGATTGAAGCTCCGGTATTGCAGCCATGGTCTCAGGCAGGCGATAAAATGGGATACGAACGTTCAGGTGATGGATATGGTGAAAACCGATATTGCCGGTAAACCATTGCATGATCGTGTTGAGCCGCATGTAGCTGGACGACTCCATCGCCGCCCGGTAGTAGGTCCAGGCCTCCGGGGAGATGATGTGCATACGTTTGAAACTGTGCTGAGCGAAAAACAGATAGCCACCGAGCGCAGAGGTGATCGTCATCGGGAGCAGCACGACAAAAAACACGACATCGAACCCGCCCATCACCCACAGCACGGCAATAAGGGTGCCGTGGGCGAGCAGCGACAGGGCGGAATCCCAGTGTCTGGCGGGATCGCGTAGAAGCGGCAGCAGACAGACACTGAAGGCAAAGATTGTGAGATACCCGGCCAATAGCGTTAACGGGTGCCGTTCCAGTCGGTAGCGAGCGCGCGCCGTTGGCGAGGCCTCGTGCCACATCCGGGTCGTCATGATCGGGAAGGCGCCGATGCTACCAGAGGAGATCTGGCCGACATGGCCATGATGATAATTATGGCTCTTTTTCCACGATCGCGGCGGCGTAAGCGCAAGCGCCGAATAGAGGCGGAAAAATGCCCACGCCAAGCGTGAACGGGGCAGAATAGCCCCGTGCATGTAGTCGTGATAGGTGATGAAGCCACGCACCATCAACAGCGCAGCGAGGATGGATAAAAGCAAGCGCACTGGCCACCAAGGCACAAGTCCGGCCCCAACGAGCGCAACGAAAAGCAGCACGAAGGTTGAACCTACGTGCCACCAGCTCTTCGCCACGGACTCGACCGCAAACGGAGCGGTCGCCCTTTGCAGCTCCCGCCCGATCCGCACGCCGGAACTGCCTTCGGGGAGATCCCCATCTTGCTGGAGATTTTCTTCGTTCATAGAGAAACGGCGCGCAATTTGGACAATTTTCCCGCCCTGTAGGCGGCAAAAACCACTGTCTAAATTTTAGGAAGAGATGCTATTTTTTTCAACACGTGGTGTTAGGTATTTTACGGCCATTTAGTCCAGTCCACGAGCTTGCGGCCACTTAGTTTCGCAACCTATCGGTTACCCTCAAGCGGGGAATTGACGCAGAATAGCGTCAGCAGGACGTTGCCAGCGCAAACTAATTACTTGTGTTCTCTGACCAATTTAGTGTCTTCGGATGCGCAATCCCTACCGTTGCAGAAGTGGACATCGTATTGTGAATGTCTGATGGTCTTAGTCCTAAAGGGTGCCTCGACACCTGTGCTTATCAGCGCCACCGTCCCATCTGGCGCTCACTCCGTCCCCGCATCGCGACGGAAGTCCACGGGTTTCCGGTGGGGGCGAGTGTGCGCGCCAGTAATTATTGATCCTGTCTGTTGCGCTAAGCGGATGCGAGGGTAGCTTTAGCGCGCTGGTCGGCAGTCAGCGCATTTTGTAGAAACTGTACAACTCATCGATGACCTCATCGCACAACATTTCCGGGTCGAGTGGGTCAGGCTCTCGGTCGCGAAGGTGGACACTGTGACGGTCGTGGCAGAAGACACGCTCATTGCCGCTGGTATCAGCCAGCAGGCTTCGTAGTCGGCGCTTCCATGCCTTCCACAATTGTCGACGCGCACGCTTTTGCGACCGCGGAGCGGTATTTTTCGCTCACGTTAGCGACCCAACCGGCCTCGACGACAAAGTCTTCGCGCGTCCAATTGCTCTGATTCTTCAGGAGCACGAGCTGTTCCGGCTGCTTCTCCGCCTTAGCAACGCAGAGTGGTGTATATGCCAGGATGATAGCTGTTTCTGCGCTTGCCACCTCCATTTTTCCGGCCGTTCCGCCCGTTACCCAGCCACCCCAGCCGAAACCGACGACCATTGCAGCGATCGCCCCCCCGATCGCGCCCCATATTGCGGGTTTTACCGATGCTGATATGTTCATCGTGAAGCCTCCCACTTCTAGTCCTAACGGGAATTTCCCATGTGGACCGACATTGCCATTTTATTTTAGATATGTGGTGTGGCCGTCCTCTAAATACCAATATGAAATCGCTCGGATGCCGACAAAATCTCGCCTCAATTTAAGACAATGCATTGCAATTGCTGATCTATACCGGTCAGACGAATATCTCATATTGCAATATTCACAAGTTCTTGCACAAATCCAGAAATGGTAAATTAACCGCTTGGCGGCGGTCCTCCGGGGCCACCGTTTTCGTTTGCGGCATGTCCGTTTTAGGTCCAGCCCGTGTAAAAACGTTTTGAGAATGTCGTCTGTTCGTCGATTGAGCTGTGATTTGACAGACATTTTGAATTCTTGCTTGTGAGGCCTGGGTGCGGCGTTTCGGGCGTCATGTTGCCGTTCTGACGGCGATCGGTGGCGATTGGGGCGTAAATCGACGCAGACGAGCGCCTATGCTGCCTTGATGGCCGCCATCAGCGGGCCGGTGCCCATGATAGCCATGATGCGCTTGAAATTGTAGGCCAGCACGTGCAACGCCATCTCGGTGCGGACATTTTTCAGCGTCTTCATCTGGAAGTGGGTATAGCCCATCCACGCCTTGAGGGTGCCGAAGGGATGTTCGGCCGTCTGGCGGCGGATGCGCATCTTGTCCGGGTTCTCATCAAGTCGTCTTTCGACGTCCTCAAGAAGGTGTTCATGTTCCCAGCGCGCAATCCGCCGTTCCTTGCCGGTGGTGCAGAGATGCTTGATGGCGCAGCGTTGGCAGGCATTGGTCCAGTAGCGCCGTAACGTCCGCCCATCTTCCACGTTCGTGTAATGATAGATCAGGCGCTCGCCGCCCGGGCAGATATAGACGTCCTCGTTGGCGACATAGCGAAAGTCCTGTTTGACGAAACGGCCTTTGGCCTTGTTGTTCGAGGTCTGTGGTTTGGGCAAGGTGACCGTGATACGCGCGCGCGAGCATGTCAGGATCTCCTGACTGTCGTAGTAGCCGCGATCGGCCACCACATCGAGCGTCTCCGTCCCCATCTCTGCCCTGGCCTTTTCCGACATGGGCGAGAGCTGCGACCGGTCGGTCCCCTCGTTGATCACCTCATGGGCAACGATCAGGTGGTATTCGGTGTCCACCGCCAGTTGAACGTTGTAACCAACGATGCCCGAGCCCCGGCCACTGGTCGCCATCGAGCGCGCATCGGGATCAGTCAGCGAGAGCTGCCGATCCGGCGACGCCAGCATCTCAGCCTCCAGCGCCTTCAGACGCTGCATCTCCTGCTGCAATTTGGCGATCTTGTCGTTAAGCCGCTCGATCCTGGTTTCCCGCGCAAGCGAGGCCTCTTGCCGATCGGCGGTGTCCAACTGGTGCAGATACCGCGTAACGCTCTCCTCGATCTGCTCGAGGCGCCGCTTCATCTTGGCTCGCGTGAAGTTCCTGTCTCGCGCGTTCACCGCCTTGAGCTTTGCGCCATCGATCGCCACGCCGCCATGCGCCAAAAGATCGAGCCCGCGGCAGATGGAAACGAACGCGGCACAGACCTTGCGGATCGCCTTGCCATTATCCTTTCGGAACTCGGCGATGGTCTTGTGGTCCGGAACCAGCCGGCCCGTGAGCCATATGACCTCGACATTCCGGCCCGCTTCCCGCTCAAGCCGGCGGCTCGATTGAACCCGGTTGAGATAGCCGTAGATATAGAGCTTCAGCAACACGCAAGGATGATAACCCGGCCGCCCCGTCCAACGCGGCGAGACCCGCTCGAAACCCAGCGCGAACAGATCAAGCTCATCAAAAAAGACATCGATGACACGAACCGGATTGTCGTTGTCGACCCAGTCCTCCAAGCGTTCTGGAAATAGCGTCGTCTGACCGCGATCGACACCCTCGATAAAACGCTTCATCAAAAACCCCCGCCGCTAACCTGACGGGATTCTATCAGACCTAACAACTTGCCAACCCGATGTTTTGACACAGTCTGGGTCAGAAACGGAAGTTGCGTGCGGTCGCTGGAATGTCGGCTTCTGGGTGAAGAGCGGACATCGATCAGGAACGCGGAAAGGTCCACTTTTAGCCGAGGGTGTTGAAGAAGTCCTTTGAAAGGGGGGCGTGACGTGATTCCTTTCAGTTGAAGCTGTCGACGGGGGATCATGGTGATGATGGGCGAGCCTGTTGGTCGGCAAGACCGTCTTTTTTATGAGTTCTGTCTCGAAGATCTCGTTCCCGCCGATCACTTGCTCCGCAAGATCGATACGGTTCTGGATTTGAGCTGGCTGCGGTCAGAGCTCAGGCCGCATTACAGCGATATTGGCCGGCCCTCGATTTGCCCGGAGCTGATGATCCGAATGCTTGTGGTCGGCTATTGCTACTCGATCCGCTCGGAGCGGCGTCTCTGCGAGGAGGTGGCGTTGAACTGGGCTTACCGGTGGTTTTGCCGCTTGGATCTGGAGGATCGGGTTCCCGACCATTCGACCTTTTCGATCAACCGTCACGGCCGCTTCCGCGAGAGCGATATCCTGCGCAAGGTCTTCGAGGAGGTTGTCTGCCGCTGCATGGCCGCGGGACTGGTTGGCGGCGAGGGCTTCGCGGTGGATGCCTCTGTGATCGAGGCCAACGCGAGCCGCTTCCAGCGGATCCGGGGCGCTGAGGTGACCTGGACGGAAGAACAGTCGTCGCGCCGGGCGATCAAGGAATTCATCGCCGCGCTTGAGAACGAGAACTCACCTATCAACCCAAGTCAGAAGCCCAAGGCGATGTCGCCCACCGACCCTGCGGCAGCCTGGACGACGCGCGGGCGTCACAAGGTGATGTTCGGCTATAGCCTGAATTATCTGATCGACATGGAAAACGCCGTAATCCTCGATGTCGAGGCGACGCCGACGCGCATCTCCAAGGAGGTCGATGCCACCGGGACCATGATCGAACGGGTGGAAGAGCGCTTCGCTCTCAAGCCTAAACGCCTGGCCGGCGACGTGGCTTATGGAACGGGAGAAATGCTCGGCTGGCTGGTCGACCATGGCATCGATCCACACATTCCGGTCTGGGACAAGGCCAAGCGCGGCGATGGCACCTTCTCAAGGGCCGATTTCCTCTATGACAAGGAGCGCGATCTCTATATCTGCCCTGGCGCGCAGCTCCTGAAGACCACCGGCAGGCTCCATTCCGACAACATCTATCGCTATATCGCGCGCAAGCGTGATTGCGATGCCTGCGCCCTGAAGTCGAGATGTTGTCCCAACACACCGGCGCGCCGGGTCCCGCGTGACCGGAACGAGGAGGCCCGCGACCATACTCGCGCTTTGATGGAGACCGAGGATTACGGGCTGTCGATCGGCCAACGCAAGAGGATCGAAGCGCTCTTTGGCGAGGCCAAGAATATTCTCTCGATGGTAAGGCTCAGACTGAGAGGACTGACCGGCGCCAGAGACGAGTTTCTCCTGACCGCCACCCTGCAGAACCTGAAAAGGCCTGCCAGTCACACCGCGAGACCACCGCCAGAACCCATGATCGCCTGACCCATGTCGCAAAGACTCATCCAATAAGCCCCGGAACGCAAAATCGCCTCGGCAGCGGGCGGTGACGGAAACGAAAAATGTCCGCTCTTTCTATAAGCGGATACCGGAACTCACTGCCGATCGGACTTCTTCAACACCCTCAGCCAGGAGGGGACATTCGAAGTTGATGTGGTTTCATTGCCTTTGGAACGAATCGTGGACCCTATTGAAGCTACCGAAGACGAACGACTTTTGAGGAAGACTGCATTACTGCTACGCTGCCCGTAACCCCGATACACCAGTGAGGTCGTTATAAGAAGAGGTAAGAGATAAATCGGGTCACGGGTAGATGGTGCGATGCGTCGGTTCACGCTGATATTTTCTCTTGCGGCTGTCGTATGCTTGACGGCGACGTCAGCGATGGCGGAACGTCGGCTCGCTCTGGTGGTCGGCAACTCGGCTTACCGCAACACGCCGGACCTGGCCTCGGGTTTGGCCGATCCCGGTCACCCTGTTTTGCCATCACATCATCATCACCCTCGCAATAAGGATTATTCTGGTCGTCCGTTATTCGGCCGCCCGCGCTTCGGTCCGGAAGGGTTCACCCCGGCTGAGCATCGCCCACACGACACGGGCCGTCTTGTTGGCCATCGCCACCAGGACGACATTGGTGGGCCGGCGCGCAAGCAGAGCTTCCAGCCATGCCGAACGCCCCTCCTTTTTGCGCCGGGACCACAGCAGAACGGTTCGCGCACCGTGAACCAGGAGCTTTCTCAGATAACCGTCGCCACGCTTCGATATTCGCCCGAGCCGTTGCTTGCCGCCACTGGAGTGCTGTCGGGGAACAGCCCAAGCCAGGCCGCCAACTGACGCCCGGAGTGGAACTGTGATGCATCGCCGATGGTGGCGACAAGGGCCGTGGCCGTGATCACCCCGACACCCGGGATCGTCTCAAGCCGGCGGCTTGCTTCGTTGGCGCGATGCCAGGCTATCAGTTCCTTCTCGAGACCAAGGATTTGTGCCTGAACCATCCGAAGCTGGCCGACGAGAGACCCAAGGGCCTCGCGCGCCAGTGCGGGAAGACGGTCGTCCTCGGGATCTTCGACCATCTCGATGAGAGCCGATACCTTCGGTGCGCCTTGTGCAACGACAATACCGAACTCACCACAATGACCCCGCAGCGCATTGATCAGCATGGTTCGCTGACGCACCAGGAGTTCGCGGGCCCGGTGCAGCATCAGGACCGATTGCTGCTCGGCGCTCTTGATCGGAGCAAACCGCATCGTCGGGCGGACCAGTGCTTCGCAGATCGCTTCCGCATCTGACGCGTCGTTCTTGTTCGTCTTCACGAACGGCTTCACTTACTGCGGCGGCATCAGCCGCACCTCGTGCCCGAAGGCTTGCAGCTCGCGCGTCCAATAATGCGCACTGGCGCAAGCCTCCAATCCAATGAGACACGGCGACAATTCGGCAAAAAAACCGAACACCTGTCCCCGGCGCAGCTTCTCGCGGACAACTGGCCTGCCATCCTGGTCCGCACCGTGAACCTGAAAACCCGACTTTGTCAGATCCAAACCAACTGTCGTAACCTTCATCATGGACGCCTCCCGTTGCTGGATTGTTCAACACGCTCCAGTTTGGCTCATCGCGAAGCCGTGAGGGGCGTCCATACCATCACGTTAGCGTATCTGATTGCTTCAATAGCTCTCATGGCGGCATTGTCAGCGCAATGTTTTGAATGCCTGATGGTGCCGTCGAACCGCTCGGGTTCCATCAAGGCCCGCAACAAACAGTATCCTGCATCGAGAGGCCGGATAGATGACTGCAAACCCATATCGCTTCTAAGCATCAAAACCCCTTACAATCAGGGGGACGCCCATAGATGACAATACCATGCACGACGAACGAGGAACGCCCGAAACACCAACCCTTGCCGACGCGGTCCGCGCGGAGGATCGGCAGGTGCTTGCGCGGCTCGCCGCTGCGCCGATAATACCCTTGAACAATAACCTGGTATCGCGCCCCTGGGGCGGGCAGCGGCTCTGCGCCTACAAGGGCGTCCCCTCGACTCCGCATCAGCGGTGGGGAGAGGCCTTCGAGATATGCGCCTTTGCTGAGGACGAGGAGGCCCGGGCCCACCCCAGTATCATCCGATTGACCGACGGGTCCCAGGTCAACTTGCCGGAGCTTTTGGCGGTGGCTGGGCGTGCGATCCTTGGCGAGGATTTCGTCGCGACGCACGGCTGTCAGCTTCCCCTGCTTCCCAAGACGTTGGACGTGGGCGCGTTGCTGTCGGTCCAAGCCCATCCCGAGGGATTCACCGAAGCGTACATCATCATAGAGGCCGACGAGGGGGCGACGATCCGCCTCGGCTTTAAGCGTGACGTCGACCCCGCGGACCTCGGGCAACGGCTCAAAGGAGGGCGGCAACTGCAGCAGAGGCTGCTAGACTGTCTTCGCGATGGCATCGACATCGAGGTCCTGCAGACAACGCTGGCGAGCAACTTTGCACGGCGTGCCGCGGATGCGGTGCTGCCCGCCTTCGAGTCATCGCTGCGGACCGAAGCCGATCGAAAGATCGTCGAGACGCTGCGAACGCTTAAGGAGCTTTACTGGGAGGTTCTCGACCTGCTCAACGAGATTCCCGTGACACCGGGACAGGTGATCTACAATGCAAACCCGGAGGCTGTGAGCGCGGCGACGGGGCGCGCCCGGTCGGCCGAGGTTCACGCCCTTGGCAATCCCCAGGGCAAAGAGATCCTCGCGCTGGAGATCCGGCGCCCGGGGCCCACCTTTCGGGCGTGGGACCACGTGCGCTTTCCGCTGCGCCCCATCGACGTTGACAAAACCCTCGACGCCCTCAATCTCCGGGCCACGCGGCCGGCGGACTTTATCGTCAACCCGCGACCACTCGCCGGTTGTCCTGGAGTGTTCCGTTCGGTGCAGAGCGAGTGGTTCGTCGTCGATCACCTGCGCCCGCGCCCGGAGGCAGAGGTCGGTCTGCCCGCAGGGACTCCAATGCACACGCTGCACGCTGTCCGCGGTACCGTAGAGCTTCGAACCTCGAACAACCGGACACTGGCGTCGCTGACCCGCGGCCAGTCGGCCCTGATCCCCGTGACCATCGGCAGCTACTGGCTAACCACGACCGACGGCGATGCCGAGGTGGTGATGGTGACTATTCCTCCGTCGACGGCGGTACAAACACGCGACGATCGAGCCTCATGACAACCAATGGCTACCCTGCCTTCTTGACCTACATCCCCCGCGAGCTGCAGTTCGGGACGAGCGGCCTCAGAGGCCTAGTGCGTGAGATGACCGACCTCGAGGTCTACATCAACACCCGAGGCTTTCTCGACTACCTGCACCAGATCGGCGACATCGGACCTGGCGATCCCATTGCTCTCGCCCAAGACCTGCGCGAGGTCGACCCCATCAGCGGGCTGTCAAGCAGCCCTCGCATCGCCCTTGCGGTAACCCAAGCCATTCGTGACGCAGGGCTGTCGGTGGTCAACTGCGGCAAGGTCCCTACCCCGGCTCTGGCCTACTACGCGCAACGGGAGGATGCTGCGACGAGCAAGCGGCCGATGCCCGGCATCATGGTCACCGGCAGCCACGTCCCCGCTGATCGCAACGGCATCAAGTTCTACAAGCAGACCGGAGAAGTGCTGAAGAGCGACGAGGCCGGCATCCTTGCTGCGGTCAAGGCGGTTCGAACCGAGGAATACGCCAAGGATGAATCGCGGTCGGCATTCGGCACCGATGGCATGCTCAAGACGGCACCCGAACCCGCCGCGGTGCAGGGCGCGGCTAAAGCGGCCTATCTTGAGCGCTACCTCGGGCTGTTTCCCGATGAAAAGCCGCTTGCCGGCAAGCGCGTGGTCGTCTACCAGCACTCGGCGGTTGGCCGCGACTTGCTGGTCCGCATCCTTGAGTACCTGGGTGCCACCGCCATCGCTGTGGCGCGCAGCGAGACCTTCGTCCCGGTGGATACCGAGGATCTGCGCCAGGAGGACGAGCGACGCTTTCGTATGCTGGCCAGCCGCTACTCTCCCGATGCCATCATCTCCACAGACGGTGACGGTGACCGACCGGTTCTTGTTGACGAGCACGGCCGCTTCCATCGTGGGGATGTGTTGGGAATCATCACTGCCGAGTTTTTAGACGCGGCATTCGCCGCTGTGCCCATCAACACCACTGACGCGCTGGACAAATGGGTGCATCAAAGCCGCCCAGAAATGGCCGTGGAGAAGACACTCATTGGCTCCCCTTATGTCATCGCTGCGATGCAGCGAGCCATCGCTGCGGGGACGGCCAGAGTGGTGGCGTGGGAAGCGAATGGCGGCTTTCTCATCGGCACCGACTTCACTGTCAATGGCCGGTTGCTGTCGGCCTTAACTACTCGCGACGCGGTACTGCCGATCCTCGCTGCGTTGCTATCCGCAGGCCGACGAGGCGTCCCGGTGTCTCAGCTGTTCGACGAGTTGCCCCAGCGGGCGACCTGCTCCGGGCTACTGGACGACTTCCCCCAGTCAGCGAGCCAAGCGATTCTTGCGCGCATTTCGCCCGTTGACACTACGGCTATCGACGCCGTCTTCGATGATTCGACGGTGACCGTCACACGGGAGGACAACGACGAAATGGCAGCGGGCATTCCCGATCCGCTGACAGATGAGTTGCTCGCCCTCCGACAAACGATTCAGCATGATTTTTCGGCCGAGGACGGCTTCGGATCGGTCGTTCGGCTTAACTACACGGACGGCGTTCGGGTCTGGTTCGATACTGGCGACATTATCCACATCCGTCCGTCGGGGAACGCCCCCCAATTACGCGTCTACGCGGTAAGCGATGTCACCCAGCGGGCCGATGGCATGGTTCGACTGGCGATCCGCGAGCCTGATGGACTGTTGCGTCGGATGGAGCACGGTCTGGCGAAATTTAGCAGCCCGACATCGGCGTCTCCCCCCGACGCAACGCCCCGAACATCGGAAGCGCAGGCGGCAAAGTTCGACAACCTGCGCGATCTGAGGCGGGTGGTGAACGCCTCGCTCGGTCCAGGCCAGGTCATCGCCATCGCCAATGGTGGTGATTCGGAGATTGTGGGCCGGGACCTCGGGGACCTGGCGGCCGCGATCTTCCGTGCCGACAACGCCGTCGAGCTAATGGTGCACGAGGAACGGGCGCGACGCGGCCAGCTCCTCGGCCTCCTCGACGCCGTCCGCCACTGGCGGCGGGAAGGCCAGACCTTCGACCCGGACGGGGTTGCCCTAGGCATCATGTTGCCCGGCAAAGGAACCCGCCTTAGCCCGATCACCCAGCGGCTGCACGGTATCAAGCCGTTCATGCCCATGCTCGTCCGCCAAGGGCGGGACGGGCACTGGCTCAACGCCGCCGCCGCCTCCCTCTATACTTGGACGGTACTGGCCCATCACCTGCAGCGGATGGGTTTCCGCGGCATCGCCTGGAAGTGGGGAGACGAGCCACAGATCGCCTCCCGCCGCCTGGCCGAGATGGACCTCGACCTCTCCCGAGCCGATGCGGTCCGATTTGGCGCGGAGGTGGAGGTCACCGAAGATCTGGCGGCAAACAAGGAGTGGTTGCTGCGCCACCCGACGAGCGGCGAGCTGATCGTGCAGGTGCGGCGGCGATCCCGCGCCGAGCTGTTGCAGCGCTTTGACATCGTCGACGGGGGCCAGCCGGTCAAAGTTCTGGCACATATTGGCAGCCCCGCCTTCTCCTATCCCTTCCTTGAGGAAGCCGAAACGATCTTTGGCGACCTCGATGGCTGGATCGACGTCGACGGCTATCTTTTCGAAGCGCTGACCCACGACGCCGACGCCTGGCAAGCGGAATTGAGTCGCGATGCCGGGCTGCAGCAGTTGGTCACCGAAAGGCCCGACTTTTACCAGCGCGCCCAGCAACTCAAGCAGCGGGTGGGGGAGCGAAGGGGGCACCCGCTGGTCATCAAGGTCGTCGATTTCGGCGAACATCTCTACTGGGGTGATATGGGCCAGCTCGCTAAAGCGTGCCAGGCTCTGTGGGCAGTCGCCGCGCCTACGGCGGAGGGAGACTTTGCCCGCTGCCTCGCGGCCATCGATCATGTGGCTCCTGATCCCTTCGGAAACCGCATCGTCGGCGACACCACCCTGCCCAGAGATGGCAGCGTGCGTAACTCGGTAATCATCGACACCAGGATTCACGGCAAGGCGAGCATCGACGGGGCGGTCCTGGTGGCGAGCGAACTGGGGGACGTCGCAGCCCGTCGTGGCGGAGTTGCCTTCGGCTGCACCGTTGGTAACCTTGACATCGGCGAGGAGGGCCTCGCCTTCATGTCGATTCAGCAGCGCTTGACAGTGCCCGCCTGCCACGTGCATACGAACATTCCCGTCGACCCCGACGATCTATCTCTAGGCCTGCAGAATTGGTTCGCCGACGCTCGGCAAGACCCTGGCCGCGGCACGAACTACACCGAACCCCAGCCCGGCAATCCCGACTCCTTCGCGGCTAAGCTCCAGCAGATGCGCCAGCGCCAGGTTCCGCCCGACGAGATTGAGCGAGATATCGACGCACGTTTCCGGCAGCCTATCAGACGACAGCTATCTTGACGGAAGGCACCAATCTCTGCACGAGGCGACTGATCCGCTCAAAGCCCCTCATCGCCTTAGCAGCACGAATTGCGCTCCCCGATGTCTCTGCAATGATCGGCTCATGCCTCGATAAGGCGCGGCACGCGATCGCGACAAGTACTCGAATGTTCGTGCCCTGCTCACACGGCAGGGCGCGGATTCTGCAGGCAAAGATCTACCAATTCCTGCACTTGCGCGGTGCCCGCACACATGACGCTGTCCGCAGCGCCCCAGTAAAGCTTCACAGTACCGTCTTCTTCCGGCACCGCGCCACAGCAGAACACCACGTTGTGGACATAGCCGGTCAGCTCCCACGGGTCTT
>Ga0224508_10001606_pt1 | contig 20101 bp, 23 predicted proteins | sample SF_Jan12_sed_USG_4_FD_170157 | JGI IMG/M metagenome (GOLD analysis project Ga0224508, IMG submission 170157) | Sediment microbial communities from San Francisco Bay, California, United States - SF_Jan12_sed_USGS_21 | ecosystem: Environmental > Aquatic > Marine > Sediment | place: USA... | reverse complement strand
TATTTTGCGACCACCCCCCCAGCCGACAACGTCGAGGTGGTGGCTGTCTCCACTGGTGTCGACCCCCGCAGGCCCAACTACCCACCGTCCAAGTGGCTGACCCCCGCCGCCTGGCCGTTCCCGGTGGTGGCCGACAGCGCCGATGGCGCCATGGCCAACGCCTTTGGGCTCAATGCCTTTCCGTTCTGGGTGATTCTCGATCCCGGTGGCACCGTTATCGCCCGCAACGCCGGTAGCCTGCCCCTTGAATCGGTAGCAGCCCTTTTCCAGAACCTGTCCCAGCTTGAAGGTTGACCCAATGACATCACGAACACAGAACTCTTCAAACGCCAAAACACTTCTCATTTGGCTCGGCGGGGCGGTCGCCGTTATCGGGCTGGTCGCCGTCGTCATCAGCGGGGCGGGCGGCTCGAGCGGTGGGGCCGATCATCCCGACCTTCAGGGTGATCCGGTGGTCACCGGCGACTTCCTCCAGCAGTTCCCGAGTACCGGGGTGGAGAACTCGGCCGGTTCCCCGGTGCCCGAGGTGTCCGGCGTTGACTTCGATGGCAATCCCGTTTCGATCGTGAAGAACGGCAAGCCGAAGATGCTGCTGTTCCTCGCCCACTGGTGCCCGCACTGCCGTGATGAAGTCCCGGAAGTCCAGGCGTATCTGGAGACCAACACCATCCCCGACGAGGTCGATTTCATCTCTGTCGCTACCTCCATCGACCGGGGCCGGGTCAACTTCCCGCCCTCGTCCTGGCTGGAAGGCGAAAACTGGTCGGTTCCGGTGATCCTCGATTCGGCCGGCTCGGAGGCGTACGTCGCGTACGGAGCGGGGGCCTTTCCGTTCTGGGCGATGGTCGACGCAGACGGCAACCTCATTACCCGGGTCTCGGGTGCCGGCCAGGTCGATCTTGCCGCGTGGAGTGCGCTGTTGGCCGACTCGGTCGCCGGCTAGATCCCGACCTGTTCAGCCAGCCTGGCTCGTTGTTGGGCCGGTGAGCCGAGAAACAACTCGGTGCTCTTGGCCCGCTTGAAGTAGAGGTGGGCGTCGTGCTCCCAGGTGAACCCGATGCCGCCGTGGATCTGAATCGAGTCTCCGGCTGCCTTGAAATAGGCCTCCGAACTGAAGGCTTTGGCCAGCGGGGCGGCGGTACTCAGCTCATCTGAGTTGTCGACCACGGCCCAGGTGGCATAGCCGGCAGCCGATTTGGCGGACTCAAGCCCCACGAGCATGTCGGCGCACATGTGCTTGATCGCCTGGAAGGAACCGATGGCCCGGCCGAATTGCTTGCGGGCCTGGGCGTACTCGACGGCCATCTCGAGCACCCGCTCCAGGCCACCGATCTGTTCGTTGGCGATGGCCGTGCGGCCGACGTCGTAGACGCGCTCCATGACATCCCAACCGGCTTCCCCGAGCCGGACCGCCGGCGTTTTGTCCAGTTCTATCGTCGCCTGAATCCGGGTGGTATCGAGGGTCACGAGTGGTTGGGCAGCAACCGCCTGGCCCTCGACCAGGAAGAGGGCGGCCTCACCTTCGAGGAGAGCCGTCACGATCACCAGGTCGGCAATGGTCCCGGCGGTCACGAACGACTTGGTGCCGGTGAGGAGAAACGAAGATCCGTCCTGGTCGGCAACGGTGGCAACCGAGCCGGCATCCCATCCGGCCCCTGGTTCAACTGTGGCGAGCGTGGCGATGACGTCGCCGGCGGCGATGCCCGGGAGCCACTCCCCCTTCTGCCCGTCACTCCCACCAGCCAGCAGTGCCTCGGTGGCCAGCACAGCGCTCGACAGGTAGGGAACCGGAGCCAGCACACGACCCATCTCTTGCAGAACGATGGCAGTCTCGGCAAACGAGAACCCGGCGCCTCCGTAGGTCTCCGGGATGTGCATGGCCGCCCACCCCTGGTCGGAGACGCCCTTCCATAATTCGGCGTCGTATCCGGGGGAGACTTCCACGATCTCTCGCACCCTTTCCATCGGCGATTGTTCCGACAAGAACCGTCTGGCGCCGTCGCGCAGCATTGCCTGCTCTTCTGAGACCGTGAAATCCATGGCCGGGATCTTAGAAGCCGCTTGGCTCAGGTGCGCCACCGCCCTTCCGATATTGATTGCATGTTGTTTCGACGCGCCCCGCTCGCCCTGGCTCTCACGCTGTTGGCCGCAGCCTGCACTACCCCGTCGCGCACGGACACCGCCTCACTGCCGCCGGTCACCACCACGACATCAACTACCACTACCACGCTCCCACTCCCGACCACCACGTCGACCATTGCTCCCCAATCCGGACCTGATGTCATTGCCTGGCTGACGGCGGAAGCAGCCACCCAGACGTTGCTCGAGGCGGTGGCGGGCTGGGAGGGGGTGGGCAGCATCGCCCTTGTGACCTCGCAGCAGGCCTACGACGAGTTCGCCGCTCTCTTCGCCGACCGGCCGGAGGTGGTGGACGGCGTTTTGCCCGAGACGCTTCCGCAATCGCTGCGCATCGCGCTGTCGCACCCATCGTTCGCGGCCGAGGTAGCCGCGCGCTTGCGGTCGTTGTCCGACATTGATGAGGTGGTCACCGCGGTGACTCCCGTCTGCAATGCCTTCCCCGACTGGAACATCGTCATCTTCGTTGCCGACGACCTCGAGCTCACCAGGCTTCGCAACGAGCTGGCAGCCACCGACGGCATCAGCGACATCGCCGTCATCGGCCGGGAGGCCGCCTTCGCCGAGTTTGTCGCCCGGTTCGGTGGAGAACCCAACCTGTCGGCCGGCATAGGCGTGCGAGACATGTCGGTGTCGCTGCGCGCCCGCACCACCAACCCGGTGACGCTTTCACTCATTGGCGGCCGCTTCGTCGGCGACCCGGCGGTCAAGGGAGTTCAGGTGTTCACCCCCGCTGCTCCCGACTGCCGCTGACAAACCCCTGTTGGTAGGAGGGTCCGGTTCCCTAAGCTCTCCCGGATGGAACCCATTCTCCAAGTGTCTAATTTGCACGTCTCAGTCGAGGACTCCCCCATCCTCCGCGGGCTCGATCTGAGCATCGAGCGAGGCAAGGTGCACGCGGTCATGGGGCCGAACGGATCAGGCAAATCGACCCTGGCCAACGTGCTCATGGGCAACCCGGCCTACCAGGTGACCTCCGGCAGCATCCTCTACAAGGGCAAGGAGCTGGTGGCCGGCGACGACTGGACCGACGAGCAAATCGCCGAGATCACCCCCAGCCAGCGAGGCAAGGACGGGATGTTCCTGGCTTTCCAGTATCCCGAGGAGATCCCCGGGGTGACCATCGTCAATTTCCTCCGCCAGGCGTTGTCCAACCGCACCGGAGTGCCGCTCACCGTCCTCGAGCTACGACTCAAGGTGGCCGACACCATGCGCGAGCTGGGCATGGACCCGAGCTTCGCCGACCGATATCTCAACGAGGGCTTCTCGGGCGGCGAACGCAAGAGAAACGAAATCTTGCAGATGTCCGTGCTCGAACCCGAGCTCGCCATCATGGACGAAACCGACTCAGGTCTCGACATCGATGCCCTCCGAGTAGTGGCCGACGGCGTCAACCGACTGCGCGACTCCGAGCGGGCCTTCCTGGTGATCACCCACTATCAGCGACTCCTTGAGTACATCACCCCCGATGTGGTGCACATCCTGCTGGATGGCCGCATCATCGAAACCGGCGGTCCTGAGCTGGCCGCCAGGATCGAAGGGGAGGGATACGACGCCTACCGGGAATCGGTCGGAGCCTGAGGCTGTCGTGACCGACCTCGCCCACATCCGAGCCGACTTCCCCATCCTCCGACAGGAGATGAACGGCTATCCATTGGTGTACCTCGATTCGGCCGCCACCTCGCAGAAACCAACCGCGGTCCTCGACGCCATCACCGACTTCTATGAGACCGCCAACGCCAATGTCCACCGCGGCGCTTACGCCCTGTCGGAGATCGCCACCGACAGGTACGAGGAAGCCCGCACCCGGGTGGCCGGGTTCATCAACGCCGACCGACGGGAGGTGGCCTTCAATCGTGGCACCACCTCAGCCATCAACCAGGTGGCCTACGGCTGGGGCCTCTACAACCTGAAGCCGGGCGACCGGGTGCTCCTGACCCTCATGGAGCACCACGCCAATATTGTCCCCTGGCAGCTCGTCAGCCGCCATACCGGCGCCGAGCTGGTATACGTGCCGCACACCGAGTCCTACGAGCTCGACCTCGAGGCCTATCACTCTCTGCTCGACGAGCGGGTGAAGGTGGTCGGCATCACCGCCATGTCCAACGTACTCGGCACCATCAACCCGGTGCGCCAACTAGCCGATGCGGCCCACGCCGCCGGTGCTCTCGTGGTGGTGGATGCCGCCCAGGCCGTCCCTCACATGGCGGTCGACGTCAAGCAGATGGACGCCGACTTCCTGGCGTTCTCGGGCCACAAAATGCTCGGACCAACCGGGATTGGTGTGCTGTACGGCAAGCGGGAACTGCTCGAAGCCATGGAGCCGGCCGAGGGCGGCGGCGAGATGATCAGCGACGTGCAACTCGATTCCTCAACCTGGGCCGAGGTGCCGCACAAGTTCGAGGCGGGCACCCCGCCGATCGCCGAGGCCGTGGGCTTGGGAGCGGCCATCTCCTACCTCGAAAAAATCGGGATGGATGCAGTTCGCAGCCACGAAGTCGATATCACCTCATACGCGCTCGAGCGGCTGGGGGAGATTGAGAACCTCACTATCTACGGCCCGGCTGATATGACGAACCGAGGAGGGGCGGTGAGCTTCACACTGGCCGACATCCATCCGCACGACCTGTCCACCATTCTCGACCAGCGGGGCATCGCCATCCGGGCGGGACACCATTGCGCCCGGCCATTGGCCCGATCGCTCAACGTGCCCGCCACCGCACGGGCGTCGTTCTACATCTACAACGTACGGGCCGACGTCGACGCGCTCATCGACGGCTTGCACGAGGCCCGGGAGATCTTCGGTGTCGCTTAACGAGCTCTATCGCGAAGTAATCCTCGATCACTACCGCGCTCCCCGCCATCACGACCACCTCGACTCGCCGGACGGCAGCGCCGAGGGCAAGAACCCACTGTGCGGAGATGAGGTCACCGTCGAGATCAAGGTGGCGGGCGACACCATCGTCGACATCGCCGCCATCGGGGTCGGGTGCTCGATCAGTCAGGCATCGGCCTCAATGATGACCGAGGCGGTGGCCGGCAAGAGTCGTGAGGAAGTGGCGGAGCTCGTCCGGAAGTTCAAGGTGATGATGAGCATCGAGGACTCTGCCGAACCCGTCGTGGACCCCGACCGGCCGGGAGCGAGTCTCGGTGACCTCGAGGCGTTGCAGGGCGTGCGGAAGTTCCCGGTGCGAATCAAATGCGCCGACTTGCCGTGGATCACACTCACCCAGGCGTTGGAGCAGTGAGCGGGGGGCTCGGCTTCGGCCTCCTCTCCACCCAACGCAGCCCGGGAGATGAGCGGTCATGGTCCGACCTCTATCGGGAAGCACTCGACCTCACCGTCAAGGCCGAGGAGCTCGGCTATCGCTCGGTGTGGACCACCGAACACCACTTCATCGACGACGGGTACATGCCTTCGCTCTTGCCAATGAGCGCCGCCATGGCGGCAGTCACCTCCCGCATCGAGATCGGGACGGGTGTCCTGTTGGCGCCGCTCCATCACCCTCTCCGTCTCGCCGAGGACGCCGCCACGGTTCAGCTGGTCGGCAATGGCCGATTCACCCTCGGCCTGGGGCTCGGATGGATGCCGGTGGAGTTCGATGCGCTCGGGGCCAGCCTCAAGACCCGCGGGCGAGCGATGGACGAGATCCTCGACATCCTTCCCCGGGCCTGGAGCGGAGAACCGTTCGCCCACGACGGCGACGTGTATCAATTCCCGACCGTGGGCGTCCGCCCCACGCCGGACACTCCGATCCCCATCGTGATCGGCGGTGGCGCTGAGGCCGCCGTGAGGCGGGCAGCCCGTCTCGCCCAGGGTTTCTTCTCGAACGCCTCACCGGCCCGGCTCGTCGACCAGGTGGCCTGGGCCACCGACGAACTAGACAGAGCGGGACGCGACCCCGCCGATTTCCGGTGGATCTACTACGCCGCCATGTTCCCCGGTCCAGACGCCGACGCGGCCTGGGAGCAGGCCCGGCCTCACCTCCACGCCATGCGCTGGAAGTACTCCGACATGGAAGCCTCAGCCAGTCGCAGTGGCCGGATGCCGGCGCCGCCCGAGCTATCTGAGGAGGAGGCGGCCAGGCTCCGCTCTTCCTCGCTGGTTGGCTCTGCCGACCAGATCGCGGCAGGGATCACCGATATCCGGGAGAGCGTGGATGTTGACCTCGATATCGTCGCTCGCTCCTACTTCCCGACACTGTCCTACGACCGCCAGGTCGAGATCATGGAGCACCTGGCCACCGAAGTGGCTCCGCACCTGTAGGCGCCTCACGCGACGGCGGCCGGCTTCCGATGTTCCTGGGATGGAGCTGCGATCCGTTGAATCCCTTGATGCCCGCCGCCTGACGGGCTTCGACGTCTTCGTTGGCGTCGCGGCCGTCGCCGTGCTCGTCTCTCTCTTCCTTCCCTGGTTTGTGGCCGAGTACGAGCCGCACACCAACGCCGCCCGCGCCTGCTTCGAGGACTCAACTCTCAACGAGGCCGGCATGTGCACGCAGAGCTGGAGTGGCTGGCGCACCATCTCGGTGCATTGGGCCATCCCCATCGGTGCGTTCATCGCCTTTCCGGCGGCGGCTCGGAGGGTGCTCGGCGAGCGGCACTGCGCCACCAGTCGCGAGTGGCTGACTCTGGCCGGCGTCCTCGTGGGAGTGGCGTTTCTCAGCTTCTTCTTGACGCCCAACCTCGACGGCCTCAACGCCGCCCAGGCCTACCAGGCGGCCCTGTACTCGGCCGAGCCGTGGGTGTACACATCTGTCCACTACGCCCGGGGCATCTACAGCGCCCTCGGTTTTGCCTTCACCGCTTTCGTAGCCGCCGGCCTCCGCACTCATACCGACCCGGACGGCCACATCGAGGGACGTTCCCACGGCGCCCTCATCGTCCTGGCCCTGGTGGGGGCCCTTTTCCCCATTGCCTACCTGGGCGAGGTCCTAACCCGGTTCTGATCACCCGGTTATCCCGCCTTCGGTCATGGCGTGAAGGTTGAGGGCGGCCTCGAGCTCCTCGGCCGATAGGCCGGATTTCTCGGCCGCCACCTCACGGACGCCCCGGCCCTCGGCGAAGGCGGTCTTAGCGATGTCGGCGGCCAGGTCGTACCCAATCCGGGGCGCCAGGGCGGTGATGATGATGATGTTGCGCTCGAGCAGCTCGGTCGCCCGGTCGGCGTCGGCTTCGATGTTGGTGACGCACTTCTCAGTGAGCACCATGGCGGCGTTGGCCAGCAGCTCGATCGACTGAAGCACATTGTGAGCCATGACCGGCATCATGACGTTCAGCTCGAAGTTGCCGTTGGCCCCGCCCCAGGTGATGGCGGCATCGTTGCCGACGACCTGGGCAGCCACCATCATCACCGCTTCGGGGATGACCGGATTCACCTTGCCCGGCATGATGGACGAGCCCGGTTGCAAGGACGGGAGCTTGATCTCGGCAATCGCCGTGCGAGGGCCCGAGCTGAGCCAGCGGAGATCGTTGGCCACCTTGAACAGCGAGGCTGCCACGGTCTTGAGGGCTCCCGAGGCGGCCACCACCGCGTCTTTACCGCCCTGGGCCTCGAAGTGGTTATCGGCTTCCCGGAAGGGCATCCCGGTGCGGTCGGCGATACGAGCGATGGTCTTGGCCGCAAAGCCCTCGGGAGCGTTGATGCCGGTGCCAACGGCCGTGCCTCCCAACGCCAACTCTTCGAGATCGGGAAGGGCGGTTTCCATCCGGCCGGCTCCCTTGCGTACCTGGGCGGCGTACCCGGAGAACTCCTGGCCGAGCCGCACCGGAGTGGCGTCCATGAGGTGGGTGCGACCCGACTTCACGATGCCGTCAAACTCAGCGGCCTTGCCTTCGAGGGCGCCGGCCAGGCCGGTCAGGGCCGGGAGCAGGTCATCGCGAATCGCCGCCACGGCGGCGATGTGCATGGCGGTGGGGATGACATCGTTCGACGATTGCCCCTGATTGACGTGATCGTTGGGGTGCACCAGCTTGCTGCCCCGCTCTCCCCCGAGTGCTTCGGTGGCCAGGTTGGCGATCACCTCGTTGGCATTGGTGTTGGTGGAGGTTCCTGAGCCGGTTTGGAAGACATCGAGCACAAATTGGCCGTCTAACTCGCCGGCCACGACCCGGTCGGCGGCGGCCGCCGCCGCCTCTGCCAGGTTGGCGTCGTAGGTGCCGAGCTCCTGGTTGGTGCGAGCCGCCTCGGCCTTGATCAAGCCGAGCGCCCAGATGAACCTCCGGCTGAAGCCAATCCCAGAAATGGGGAAATTGTCTTTGGCTCGTTGGGTAGACGCTCCGTAGTAGGCGTCGTCTGGGACCTCAACCTCGCCCATTGAATCTCGTTCGATCCGCATGTCGTCTCCTCGCACAAGTCGCCTCACCAGCCTACGGACCGCCGCAGCCCGGTAGGGTGCCGCCCATGAGTTCCGACATCACCCTCACCGACAAGACCATCATCGTCTCCGGAGCCAGCCGCGGCATCGGAGAAGCCATCGCCCGGGCCGCCGCCGGCCTGGGAGCCAATGTCGTACTGGCCGCCCGCAAGCAAGAAGGCCTGGATGCCGTTGCCGCCTCTATCAACGAGCAGGGAGGATCGGCCCTGCCGGTTGCCTGCCATATGGGTCAGCCCGACCAGATCGACAACCTCTTCGCCCGCGCCAAGGACGCCTACGGCCCCGTGCATGGTTTGGTCAACAACGCCGCCACCAACCCCTACTTCGGACCGATGCTGGGCGTCGAGGAGCCCGCCTTCGACAAGACGGTCGAGGTCAACCTCAAAGGGCCGTTGATGGCCAGCCGGGCGTTTGTGGCCCAGGCCGCCGCCGGGGCCTCCATCGTCAACGTGGCCAGCGTTTCGGGCATGCGAGCCGCCCCGCTCCAGGGCGTCTACGGAATGACCAAGGCGGCGCTCATCTCCATGAGCCAGACGCTGGCCCACGAGCTCGGGCCCATGGGCATCCGCGTGAACGCCATCGCCCCCGGTCTGGTCGAGACCCGCTTCGCCTCCGGCCTCATAGAGAACGAGGAGCTCCTCAAGTACATGGTCGATCGCTCACCGGTCGGACGCCACGGCCAACCCGACGAGATCGCCGGGGCCGCCGTCTACCTGCTGTCGGATGCGGCCTCGTTCATGACCGGTCAGACAATGGTGGTCGACGGCGGGTTCACCAGCGGTTAGGCGTAGTCTCGACACCGAGGGAGGCAACACATGGACCATCGAGTAGAGCGGTACGAGCAAGCGAGTTCGGCACTGGATACCGAAGCGCTCGGCAAGCTGCGGCACCCCGAGTACCAGTGCTACTACCCGCAGTCGGGGGAACGCTTTCTCACCCACGACGCCTGGGCGAGTGCCCATGAGAACTACTCCAGTCACTTCGGAGCGGAAGCCGACCCGGTCTTCGAGACAACCCACGGCGGGGAGGCCAAGACGGAGGTGATAACCGCTTCACCAGGGTTCGGGCTCCCCACCCCCATGATCCAGATCTCCGACAGCGGGAACCTGGCAACCATGGAAGGCAAGGGCGTGTGGCCCGACGGAAAGACGTACAACCTCGTGGCCATCCTCGAGTTCCGGGACGGCCTCGTGTGGCGCGAGACCCAATACTTCGCCGAGCCGTTCGACCCGCCCGAGTGGCGGGCGGCCTTCGTAGAGGTCGATCCGAGAAGCTGACTACAGGACGGCCAGCGCCCGATCCAGATCGGTGATGAGATCGTCGATGTGTTCGATGCCGGCCGAGTAGCGAACCAGCCCTTCGGGAATCCCCAGGGCGGCTCTACCGCTTTCACTGACTTCGACGTGGCTGGTGGTAGCCGGAGGGCCAACCGTGGTTTCGACCGAGCCGAGGTTGGCGGCCCGATGAGCAAGTTCCAGCTTGGGCAGGAACCGCTTGACGGCGTCCAACCCGCCGTCCACGGAGAAGCTCAGCATGCCCCCAAACCCCCGCATCTGGCGGGTCGCCAACTCATGCTGGGGATGGCTTGTCAATCCCGGGTAGTTGACTCCGGTCACCGCCGGGTGAGCCTCCAGGTACTCGGCGACCGCCGCCGCATTGGCCGACTGGCGCTCGATGCGGAGGTGAAGAGTCTTCATGCCGCGGATGAGGAGATAGGCGGCCATCGGGTGGAGGGTGGCTCCGTTGATTTCCCGATACTTGAAGATCTCCCCGACCAGATCGGCCCGGCCGGCCACCACCCCGCCCAGGGCGTCGGCATGTCCGCCCAGGAACTTGGTGGCCGAATGCAGCGCAAGGTCGGCGCCCAGCGCCAGCGGGCTCTGGTTGATGGGCGTGGCGAAGGTGTTGTCGACCATGACGATCGCCCCCGCCCGATGGCCGGCGGCACTGAGCCGCTCGAGGTCGAGGAGCTTCAGCGTCGGGTTGGTCGGCGTCTCCAGGTAGAGGACGTCGCAGCCCGCACCGACGGCGGCTTCGATCCCCTCGAAGTCGGTGGTGTCAACCAGGGCTACGTCGACGTCATAGGTGGGGAGGAACCGGGTGAAGATCTCGCTGGTGCCGCCGTAGGTGTCCTTGACCGACACCACGCGTTTGCCGGGGGCCAGAAATGTATGAAGCGCGTTCGATATGGCGGCCATCCCGGTGGAGGCCGAGGTGGCTGCCTCGGCCCCTTCCAACAGACGCACCTTCTCCTCGAAGACGGCCACGGTCGGGTTGGTGTTGCGCCCGTAAATGTGGCCGTCCTCGGTGCCGAGCGCCACCGCCTGCCACTCCTCGACATCCTCGTAGCCGAAGGCGACGCTGTGGACCACGGGGACCTGGGTGGCCCGGTCGAGGAGGTAGCGATCCTCCCCTCCCCACACGGTGACGGTTGCCGGGTCAAGCTCGTTCTCTGGCTGGCTCATCCGGCCACGCTAGCCAGGGAGCCAACCCCTAGTTCAGATGCTTGGAAGCGATGGGGGGCTCATCGGCGTATTCAGGTCGAAGGCCGAACTCCCGGTCACCGATCCGGTCGGCCATCACGGTGGCCAGCTCTTCGACGTCGGCGGCGCCGCAGCCGTCGCTCGTCCACGTGACGGCGTCGTCTTCCAGCAGAGCCACGGCTGGAAGCGTCTCGATCCCGAAGGCAGCCGAGGCCTGGTAGGGACGGTCGTCAATCACCACCGGCAGCTTGATCCCGATGCGTTTGAGAAGCTTGGCGGTGTCCTCGATGGTCTCCTGTGACACCCCAATCACTGTCAAGCCTTTGGCGATCCGTCCTAGACCGGCGACCAGGCCCAGCATGCCCTCGCAGCGGCCACAGCCGTCACGGAAGAAGAGCAGCAGAGTTGGGCCCTGGTAGAAGACCGGGAGCGGAGCGGCTCCTTTGCCGTCATACACGTCGACCTCGGGCACCTCGGCCCCGACCGCTATCACAATCCCGCTAGGAAATCGCCCTCGGGTGCTTCGGGAGCCACACCACCGAATTGCGCAACCAGGTCGGCGTAGCCGCTGTCCTCGAGCTCCTCGGCTAGCTCCGGCCCACCGGACTGGACAATGGTCCCGGCCACCATCACGTGAACCCGATCGGGTTTGAGGTATTTGAGAATCCGGTTGTAGTGGGTGATGAGCAGCACTCCCACATCTGGCCCGCGCATCACTTCGACCGCTTCGGCCACTTCCCGCACTGCGTCGACGTCCAGGCCGGAATCGATCTCGTCGAGCACTGCCACCCGGGGAGCGAGCACCGCCAGCTGGAAGATCTCCGATCGCTTCTTTTCGCCGCCCGACAAGCCTTCATTCACCGGCCGATCGAGGAACCGGGTGGCATCCAGCCGGACGGCCGCCTCGTCGATCCGGGCCCGGATGTCGGCACCGTCTGACCGCTGTTCGGCCAGCTCCTCGAGCAGCTCCCGCAGGGTGACGCCCGGGATCTCCGTCGGGTACTGGAAGGCGGCGGCCACGCCGAGGCGGGCTCGAGTCTCAACGTCTTCGCCCATCAGCTCGTGGCCCGCCACCACCGCCGACCCGGTGGCCTGGTAATCGGTCTTGCCCATGAGGACGTGACAGAGTGTGGATTTGCCGGAGCCGTTGGGACCCATGATGACGTGGAGCTCACCGAACCCGACTTCCAGATCGAGGCCTTTGAGGATCTCCACCGAGCCGATGGACGCTCGCAGGTCTCGTACTTCGAGAGCGGTGGTCATTCGTCCTCCTCGACTGGCTCGAGGTCGAGGAACACTTCTCCGTCAACCAACTCGATCTCATAGGTGGGCACCGGCTGAGTGGCCGGGAACGAATTCGGTTGGCCGGTGGAGATATTGAACTCCGAACCGTGGCGCGGGCATTCGACGTCCATGTCGAACAGCTCGCCCTCGGCCAACGAGGCCTCGGCGTGGCTGCACCGGTCACCAATGGCGTATGCGGCATCACCGAGCCGGAAGACGGCAATCCGATGCCCGGCCGTCTCGACCCGCACTCCCCGACCGTCCGGCAGATCGGTCAGCTTGCCGACGCTCACCTTCACAGCCGGCCTTCTTCCTGGGCCCGTACGTACTTGTCGTTTACGGCCGCCCGGATCGGTTCGGCCAGCTCAGGGTGGGGCATTCGGCCGATGGCCTCCTCGAAGAAGCCTCGCACCTGCAATCGATCGGCGTGGATACGGTCGAGCCCACGGCTCATGAGGTAATACCGCTGGTCGGCGTCCAGCGGTCCGACCGTCGATGCGTGCCCGCATTTGACGTCGTTGGCCAGAATCTCCAGATTGGGTACCGACTCGGCGCCGGCATCGTCGCTCAACACCAGGTTGCGGTTGGTCTGGTAGGCGTCCACTCGCTGGGCCACCTCCTCGATCCGGATGAGCCCGGTGAACACCGAGTGGGAGGCGTCTTCCACCGCCCCTTTGAGAAACATGTTCGAGGTGGTGTGCGGGGCGCGGTGATTGATGAACGCCCGGTAGTCGAGGACCTGGTCGTCTTCGCCGAAGTAGAGCCCGGTGATCTCTGAATGGGCACCGGGGCCATCGATGTCGACGATGAAGTGAAGACGCCCGAGGGCTCCACCGATCCCGGCCTCGCCGTGGTGAAGGTGGGCGTCCCGGCCGAGCACAACCCGCTGCTGGCCGATGGCGGTGGTGGCCGACCCCCATGCTTGAACGGTTGTCACCTTGAGCCGGGCGTTGTCGCCCACGGTGGCCTGCAGGTGTGGCACCACATGGAATTCGCCCTCGTCCGGCGATCGATACACCACCACCACCGAGAGCTCAGATTGGGTCTCGGCCACCAGCACCACCCGGGGCAGCGACAGGGTGCCCGGTGTCACCGCCTGAACATCGATGAACACCGGTGCCTCGGCCACGGCCGCCTTGGCGGCGTGCACCACGATCGCGTCACCACCGAATCCATAGTGGGCGGCCGCGAAGCGATCCAGATCGGCCGGGATGGCAGATCCGCCGGCGTCGGCCAGCAAGGCCGGGTCGGCATCGCCGATGGCCATCACGCTGATCTCGGCGGGTGAATCGACGTCGACGACCGTGCCGTCGACGATGGTGGCGTGCCCGTTGGACGGGATCGCATACTCACCTGGTGCCATGGGAGCGCCGGGGCCGTCGGCCAGGGAAAGGTCGGCCAGGTCGAAGTCGAGGTCGACGTAGCGCCACTCTTCCTCGACAGAACTGGGCATTTCGAGCTGCTGGAACGCCTCAAGGCCCTGGCGGCGCAGCTCGGCCAGCCAGGGGATGCCAGCATCGGCGGGCGCGTTGACGGAATCGACAGTAAGGGGTTTCACGAAGGGAGAGGATATTGAGGTCGCGGTCCCTTACCAAGGGAGATCTCAGCCATCGAGCACCGCCCGGGCCCGGGCAAAAACCGAATCAAGCATCGGTTCGGTGAGACGACCGGTGAAAGTGTTCTGTTGACTCGGGTGATAGCTGGCGATCAGCCGCGGCCCATCTTCGACAACGACCTCCACGCCGTGCCCGAAGCGGGGTCGAGGCTTCGGGGCTGAGCTTCCGAACCGCCGCAGCACCTGGTTGTAGGACAGCTGCCCCAGCACCACGAGTACCTGAACTCGATCCAGGAGGTCAAGCTCGCGGTCGAGCCAGTCGCCACAGGTGGCTCGCTCTTCGGCGGTTGGCTGGTTGTCGGGAGGTGCGCAATGCACCATCGAAGTGACATAACAGTCCGAGAGCGTGAGCCCATCGTCCCGATGGTCCGCGGTTTCCTGATTGGCAAACCCGGCTCGATGCAGCGCTCGATACAGCCAGTCGCCTGAGCGGTCGCCGGTGAACATGCGGCCCGTCCGATTGGCGCCATGGGCGGCAGGTGCCAGCCCGATCACCGCCAGGCGGGCGGCAGGGTCGCCAAAGCCGGGGACCGGCCGTCCCCAGTAGTCCCAATCCCGGTAGGCGGCCCGTTTGGTGGTTGCCACCTCTTCCCGCCAGGACACCAGGCGCGGGCAACTGCGGCACTCGATGATGTCCTGGTTGAGTCGGCCGATGGTCACTGCGATGGCGGGTCGAGCGCCTCTTCGGTAAAGCTGCTGCTGGCGTTCCACAGGATCCAACCGAGGTCCCGCTGCTCGGCCGCGTCGATCTGGCTGCGCACCTCTGCCTCGCCGTAGGGACCCCCGCACCCGAACGTGAAGTCCTGGATCCACGGACGAACGATGGCCGGACCGCTCACCCGCGGCAGCCCGTCGGCCAGCGCTCCGGCTACCACAGGCCCGGGGTTGGCGTTCGGGCACTCAAAGCCGAACCACCCGGTTGAGTAGTGGCTGGGATAGATCATGGGGCTGATGACATCGACCGAATCAGCCAGCTCCTCCACCCGCTGGCCGAGCCCTTGATCGCCGGTGGCGCTGAACACCACCGCAAACACGTCGGCCGCTACCGCGCACCCCAGCGGATTGAGCTGAGCCCGGGCCTCGGAGAGGAAGGCGCTGATGGTGCTGACCCGGCCCGCCTGGTCGGCCGGCCCGTCATACACCGCCCGGGCAACCGGGCCGTCTGTCGGGAAGCGCACATAATCGAATTGGATCTCGTCGAACCCCGCCTGGCACGCCTCAACCGCCAGTGCCAGTGGGTAATCCCACGAATCATGATCGGTGGCATCCATGAAGGCCTGCCCGCCCCCGGTGGTCCAGATTGCGTTGGTGCCCGAGTCCCACACCGCCAGCTCCGGGAATGCATTGCCCATAAACCGGTCCTGAAAGGTGACGATCCGGGTGATGGCGTAGAGGTCCCGATCATGCAGGTCGGCCACCACCTGGCCGAGGTCGTAGGTCAACGAGACCGCGCCAATGTCGTGGGCGGTCCTCACCGAAGTGTCGTGATACACCCGACCCGACTCATCCTTGGTGTCGACCACGATGGCGTTTACCTCCGTCGATTCGGCCACCCGGAGCAGCTCGGCCCACCGGTCGGGATCTCCGACGGCGGCTCCGCTGGCGCGGATGGAGCGGATCACGAGCGGCTCGAGCGTGAGCACCACATCGGCGTCCGTACCGTCCCATTCGGCCGAAGAGCCTCCGTACGAAGCCTTCTCCGCAACCACTGTCCCGGCAATCGCCTGCTCCACCGCGAACTCCCCGGCGAAATCGGTGAACACCCGGTGGTCGCCCAAGGTGACCAGCGCTCCCGGCAGGCCGTACCGCTCGGCGTTGCGGACGATGCCGCGCATGATGACCGGCGCCAGCTCGAGTCGGACGAGCCGAGTATCGGGCAACGCGAGCACTTCGATCGATCCCGGGTGGAACCCGGCAGCTTCGGCGCTGATGGTGAGCGGCTTGCGCGGCCATTCAGAAATGGCTCGGCCACCCTGGTCGGTGTTGGCCGTGCCCAGCGACCCGAACGAGACCTCAGCCAACGAAACGGGATCTCCTGAGGTGTCGACCACCATCACCTCGATCTCGGGAATCGATGGGGCGGGCGGTACTCCTTCGCCCACGACAACCAGAGACGGACCCGAACAGGCCGCCAGGCCGAGCCCGAGCAGAAACAACATCCTTCGCATGAGGGGCATAGTCTGGCCCGCCGGGGTCGCTAGTCAAGACGAGCCCGCGAATAGGAGCAGGGATATGGCAATTGAGCTATCGGATGCAGTGAAGGCCCTCATCGACGAAACCAACATGGCATCTCTGGCCACCATCATGAAGGACGGTTCTCCGCACGTTTCCACCATGTGGGTCGGCCGGCGGGGAGACACCCTGGTGATGAACACGGCCGACGGACGGGTGAAGGTCCACAACATGCGGCGGGATCCACGGGTGGCCGTGTCGATCCACCGGGATTCGAACCCCTATCAGAACGTGCTGATCCGCGGCCGGGTGACCAACCTGACCGATGAGGGCGGAGTCGACGGTATCAACCAACTGGCCCAGAAGTATCGGGGAACGGACTATGAGTGGCTGAGGCCGGGAGACGTCCGGCTTGCCTTCGACATTGAGCCCGAATCGGTGGCCGAACGCGGTCTCTAAAAGTCCTGGTAGGCCTTTTCCAAAGGCGTTGAGTAGGGCTATTGATCAAGAACGTCTTGGCCAGATCCTAAGAGGCGTGATACGGTGATCGGGCGGCAGGGGCGGCAGGGAGGCTAGGGCCCCACCCAAGGGAGGAGCGCATGGCCAGACGGCCTAAGGAGGCATCATCCCTGGCCGACGGCGTCGGCAAGTACCTGGAAGAGGTCTCTTCCCACGACCTTTTGGACGCCGACGACGAGGTCCGCCTGGCTCGCGCCATTGAGCAAGGTCGCAGAGCCCAGCACCGTCTCGACTCTGAGCCCAAACTCAGCGCCGCCGAACGGGCCACTTTGTTCCGGGAAACCCATGCCGCCGACGAAGCCAAGATGGAGTTCATTCGTTCCAACCTGCGGCTGGTCGTCTCCATCGCCAAGCGCTACTCGGGCCGGGGCCTCGACATTCTCGACCTCATCCAAGAGGGCAACCTCGGCCTCATCCGGGCTGTCGAGAAGTTCGATTGGCGAAAGGGCTTCAAGTTCTCCACCTACGCCACCTGGTGGATTCGCCAGGCCATCACCCGCGGTCTCGGCAACCAGGCAAGGACCATTCGGCTTCCCGTGCACATGGTCGACGTGGTGCGCACTGTCAAAGAAACCGCCGTTGTCCTCAGCCAGGAGTTGCGCAGGCCCCCCTCCCTGGAGGAGATTGCCGAGCGGAGTGGCCTCGACATCGAACGAGTGACCGCCGCCCTCGAGGCGCCAGGCGACACCGTGTCACTGGACCGCCCGGTTGGGCCAGACAGTGAGGCCGAACTCGGCGACTTCGTCGAGGATGTCGAGGCCCCCGATCCGTTCATGATGGCGGTGGCCGGCGCCCGCACCGGGCATCTGCTCAAGGCGCTCACCGTGCTGGAGAACAAGGAGCGGGACATCATCAAGATGCGATATGGACTGGAAGGCGACCCGCCCCGTACCCTCTCAGATGTCGGAAAAGAGTTCGGCCTCACCCGGGAGCGGGTCCGGCAGATCGAGGGCCGGGCATTGTCGAAGCTCCGCCATCCGTCGTGCGCCTTTGAGCTGGAAGCCCTGATCTAGTTCAGCGAGCTGTAGAGCCTGGCGTATTCAGCGGCGATGGCGTCCCAGTGGTGACTGGCGATGAACTCTCTCGCAGCCGCGACGGCGCCATTCATTCGTTCCGAGTTGGCGGCCAGTTCGGCGAGAAGAGGTGCCAGCTCATCCGGTTCGCACTCCCAGCCGGCACCGATTGAGGCAATGGGCATCGACCGCTCCACTCCCGGGCTCACGACCGCGGGAAGGCCGTGCGACAACGCTTCCAACAACGACATGGACATCCCCTCCCAGCTCGAAAGGAGGAGAAACACGTCGGAACCGGCGAATGCCTCACCCAGTTGACGGCCCCGCAGCGAACCAACGATGTGGATGCGGTCGCCTCCATCCAGACCCCCAATCACCTCCTCTAGCTCGACCTGACCTCCGCGATAATCCGGCCCGACGACCGCCAAATGCCACCCGGGAGCAGTCGCCACGGCAGCCGCCACCGCGTCGATCCGCTTGTGATGCAGATCAATCCGACCGACGTACAACCCGAGCCGCTCTCCGGGTGCGACGCCCAGGCGCCGTCGAAAACGCTCCCCATCCAGGTCCGCCAGCGGCTCTGACACGCCGTTGGCTATCACCTCGATCCGACCGCGATAACCGAACGCGGCGGCCTCGGCCGCTTCTGCCTGGGTGAGGCCACAGATGGCATCAATCTTCTTGAAGGACGGCAGCTCGATGAGGCGCTTGAAGATCTGCTTCTTCCACTTCGACTTCGCCAGGCTCTCCTGGGAGTAAACGCCGTGCGGTGACAAAACCGTCGGGGCATCCACCCGGCGGAGAATGAGGTTGTTCTGGGGCGAGAACGCCGAATGAAGATGCAGGACGTCAGTCGACATTTCGCTGAACATCTTCTTGGCGCCATCGGTGAGTGCCCACGGCTTGTCGGCCGCCGGCACTTCGATCCGTGTGACTCCGGCCTCGTCGAGCTCGGCGCCCATGTCCGCCCCCTCGCTTGGCCAGGCCGACAGGCTCCACAGCTCCACCTCATGGCCGGCCCGGGCCAACCCGGCGCAAATGCCGGTGATAGCGGTGTAGACCCCGGAGAACGGGTCGAGTTTGTAGGGCACGACGTGAACGATCCTCATGGCGTCAGAAGAGTTTGAGGTGGTTGGACTCAATTCCCCGCAGCTCGTCGTAGTCGACTTCCTGCCATTCGATGTCCCGGTCGGTCGCCAGAGCCCGGGCCTGGGGTGTCACGTCAAGGGCGACAAACATCCCCCGCACCGACTCGTAGCGAGTGTCGCGGCGGAGGAAGTCGAGGTAGCGGGTGAGTTGCTCGACCCCGTCGATGCCACCCTTGCGCTTGATTTCCACCGCCACCGCTCCCCCGTCGGCGCTCATGCACAACAAGTCAACCGGGCCGACTGTGGTTGGGTACTCACGCCGCACCAGCGTTAGACCTTCCTCGAGCACTTCGACCCGCTCAGCCAGCAGCTTCTGGAGCTGGGCCTCAACCCCATCCTTCTCGAGGCCGGGGTCCTGCCCGAGCTCATGACGGGTGTCGGAATGCACCTCGTGCAGGGTGATCGTCAGTTGCTCGCCCTTGGGATTGGTGACGACCCAGCGGTCGTCCTCCTCGATGAGGGTGTTGGGAGCGTTCATCCAGTTGAGGGGCTTGTAGGCACCGCCATCGGCATGGATGGCCACACATCCGTCGGCCTTCACCATGATCAAGCGGGTGGCCTCCGGCAGGTGGGCGGACAACCGGCCCTCGTAGTCGACACTGCAGTCGGCAATCAAAATGCGCATGGCGATGAGGGTAGACGGGAACGCCTGCGGCGTTCCTTGGGAGCTGCTTCGCAGCTCCACCACCACCACAAGCATCCGACCGCCTACCGCCGACCGGTGGGCCTACCCTGGGCCTTCGTGACGACCAAGATCCTCTTCATGTGCCCCCACAGCGCCGCCAAGAGCGTGGCGGCAGCCGGGTTCATGACTCGCGAGGCTGCCAAACGGGGGCTTGACGTCGAGGTGTCGAATGGCGGCACCGATCCGGATCCGGAGGTGGCGGCGGGAGTGCGTTCTCACTTGGAAGCCGAGGGGCTCCCCGTGGTTGATCCGCCCAGCTACGTCACTGCCGAGGATCTCGAGCAAGCCGATGTTGCCGTCAACATCGGATGCGACCTCTCACATCTCGCGGTCAGTCGGGCGGTGGAGGACTGGGTAATACCCGACTTCAGCGACGATGTCGACGCGGCGTTTGCGGCGATCAAGGACCACGTCGGGGCGTTGGCGGACAGGCTGGCGTCTAGCTAGCCGGCACCGAACCTGGTTAGCCGACGCTGCCGATCATTTGCAGCTCGATCAGGCGGTTGAGCTCGACGGCGTACTCCATAGGAAGTTCCTTGACGATCGGCTCGACGAAGCCGGCCACGATCATGGTGGTGGCTTCTTCCTCAGACAGGCCCCGGCTCATCAGGTAGAAGAGCTGATCGTCGCCCACCTTGGAGATGGTGGCCTCGTGCCCGATCTGGGCGT
>Ga0224508_10001605_pt1 | contig 20108 bp, 29 predicted proteins | sample SF_Jan12_sed_USG_4_FD_170157 | JGI IMG/M metagenome (GOLD analysis project Ga0224508, IMG submission 170157) | Sediment microbial communities from San Francisco Bay, California, United States - SF_Jan12_sed_USGS_21 | ecosystem: Environmental > Aquatic > Marine > Sediment | place: USA... | reverse complement strand
CTGTTCGGCCCCGCACCAGCCCCAGCAGGAGGACCCGCGCTTAGTCCTCATAGGTCAACCCCAAATACACAGCCGCTCGCCTCTGGTCGCGCAGTCCGTACACGTACAGCTCGCCGTTATGCTTGCGCTGATTGAGTAGCGTAGTGCCGGCCGGCACGCCTATTCGCATACCCAACGCGCGACACATCCCAACCCAGTACTCAAGGTTTGCCCTGTCGTCCTCAAGTGCAAGGCCACTCTCGCCCTGGTAATCACAACCCCACAAGGTGAGTTCTTGCACACCAATAAACCACGCGTACGCGAGAACCATAGGCATGGAGTTGTGCCAGTACGGATCATTCACCCCAACGGCATCGATCAAACAATCCATAATTTGCTCAGCAGGGTAGGCTATGGACGTAGGTGCATGGTGGCTGATTTCGGTCGTAAGTATCGGGTTCTTATAGGCTTTTATCGCATGGCCGTACGCTGGATCGTCTTTAATCTCGTCCGGTAATTCATCAAGAATAAAGGCCATATCCGCCTCTACGCAGCGGATGCCACGATTGATTGTCCACACTTCATCGGTGATCGTTTTCGGATCTCGGTTCTTTCGGAGCTGGTGATGCATGTACGTGCGCAGGCTGTAACCGAGCGCCACAACGTCTACCGAATGCGGCCGGCGCCCGGTCGGGTGTTGCCACTGACCACCTTGGCGAACTTCTTGTGCGCCGGTAGGCGCACTCTCAATGCTGTGCGCGTATTCGCGCACTCCTTGTTTCTCATAGTTATCCACAGGCTTTTCCTTTAATACTTGGATCGTGGCAATTGTTATTTATGATTAATAAGATTCAAGGGGTGAAATTTCAGGTATGCACGACATTCGGCGTAGGCGAGTAAAAAAGCCTAATCTCCCAGTGGGTTAGGATCGGTTTCGCGCGGTTTTTTCGGATCTGCTAGGGGGTGAAATTCTTGCACCGCCCGAGTAACGTTATCCACAGGTTGTCCACAGACTTGTACACAGGCTGGATCGTCGGCTGGATCGACCGCCGACATGGGTTCGCGAGGCAGGCTGGCGTTATACTCGGACGTGCGTTGCACCCGTCGGCCTATCTCGCTAAAGCCAATACCGCGCTCAAAGTGCAACACGTAAAGATTGCTTGTCTGTCGTCCGCGCTGGCCTGCACGCTCGACCCGTTCCACGAGTCCAGAGCGCACAAGCACGTTCATTAGCTGCATGATGCGGCGCGAGGAATAGCCGGTGCGATACGCCAGATCGCTATATCCTGGCCAGCAAGTGCCTTCATGATTAGCCCTGTCGGCGAGACACACCAAAAGGAACTTAGCCGCTGGCTTGATCGTGTGCGATTCGCCGCCGTGACGGTGCACCGACTGGCGAAACGCCCATGTGAGCGCCTCTGCGCTCATACGATGCACACCAAAACGGCGATAATGAACAAAGCGATCCCCGATTGCGTGCGTGTGAAGTCCATGCGCGAAACCTAACGCAGGCAATCCGCGAATGCAAGGCAAGGATTGTTTGCGCGGCTACAAGTCGGTGATCTCAATAGCTCTTCGCGAAGCAGTTCCGACCTGATCCGGGACACTTTCCGTGCCCGTTAGTACCGACCAATCGGCTTCCACACGTCCGCCATACAGGAACAAATTCGTATAGGTCCGCCCGCCGCTGTTCGGCATTTTCAACACGCCGCCGTACATCGTGAGCGTAGTCCATTCATTCGCAGCCGTATTAACGTGCACGTCGCGAACTTCGCCGTCGTAAATTGTCATCGCAGTCAGCAAGTAATCCCATCCGGCAATGTCCAGCTCGCCGCCGTGCACGATGACCGATGTCACCGTCGCCGCCGCTGCCAGTGCATTAAGTCCGCCGTGCTGCAGGTAATTGGTGAGCGTAACGCCTGCGCTCACGTACAGCGCGCTCGCTGCACTGTCATCGCTGACCGTCACATCGCCCACTGTAGACGTTTCCGCCGCTTCAACCGCAATACCAACGCCGGCCGGCGCCGCTGTGATGATCACATCCGCCGATGCGTGCGCCGCCAAATACCGCACCGCCGGCCGACTGTTGATCGCAGTGCTTGCCGTGTTCTGCACATCGAGCACGCTCGCGCCCGCTTTCTTTTGCTCGATACACACGCGCGCCGAGCCGGCCGGCGCGCCTGGCCCAATGTGCTCGCCGATCACAATTTCATCAGCCGTCACTTCCAAATACGTTTCGCGGTACTCTGGCGCATCGCCTACGGTCGTCGCACCGTCCAGGCTCGTTGCAAACGCGCTCTTTTCAAGGCCGATCAACCCGATATAACTTTGTCGCACCGTGACGCGCCCAAGCGCGACAGCGCTAATCGCATCGAGTCCGTACAGGATCGACGGCCCTGCGTCGATAACCACGTCATCAGAAGTGGTTGGTAGTGCGCCCCCAGTCCAATTATCCAGCGCATCGGCATGATGCGGCCCGGTGCACGCCGTCGTATCCGAAAAGTCCGTTATCGTGCCAGTGCCGCCTGTCACACTCAGCACTGCCAAGAAAGGCGCGCCGGCGGTATCCGCCGTACCGCGCACCGTGCTACCCGATGGCACGCTCCATGTGACCGCAGCAAAAAACGGGTTTGTTGACGCCAGCAACGCCGTAACAAGGTTTGCCGCAGTCGTCGCGGTGTCCGTATCGCCAGCCACCGAGATCGCATAGTCGCCGATGGTCACTGTGTACGTGCTGGCGGCGTCGTACGTGTCGATCGTGCTGTCCGAGACTTGTGCAACGGCTTCAACGCCGCCCTGCCATGTTATGATAGCCATTTTAAAAAACCTCTATATCGAGATTGTGACCGCTTCGCCGTCAATAAACGCGGGTAACGCCGGCGCGTTTGAGTCAGTCAAGCAAAAAATAGGCGCCGATGCTGTCCAGCTCGCGCGTGATAACACATAAGCGCGCCCGAGCGCCCCATTCTGGTTGACGCTGGCACCGATCCAAGGCGCGGCGCCGACCGCAACCGCAGACGGGTATTGATAGACATTACTCACCGATGCTTCGCACACTGGATATGTTGGAAACCCGAGTGAAGGATTCGCCGTAATCGAAAACAACGAGAGATCAATTTGCGCGCCCGATGTGACGCCCGTAATCACGCCGAGAAACTCACTTGCGCTCGATGTTTCCGCCGGACTCGCTTCCGTGCCTTTGAGAATTGATAGACTGCGTTCCGCCGCATCATCTTGCCCAATCTGCACATAATACCCACCCGGAAAATTGATCCCCGCCCAATTGCGATACGGACCTTCATCGTAGACGGTGCTCATTCGTCATCGTTATCAAAATAGGTTGCGCTAACCTCGCCTGTTGAGCCGTTGCGCACGGTCAGCGATGTAATCCGTAACACATCCACCCATTGATTCTCGTCATCGGGGTTGAAAACACGAACGGTATCGGTTTCGCGGCTCACTTCGCGCAATACCGTGCCCGTCACCTCATCTTCGCCAATGCCGGCGTCCTGGTCGCGCGGCGCCGCCAGTCCTTGATTGATCGCGCGCGCTTGCCCGTTCCACAAATCAGCGGTCAGCGCCTGACCACGCCGCACGTAGGGCGCGCGCAGTTTCACAGCGACGGCAACCGCAGCGCTGAAAAATTCGCGCGGTTGTACACCTGCACATTTTCGATCCCGTTCTGTGTGCCAACCGGCGCCGGTATTATGCCGTTCGTTTGATGCGCGATCGTCGCCTGCCAGCCCGTTTCGTTTAGCGTGAAGGAATAGCGCACGCGATGCGCGGATTGATTATCTTGATACGATTCGATGTTGCACAACCAGCGATCCGCCGGCTCGCCGAGAAACTGGCCGCCGTTCACCCGCCCCGAATAAGCGCGCGCCGACGCGAACGCCGGGCGCGATTCTATGCGCGAGTACTGCACTGTAAACGTCGGCCGCTGCACTTCGATGCGATGCACTTGTGTGGCCAGCGTAGAAGAAAAAGAACCGTTCGATGCCGTGCTGGAAAAATACCGCGTGGTAATCGTGCGGCCGTTGACATCTTTAATCGTTTCTTCTGAATACAAATCAGATACGATCGACACCTCGATAGCCGATGTATTGACGCCGGTTGTTGTACCCTGCGCGATCCCGTAAGTAACCTCGACGGTTGCAACCGTCGGATCGCTGGCCGCCGATGCGCGCACATCGGTAACACGCACACCGCCGAGCGACGGGTGCGCATCGCCGACGCGTGGCACGCCTGACGCGGATGCGGCCGACACTAATCGCCCCGACGCCGCGCCGGTCAATTCCTGCACTTGAAACAATCGACGCACGCTGTTGCCGTTGATTGATAACGACACATCACCGTCGATCAGATCGGGGATCACTCTGGCCATTATCTAAAAAACCCCGTTGCGCCGTTATCGACTACTTGCCGCAACAGTTGCGTTTGCTTTTCAAGCTCTTTTGTTGCTTCCGAATCGCCCGGCGTTGACGCCCCAAACACATTATCGAACACTTCGCCCGCGATACGCCCCGCGCCGGCAAACTCACCGCGCGCCAGCGCTGCGGCGCCGGCCGCGATACCGGCCTGCGTGTCTACCAGCGTTTTAAGCGCGCCGCCGACTGGCGATAAAAACGCTAGACCTTCTTTTAACTGATCGAACACTTCGATCGTTTTTTCTACTTTGTCAATAACATTGTTGATCAACGAGTCCGCCAGTTGATCGGCGCCGCCCTTGGCTTTTATGAATTCTTCCGCCGCACGTCCAGCCGTCACGACGAGAAAATTAAGCGCCGGCGATGCTTTGCTAAACACAAGATCGCGAAACGCCGCTATCGACTTTCCGATCACGGTAAAGTTATCGTTTAACGCTTCGACGGGTTTAGCGCGATCGCCAATGCCGAATCTCATCGTATCGAATACCGCAATCGCCCGGCGCATGTTGCCCTCGAATCCTTCAAGTAACGGATTCAACCGTTGCCATTGCTCTTCGAAGAGTTTATTTCCTATGCTGGCCTTTTCTGTCGCGCTACCTAGCTGGTTCAACGCGCCCGCAACTTTCCGGAAGCGTTCAAGCGCCGATAGCTTTTCCAAATCTTCGACGCTCAGCCCGAGTCGCTCAAACAATTCGGTTGCTTGTTTGCCGCCGGCCGCCGCATCGCCGACGAGACGCGTAACGCGCTGCATTGCTTTGCTCAGGCTTTCCGTTTTAACGCCCGACAGCTCGGCGATCAGTCCGATTTTCTGCACGTCGGTACCGGATACCCCGAGCTGCGTGCTCAGCTTGCCGATCGCATCGAGCGAGCGTGACGCCTGCGCCGCCATCACACCCAGTCCAACGCCGCCACTGATCCCGGTGATCGCCGTGGCCAGCCCGCCAACCTTGGCAATCGTGCCGGCAACGCCACGCGTTAACCCGCGAAGCGAACGCAAGCCAGTACGCGTGGCGCGTACCAACGAGGAACTGTCGCCCTTCAAATTAACCGTCAGGCTTGTCAGTACCGGCACGATTCCCCCTCGCCATCAATGACGCTTTCAACGCAGAAATGTGCGCCGGCGTAGCGTCCGCCCGACTCGGCCGGTGCGCGAGAAAGTCCGCCACCTGTCGCGCCGGCTGTCCGCGCGCCCTTCGCATGTTGTACGCGCTCGCCGCGATGATAGCCGAGCGCGTATCGGCGCGCGCTTCCCCCCAAGGCTCTACTTCGAAGTAAGCCATCCACTGCATCAGCTCGCCGTGCGTGATCTGCGAAAGCATAGCCGCCACGTCGATATATCCCAACGCGATCGCCAGCCGATGCGCGAACAACAGCGTCGGGCTTTTTACTTTTTTCGCGCATCGTCCAGTCCGACCGAATTAAGCTCCTGCACTGCATCGGTGAGTATCTGCGAAACGCGCGTCGGCAATGACATCACATAATCGACGCCATCGTTAACCGATTCGGGAAGGTACAACGGCCTGCCCACTTCATCGGTGAGCGACAAAGCGATCAACGCGAACCCCTGTGACATTTCGTTATCAATGTCCTGTACGCAATGCACAGCATATCCGCTCAGCTCGCGCAGCCGATAAACGTCGTCAGCGTCGCGCACCTGCGTTGTGCGGAACGCCATCAGCCGTGCGTGATATCGCCGGACAACTTGATCACAGCGTTTGCTGTCACTCGGTCCTCCAACGGCACGCTCACCGTAATTTCGCGCATCGTGCCTGATGCCGCGATCGTCGATGCCGGCGCATCATCCGCGAACGTAACCGTGACTGTTTCAGCAACAGCGGTCAACGCAGTAATCGGACTGATTTCGGGATCAAACGCGTAGCGCACGCTGATCTCGCCCGGATCATATAGCGCAGCAGCTTCGTACGTCATGCCGCCGGTGGTCGCAAAATTCGATGTTTCGTACACCTCACGCGTCGCACCCGACCATTCTAATTCGATGATTTCCGCGAATAACCCGCTTTGGAACGTTACTGTAGTCCCGGTTCCGATCGTTGCCATTGTGCTGTACCTCCTAAGATTTCTACACTATCTGCGCCATTTCGCGCGCAGCTTATTGATTCGTCTTTTATAATCTTCCTTGAACTTTTCTGGATATGTTGTGAGCATCGCTTTGCGTGCGTTATCTTTCATCAACTCCGGCGTGCCGGCCGAGTAATCCTTTCCGTATTCTTTTATCGGTAACGCGTTCCTGGCTTTGGGCCTCAAGCGCGCACCGCGCCCGGCCCGGCGTGGCGGATACTTGCGAAAGAACCAACCTTTATGCCCGCTCTTTAGTTCCGGTTGAAACCCTTTCGGATTGCGCGCGCGCACTTCCGGCAACACGTTCTTGTGTTCGCTCGGCGTTATCGTCGATGCCACGCCCGCCCAGATACGCGATCGCGCAACAATATCTTGTCGACCGCCGCGCTTGGTAAAAAATCGCACGCGCTTACGGAACACTTTTTGCGGTACGCCGTTGCGTATCGCCAGCTCGCGCACCACGCCCTTTCGACCCTTGCGCCCTGCGGCGCGCAAAGCGCTTTTTTGTGCAAACGCGGCGTGTTTAGAAACGCCGGTCAGCGCTTCCAAAGCGCGGATCTCTCCGCTCAGCTCTACGCTGAACATTTTATGCGAAAGCGAGCGCGCCGGCATCAGGTTGTTTCCTCTAATACCACCACCGATATACCTGTGCCATCACGCTGTACACCGCGCACGAAAAAGGCACGCGAACGGATCGATAACTGGGTTCCCTGCGCGATCGAATTGTCGTCGATGTCTGATGTTTTCATCCGCGCCAGCGGCCCAACGCGCTCACCGCCGGCGACCGAATGATCGTCGAAAATACCGGACATTTCGGTGGCTCCTAAAAAGACAGATTCTGCAAATCCCATATTCAGATCCACGAACACGCTAATATCGGTCGTCGTTTCATTGATGAAGTAATCCAAATCGGACAGCGCGTAGACCTGCGCGATCCCGGTTGTCGTGACATTGCCGGCGGTGATTGTGGCGTTCTGTCCGGTGATGTACACAAGGCCTTGCTGCGCGGTGAACGCCAGCTCGCCGCCGAGTATAACGGTCGGATTCTGCCCTGTGACATGCACAACGCCTTGCTGCGCCGTGACAGATCGGCTTGCGTTAATGCTGGCGTTCTGGCCGGTGGCATGCACGACGCCTTGCTGCGCCGTGACAGATCGGCTTGCGTTGATGCTGGCGTTCTGGCCGGTGGCATGCACGACGCCTTGCTGCGCGGTGAACGCCAGATCCGCGCCAAACGCGATGCTAGTGTTTTGCCCCGTGACATGCACGACGCCTTGCTGCGCCGTGACAGATCGGCTTGCGTTGATGCTGGCGTTCTGGCCGGTGGCATGCACGACGCCTTGCTGCGCGGTGAACGCCAGATCCGCGCCAAACGCGATGCTAGTGTTTTGCCCGGTGACATGCACGACGCCTTGCTGCGCCGTAACGACGAGGCTCGCGTTGATGCTGGCGTTCTGGCCGGTGGCATGCACGACGCCTTGCTGCGCGGTGAACGCCAGATCCGCGCCAAACGCGATGCTAGTGTTTTGCCCGGTGACATGCACGACGCCTTGCTGCGCCGTAACGACGCGGCTTGCGTTAATGCTGCTGTGCTGTCCAGTGGCATGGATAACGCCTTGCTGCGCGGTGACGACGCGGCTCGCGTTGATGCTGGCGTTCTGGCCGGTGGCATGCACGACGCCTTGCTGCGCCGTAACGACGCGGCTGGCGTTAATGCTGGCGTTCTGGCCGGTGACATGGACAACGCCTTGCTGCGCGGTGAACGACAGATTGACAGCAGCCGCCGCCGTAAGCGCAATTGTTCGGCGCGTAAAGTACCCATGCCATCTCGCTCGGCGGAATACACCTGCCATCGCCTACCCTTTAACGGTGCAACGTTAAACGCTCGCCTGGATCGCTGATTGAAACACGCCGCCGGCCGCGATATTAATATCAAGATCGCCGGTCGTCATATCGAACGTTGCGCCGAGATCGATAAAACAGATCGCGTATTTCGCGGTCGTGGAATCATCGTAAATGATTGCCCATCGCGCATCAGTCGGATTACTCGCATTGCTCGCCCAAGTCGCCGGATCGTCCACGTCGAACGTCGCAACGCCGGCGGCTTCCGACCAAACAGGATTCGCCAACGCGGCACCGCCAGCGGTGTAATTGCCGCCGGCTGTACACTCAGCCGCACCGTTAAAGTTAGTTGTCCCCCCACTGTAAGCCGGAACGACATCACCAGCCGCCGGCGTGGTCGCCGCTTTAACGAGCGACATCTTGAACGTATCGCTTTCAAAATCGATTGCTTCGAGTCCGCCTTCGCCCATTGAAATCAGCGTGTCTTGAAACATTGTCAGATCACCTTGCGCCATTATCTTTTTCCTCTAGCTTCCGATTTCTTCAAAGTACGCCGTGCCGCTCATAGTAATTGAGTCGGCCGGCGTCGTGTTCAGATTAACCACAATCACATCACCGACCACTGCCAGCGGCCGCAGCTCCGGCGGCGGCAAATAGATAAACGGCATGGCAATGTTCCAGGCTTCCGCGTGAATGATTTCCGCGCCCGTCACTAATTCTGTGGTCTCGTTGATGGCAAGATCAGCATTCGCGGCGGCGTCGCCTTTGTCCATATTCACTTCCGCGACGTCGTTAGTAACCGCGTCGGTTACGCGCCGGATTAGAATCGATAGACCTTCTGCAGCGGAATCGCCGACATCTGATGTTTGGCTCAAAAAAACCGCACACAGACGCAGAGGTACTACAAGCGCTTCCATCTGAAATAGATCCTGTTGCGCGGTTACCGCCACCTCAGAAAACGAGAAAGAATACATCCTAGCCATATTCGTTTACCTTGTCAGTGCGTGGCGCAATTGTGCGCGGTGCAATGTTGATAGTGTGGTACCGGCACCAGACGCGCCGCCCGCCTGCTTGAACGTCGCCATCATGCCTATTTGATAAAAATTTCCGCCGGTCGCTTCAAAATCTTCTTGCACAGCGGATGTGCTCGATACCACCAAATAGCCGATTGTTGTGCTTTGGTCAGCTCCCACGCCAGCAACTTGAAAATTGTATGTTGCTGGCGTGGACAAGCTGGCCCAGCCCGTCCCGCTTACTGTCGTGTCGTTACTGCGCACAGTCGAGCCAATCAGCAATTCGTCTGCTTGTGCCAGCGTGCCGGTTGTGGGTATCGAGACAGTTGATACCGTGCTTGTGTTGTCAGTAAACGCCACCGTGACATCAAGCGGCGTGGACTCATCAAGCCCTTGATATTCATTGTATGCCTGGACCCTCTTAATATCGCCCGACCCGCCGTTGATGCCCACCGCTGCGATTGACGTTGATTCGCTGGCCCCCGCAATCTTGTAATACACTGCTTGCCATTCTGGACGCGCGACCTGCGCCGCATCGCCTTCGCTTTCCAGTGCCACGCTAAAGCCGCTCGGCGCAGTCAATGACGTAGGTTTGGTTCCGCCCGATACGCCTTGGCAACTAAATTGCACAACCATCAACGCACCCTCCACAGGCGTTGAATCGAGCGTCAGCGCTGAGGAGCCGATGCCGCCGTACGACTTCGGGTTCGCGGGGCCTGTAATCGCCATTACATACTCACTTCACTGGTGAGCACATTATCGACATAGCACAGCGCATAGACCTGATGCCCTGGCGCACGTTTCATTTCAATGCACAGCCGCTCGCCTTCGGTGTTCGTTTGTGCTTTTTTCGCGCCGATCGTCAAACCAGTTTCATCGATTACTTCAACGCTTAGCAACGTCGTGCCCAGAGCGCCCAGCACAGCAGCGGAAAATAAGAACTCAGCCGAGATTGCACACACTTCGCCCGGTATCATTTCGCTGATCTCACCTTGTCCCGGAATAACAATCTCATCGTCTGTTTTACCTGTGACTGTAATTTCGCCCGGATCGCCGCGTGTCGTTTCCGCGTACAGTTTATTCAGGTCACTTTTTGATGGAGGTATACGCTCCGTCATTAGTCTGTGTACCTTTCTATCGGGCTGCGAAACTCGGGGTCGAAGCGCTGCAACGAACGTTCGATTGCTTGCAGACGGGCCTTCACAGACGGCGGAGGCACATCCGTTCTGAATTTGGACAGGACCTGCAGTTCGTGGACTTCCATCCTGTGATTGAAGTCCCTGCGCACACGTTCCTCTAACTTCTGGGCCTGTATTGACGTGAACGGGTCCGGGCGCACAATTTCGGGCGCGAAGTAAGGCAGCCCACTTCCGCCCACGACACCGCCCACCACGGCAAAGGCAGCCATCAAAATAATCCGCCGAAAACCGTTCTCGACAACAGGCTCATCGTTCACTAGCCGATCGAGGTCCGAGTGACCAGCCTCAAAATGATATTAACAATGGCCCAAGCGCCGAGCACAATCTCCCCCTGGACTTCAGGAGCAATAACAACGCCCTGGTAACTAGCAATCACCGCCAACAACGCGACCACTTGGGTCAGTAGTGTTTTCGATTGATACCATGCTTTGTGCATCTTCGTTCACCATTGCCTGTGCCCAGGGATGTGGCACTGTATCAAGAATGTCCATTACACCCGGCGGTGCAAAGCACACTCCCCCGCTTGGTTGCCAGCCCCTGGCTATGTTCACATTCACTATCTGCGCCAAATCAGAAATACTTGAACCGCGCAGAATCTTGTAGCGCAACGGGGTAGGTGGGCCATCCCCCACCACTTATCACCCGGTTACGGGAGGGGTCGTCTGTGCCCCTTTCATCAGTTGCTGTAACGCTGCGACATCAGCGCCGCCTTCGCTAGGGGATACGCCGATAATAGCCTCAGCGACTTTCCCTACAATTGCCGTTTGTATCTGATTCAGGCCCTGCTGATGTGCCGTCGCGTTTGACATAGCAAGATTGCTATAAAACGCAGCGCCCTCGCCCACGGACTTTATGTTCGAAAAGGCAACTGCCTCAGCGGCCTCCCTCACGATTTCGCTGGAATCTTCAGCCATTGTTAATACCTCTCACAAAATCCATCCAGTTTATGAAAGGCAAGGGCAGGCGGGGGATGGCCCGCCGTTCATGCGATGCACTAGCCCGAGCCACTCTAGGCGACTCCCGTAAGTACTCCACGGGAATCAGTGTCCAGTTTGCCACCGGAATCACTGTCCACTTTCACCGGAATCCACATGTCCTGTAGCTGTTCCGGTTGTTCCGCCAACTTGCGCTCTAGTTCGCTCATCTCTTTTACGATTCCGCTGTAATCTTCAGCCATTACATATACTCCGGTTGTTAGCGGGGATCGCCGCCAAAGTTGATTCTGATTTTGCCCGTCGTAGCGGACGTAGCGGCCGCTTCCCATGCAATACCAGCGATACCGTTGCTGGTAGCCGTGCCGGTAAAATCACCCGTAGAAGTAAGATAAATATCATCGCCTACGCGCCATTCACCGATTCCGGCTGTAGCCTGCGCTTTCTTTGTCGCGACCGAAAAAACGCCCTCCGTCATCAGCGTAACCACCTCGCCGGTAACACCCGACTCAACCGCAACACCAACAAATTTCTGCCCAGTGCCGGCCGCTGGCAAAGGCACAAATGCGCCACTGGCAAGCGTTCCGGTGCAGGTGTACTCGACGGTATCGCCTTTTTGAATGTAATTCGTAGCCATAACTAAAAACCCTCGATTGTTGTTTGTTTACGCGCCGGCATTCTGGTACATACCGCGCCAATCAAGCGCCGCCGCTGTGCAGTCAATGCGAACCTTGTATTTCATGCCATCGACATCGAAACCGTTTTCTGATTCCAGGTACGGCTCCTGTCGCCCATCCAGCCAGCCGACAACAACCGTATCGACCTCGCCGCCTGGTTGCGCCATGACGTACCACGCGTTCACGTCGTCCGCATCAAGGCGCGGGTCCACCACCAACTGCATCGACCCTTGAAACACATTAACGTCGTTATTCGACCCGCCCGGCGCGGCGGCGGTGCGTAGAAAAACCTGCGCCGTCGTTTCAATTGCAGCCGGCACAAGCAGATAAGCAGGTTGAATGTTCAGCGTCGCGCCGCTTGGATCGGTCATCGTGCGAAGCGACTTGCGCGCGATGCTCATATTTGCGGTATCGATCACCGTCGCGCTAGCGGCTAAATTGCCATCGGTCGTGTTAAACAACGTCGCGCCGGCTTGTTCGGTCAACTTCGTATCATCGGTGAGAATTGCATACACCAGATCGCCGACCTGGCGCGCGGCGGCTCTGCCCATGCGCGCCGGAATATCGTTGAACGCCATCAAATCATCGTTAATGATTGCTTGACGCGTGATCGAGAAACCCTTTCCGTACGTCGCCAGCGTCGCCGTATTCACCCGATCGCTGTACGTCCCGTAAGTGTACTCGCCGCCTTCTTTTATCTCGTCAAGATCGCCAAACAACGACATATTAGTAAAGCTATGTTGGCGGAAATTGTTCATCGATACATTGCGAGTCCAGGCCTGGTAGGTCTCCGGTGCTTCCTGGTAACCAGTACTCAGCGCCTTTTCCGCAGACGAGCCGAGCAGGTTGGCGAAGTCGGATGTTGAATGCGAGAAGTTGGCACGCACCAGCGCCGGCGTCGATAACGCAGTATCCACCAACTTGTTAATGTTGCCGTGCGCTGCAATGCCACGTATGCGCAAATAGTCGCGCGCCATTTCTCGCAAGCTCATACCGGCCAGCTCGTTACCATTCAACGCCGCACGCGCTTCGGCGCGTTGGTTGCTAGGCACCAGATCGAGCTTGTAATCCAACGCTTGCTCTGCCGCTTCGACCCATCGATCAATGCCATCCACGCCGGCGCGGATCACCGTATCGGGCGTAATCGCCACTCTCGGCGCCGCTTCCGCTTTTAGTGCATCGAGAACCTGCGTGCGCACAACGTCCGGCTCAAGCGAATCGCGCAACGCGTCACGCTCCATCGTCAACCAGCGTTCGCCGCTCAACCCGGAAAACAACGCGCTAATCTCCGCAGCGCGCTCGCGATTATCAATAACCTCGCGTCGATCTGACGCTGCATTCGGAGTATCCATAACGGAACCTTTTGTAGTGGTTGAAATTGTACGATTGATACCGGCGGCCGGATCGGCGCCAATTGAAACAAGCGACACCTCTAACGGCTGCCAGCGTTCAGCGGTGATCGTGCCGTCGGCCGCTGCATCTGACCAGCGTTCGACCGACGCACCGACCGAAACATCGGTAACGATGCCGTCAAGTACGTCTTGCCACACATCGCCGGCGCGATCGCTCTTTGAAAAACGCGCCACACCGCGCAAACGCGACCCTTGTAATTGAATCGCTTCAACGCGCCCGATCGGCAATTGCTTGCCATCGTGCGACACCTGCAAAGGTAGGCCACGCTGCGCACGCGACAGATCGATACTGTCGGCGGTGTGGCGCAAAATCTCCATAGCCCCTAGCGGCCCGACGATCGGCGCATCGCTGGCAATGGTGACCGGCACTGTACGTTCGACGCTATCGGCGTCGGCACGTTCCAGCGTTGCGATCAATTCGCGCCGGTGCGCGTTAAACAGATCAGGCTGTTTCTTCTTCATCTTCAACAATCTCCAATTGAGGCCGCGCCGGCGGTGTTGGTTCGTTCGCCGTATCGGCGTCGCGCTCATCATCCACGCGTTGCGGATCGCCGCCCATCTTTCTAATCACGCCATGACGCGATTCTATCCCCGCCTCGATTGCAGTCTTGAACGCGTTCGATTCTTTTTGCGGATCAATCCAAGGCGCCGGCGGTGCGATCGCCTCAAACTCAAATAGGGTGTCAGGATCGGCGGCGCGCAGCGGCGCAAGGTTCGCTAATTGCACGCCTTGTACAAAACGTTGCCAAACCGGCCGCAAAAAGCCCGCGACGTAATGCGCGCGCAACGCGTCATACCCAAGCCGCGCCTCTATCAACTCCTGGCGCTGACTGGAATACGTGCCGTCAAAATCGTGCGTGGCGCTAGAGTAACTGACCCCGATCCCCGCCGTAGCAGCGCGTAGCATGGCTTTGCGAAAATCGCCGAGCGCGGTGTTGGGTCTGTTTGTGTCGATCACTTCGACCCGCTCACCCGGCGCGAGATTGTCAAAGATCATCCCAGCTTGCAGCTCCATCGGCCGCTCGTTCGATGCGCTATCAAGCTTGGTACTAGTGTTCACAAAATCCGCGCCGCGCGTGATCGCAGCGCACAGGCTCGACGCCACTTTCGCCGCTAGTCGTTCGCTTTCTTCGTAGTCAGCAATATCCGATAGCCGCGTAATTGCCGGCGCCAGCACGCTCGCGCCGCGCTTCTGTCCGAGTCGCTTCGCGATTTTTAGGTGTGTGATCTGCTCAGCCGGTATCCGCACCGTATCTGTACGCGCCACCGCGCTGACCGAATCGCCAGGATGGCGCCGGTACAAGTGATACGCCACCGCACGGCCCAGGCCATTCACTTCAATACCATGTACGATGCGCGGATTGTCCGAATTAAAATCGAACGGCACTAAATCCGGTTCGTGAACTTCGAGCATGTACGGCAAATCGGAAGGATACTGCGCTCCGGTGCCGAGCATGTGTTGCGCAAACAGCTCGCCGTCGCGTAGCCAGGTACGCGCCGACACAGCGGCGAGAACGCACCAAGGCATAGCGCCGCATGAATCCAATTGATCGCGATGGCGCAACCATAGTTTTTTCAGTTGGCCATTGACCTCGACAGCCGGCGCGCCGGCACGCGTCATCGCGCGTGGCTCGATCGTTAGTTGACTCGCTTGGTAGCTAAGTTGATCCAGGATCGAATGCGTGAGATCGTGATTCTCGTCAAGGTGCCGGCCCCATTGTCGTAGCTTGGCGCGCGCCTGATCCATCACGCCGTCACCGCTGCGCCAGTCCGTCGGCGTCGTGCGCGCGTTACTTGGCGCGGCCGCCTTATACAATCGCTCGATCGCGACCCTCGCAAGTTGTCGCTTCAATGCGTAACGCGGCGCGATCCGCTCGATTAACCCACCCATTTAGCAACCCGAATGCCCGGTGAGCCGGCGCCGAGCGCGGCGGCGCGGAATGACTCGACTAATCGCTGATAGTAGCCGATCCGTTCAGTGACTTCTGATAGGTTCGCTCTCGTCAGTGAGCGATCACCGATCGAGTACGACTGGCCGCCGCTGATCGCTTCTTCACAATCGAGCCATAACTGTAGGCGCGTTTGCGCGTCCGCCTGGCTGTTGATGCCGGTTGTTGCTGCCATAACGCGAAAGTAGTGCCCTCGCGCATCGTGTGACAAGTGTAATTATCACGCATCGATTCTCGGCAATCCGCGCGCGGATTGTTTCAGTCGTCTGGATCGTTTTCGACCCATACAATCAGCAGCACCGCGACCAGCGCACAAAGGCCAATCAGCGCAGCCCATTCTGACAACGCGATCACAGCGACCCGCGCTCAAACCGACCGCGTGGCGCCGGTCGCGCAACCGGCGCCGGCTGGGGATCACTTGGCGGCGGCAATGGGTTCAACGTGTACGCGTTCATAGAATACGCCGCCGCCGCCGCCAGAACTTCACAATCGAGATAATGATTCGGACGCGTCGGCGGACACCGCCAAATCATCTGCCCGCTTGGTTTTGTGATCAGTTCTTCAGCAACCACTTGCCGGCAGTATTCCTCATCGACACCGCGCGGAACGTGCCACAAATCAACCGCGCCTTCGCCGGCAGGTCGTATCCGTGAGTACAGCCAGCTCTTAAAATAACTGACATCAACCCGAAACAAATTGACGCCGTTTTTAATCGTCGTACCGCCCACGCTTAAATCGATCGCGTTCGCTTCGACCGGGCGATTGCGACCGTCGTAGCCTTTCGTCGGAAAGGCGATCGGCTGGGTCCGGCGGCAGTAGATATAGATTTGATGATCGGGTCTTTTAAAATAATCGCTCTGCGGCTTGTACCCACTATCCACAAAGCATCGCCGCACGTGCAAATGTTGCCGGCGCAAAATCTCAGTCAATCCGATATACACTTCATCGACATCCGTTCGGCCAAGCAGCTCGCCGTAATCAATCAGCCAACTTTCCATTGGCCCATCCTGCGCGCCCCAGCCACGGCACACCCAGTACAAGCGATCGTGTTGCACATCAACGCCGACCGTCACCAGTTGCACACCGTGCGGCAGACTACCGCGCGCATACGCGCTTTCGTGCGTTCTGACTTCCTGCCAGTCAGGCGCATCGCCGCGCGTTTTCCACAGCTCGCCGCAATAAGTGTTTAACTTTGCTTGCACAGTTTCCGGTTCGCGCGTGCGATAGCCTTCGCACAGCTCGCGCGCCATTGCAGCGAACGACACCCACGGCGACGCGAAACCCGAGATCCAAAAACTACGGTGCCGGTGATCGGTGATCGGTGCATCGGTCGGTTCGTACTCGCCATCGGCGGTGCGCCGATACACGCTAAACCGGCCGCCGTGGATCATCGCTTCGCGCTCGCTTTCGTCAATCACCGCGCCGCAATGTGGACAACCATACAGCGCTTCCGCTTCCGCTTGATCCGGCGTTGCGTCCGCCGGCCATGTCAGATACTTGGACAGCGGCCGATGGTATTCATTGCAGTGTGGGCAAGGCCACTCGAAAATTTCCTGGCTACCTTGATCAAAAAGCGCCTGTACGGGCGAGGCGTCCTCAATTGTTGGTGAGCTGGTAGTGACTACAAGCGGCTGTGGATAGTTTTTAGTTCTTGCTTTCGCCAGGGTAACCGGATCACCTTCTCCTTGCACATCACGGCCCATCCGATCCAGTTCATCAATCAATACAAGTCCTGAGAGCCTGAACCCCACCGCACCGATTAGGGTGCGGTGGGGTCAGACTCCGCAAGGGTGTGCCGCCAGCGTCGTCGAGCTACCCGCCCAACCGAATCGAAGCGGTACGCCGCCGATCCACTTTTCAAACTTTGAATTGCTTTTGCCCTTGCTGTGAATTTCATCAAGCATTGGACAATCACGCAGCAAACGGGCAACGCGTTCGGCACTCATAGAGCCAGCCATCTGCTGAGTCGGCAACACAAACAGCGCCGGCACGCGCGGACCATCGCCGAAACGATGCCCGATCAAAGACATCAGACTAGCAGTTTTTCCGAGCTGACTCGCTGTAATGCAAGTGATCTGCCGCGTGCGTGGATCGCTCGCCGCTGCTAGTACCGGCTCAAAGTAAGGCGTATACCCTGTCCGCCAGCGGCCCGGCCTGGGCGATTCCGGCGGCTCAATGCGTTCCGCATCCGCCCATGCCGCCGCTGTGCGGATCGGCGGCGGCGCTACTAGACGACCACTCAGCTTCCAAAGCGTCCGCCATTGCGGTGATCTTTTCGCTAAGCTCGACTCTTGCATCGTGGCAATGTCCATGTAATGCGGAGACGGCTTCCGCTGTTGTTTGAATTGCTGCAAGCTCAGCGCCCGCCCGCGCTGGCAGTCCTTCTAATGTAGTCACCAGCAATTGTACGAGCCCCAGCACTTCATTGCGCACTTCATCAACCGGAATAAGCTCACTTTCGAGTCGCCGGATCTCTATGCGCTTGTGCGTTTCTTGCGCCTTGATCAACGCGGTACGCGCTTCGACAGCCGCCGGCATCTCGTCAACGTCAAGCGATGCTTTGTTGATCATTTGCTCTAGACGCCACTGCACCACTGCGGGTATCGAATACTGGCCGTGCGCCAGGCGCGGCATACCACGCGCGCGCAGCTTGTTGACATGATTCAAAGTCACGCTAAAGATCCGCGCAACGCCGGCGCGATCGGTGATTAGATCGTCGCCTGTTTTCACCCGCTATTAATCTGTTTGCACATCCGCGAAACGGCATAGCCTTGCAACGTCGCGCAGTCGCTGCCGACACTCGCCGCGTCGATCACGTCCATTTGTTCTTCAGGCTCGACATGCACGCCAACCACATCAAGTTCAAGTTGCAATTCGTGGCCGTCGACATCCATAGCGATCGTGATGCGATCATAGCCGCCGGACCATCGATACGCCTTCAATGTCCGAGCCTTGGGATAACAATTAGCGCCGGCGCGCCGCGAGAATGCAACGCCGCCGGCGATACAAGCGCACGCGACGAGCGCATCCACTCACCGCGCTCCGGCTCCCATCGATAGGTATAGCCCTGCCGTCCGACTTTGTAGAACATGCCGTCAGCGTACGCTTGGTGTCCGGCCGGCGGCGGCGCGCCGCGAAAGTTATAGGCTTCCACCTCTTGCCGGATGATACGCGACACGCTCTGGTGAACCATACCCAAGCGCCGCGCTACAACCGCGACGCTTAGACCCATTGCAACCGATGACATGATGTAGTGGTTTCGTTCGTTAATGGTGTTGATGATCATCGTGATCTCCGTCTCCAGGCCAAGGTGTATATCGGAAAATAGCGTTGTAAGAAAACTCCGGCCAAATATCGTAGATCATGCGCAGCTCGTCCGACACATAGATCAGCTCATCATGATAGAGATTGAAATAACGCGGTACAGGTAGCCGAGCCTGACAAAACGCGATCCCTTTATCCGTGATCGCCCACATGCCACTGCTCTTTTGGTCCACGCCCTGTTCAGAAGGTTTTGGGCCGAGCAAACCGATGTGCTTTAGCTTGCCGTATTCCATCGACCCTAGATGACAAAACGTCGAATTATGATAGTAATCACGGCCGTGACACTCGGTCACTTTATACAGGCTCCACAATTCTGTCACCATTTGCTTGGACACGTTGCGCTTGTAGATGTTATCCGGCCGATCGCAGCACGGACAAATAGCGCCCTGTGGCGCTTCGACCGCTTCGTATAACCACTCGCGCGCCTCTCTCAGTGTCGCAAACAGATCAGGACAGTATCGTTTGGGTCGATTCTTGCTCATTCGTTTGCCTCCAGTGCTGACCAGAGCAAGCTATCGGACTTGCTGCCTTGCGTAGACCGATTGGCTCGCAACATTATGCTTGCCCTGTGCTTCTTGATAGCCTCACGTAGCCGCTTGTTATCAGCCTCAAGCCCTTTGATGTCTCCATCGAGAGACTCGACCTCCTCCTCAAGTTCGGCGATGCGGGCTTTAGCTTTATCGTGCTCGCTTTCCGCTAGCCATCTCAGGTCGGTCTCGCTTAAGCCGATGCAGTCATACGGGTCCATACCACTCATTCGCCTGCCTCCTCACCCCAGCGATACGTTCAAAGTGCAGTTTCCTGGCAATCCTCCCCGCTTCGGCTTTCGCAGCGTCTATTTCTTCCTGCGTCCAGCGTTCGCCTGCCTCCAATGCCATTTCGGCTATGCGAGACAGTGCTTTACGGGCTATCTCCGATACAATCTCCAATGCACTCTCCAACTCTTTGAGATCCCCATCGAGGGCCTCAACCTCCCCCTCAAGTTCAGCGATGCGCTTTATCAAAGCCATTCGGTGAGTTGTCCACCAAATCGGTTCACTCATCGCCTGCCTCCAAGTACGCCCCGATCACTTGCGCCGCGACTTGCGGGACGATTGCATTGCCGAATCCAGCGCAAGCACCCACGCAAATGGAAAGCCCATCAAAGTACATACCAGGGGCCCTATCTGGTGTGTCGAGTACCCACGGTGATATGCGCATATAACGACTGACATGCTCCTGATACCCTGACATTCAGCGCACCAGATACGCAGAAAACGAGCGCTGTTCGGCCCA
>Ga0224508_10001603_pt1 | contig 20127 bp, 16 predicted proteins | sample SF_Jan12_sed_USG_4_FD_170157 | JGI IMG/M metagenome (GOLD analysis project Ga0224508, IMG submission 170157) | Sediment microbial communities from San Francisco Bay, California, United States - SF_Jan12_sed_USGS_21 | ecosystem: Environmental > Aquatic > Marine > Sediment | place: USA... | reverse complement strand
ATCTCGACATCACCGGCGGCATTGCCGAGGTCGTGCTCGATAATCCTCCCGTCAACGCGCTCGGCATCGCCGACACCTACCGTCTGGCCGAGGTCTTCGACGGATTCCGCAGCAACGACGATGTCCGCGTGGCGATTCTCACCGCGACCGGGAAGGGTTTCTGTGCCGGCGTCGACATCAAGGAGCTCCAGGCGCTCGGCGATCACGAGGGCATCCTCGGAGCCAATGACTCGTGTTTCGAAGCGTTCAGGGCGGTGTACGAGGCCGCAGTGCCCGTCATCGCCGCCGTGAACGACTACTGCCTCGGTAGCGGCATCGGCCTGGTCGGCAATGCCGACATGGTCATCGCGGCCGAACGGGCGACGTTCGGTCTCCCCGAGGTCGACAACGGCGCGTTGGGCGCCGCCACTCATCTCTCTCGTCTCGTCCCGGCCCAACGGGCCCGGCACATGCTCTACACGTGCGAGACCGCTACCGCGGCCGAGCTGCTCGGCTACGGGACCGTCCTACGAGTCGTCGACGACGCCGGGCTGATGCCGACCGCACGGGCGACGGCCGCAACGATCGCGGCGAAACCGGCCCGGACCATTCGCGCCGCGAAACGATCGATGAACGGGATCGACCCCGTCGACGTGAACCGCAGCTACCGCTACGAGCAGGGGTTCACATTCGAGCTGAACCTCGCCGGTGAGGGCGATCGGGCCCGTGATGCGTTCCTCGAGGGCGAGCGCGGCACCGACTGAGCCCGAGCTCGTGTTGGTGCCATCCACTCGATGGTGACGGCCGGTCCCGGTCAGATCCGGAGCGCCATCGCGGCGCGGGCCCGGTCGGGTAGGACCCGCAGCAGGGTGGCGGCGATACGGGCGTCGGGGCCCACGAGGTATCGGCTCTTCGGCCACCGCCTGGTGAGTGCGTGTTCGACCGCGGTCGCGACGCGGTCGGCGGGTACGGCATGTGCCGCGCTGGAGAGCAGATTCTGCTCGACCTTGTCGAGGATCGTGTCGTAGCGAGCTCGCCCGACGGGCGGTAGCGACTCGCGGACCCCAGCGGCCTGTTCGCTGGCCTTGTCCCAGATCGGTGTGGCGACCGCGCCGGGCTCGATCAACGCGACCCTGATACCGGCGCCGTGGAGCTCGGATCGGAGTGACTCGGTCAGTGCCGCGAGGGCATGTTTCGAGGAGGCATACGGGCCGAGGACCGGTGACGAGATGCGGCCTGCGATCGAGCCGATCATCGCGATTCGCCCGTGGGCCCGCCGAAGAGGCTCGCGGGCCGCCTGCACCATCCGGACCGGCCCGATGACGTTCACCTCGAGCTGTTGACGGAGGACCTCGATCGGGACGTACTCGATCGGGCCGCCGACGCCGATGCCTGCGTTGTTCACGAGCCCGTCGAGACCGTTCGGACCGAGCCTTTCATCGAGCGAACGACCGAGGTCGGCGACCTGTTCGTCGTCGGTGACGTCGAGGAGCACCGGTTCGAGCCGGCTCGACGTGCCGGCCCGGAGGAGCTCGCCGGCATCGGGTGTTCGGACGCCGGCGAAGACCCGCCAGCCGGCGAGGTCGAGCCGGCGCGCGCATGCCTCACCGATGCCGGTGGATGCGCCGGTGATGAGGACTGTCCGTTCGCGGGTCACGGGACGACGGTAGCGGTCGCCGTCGCCGGCGGAGCCGACCGGTCAGCGGAGGCGCAGCTCGCGTACCGGCGGGAGCCAGTCGACCGAGTCGGCCGGCGCCGGTTTCGCGAAGTGGAAGCCCTGGGCGAGATCGCAGCCGAGCTCCCTCGCCGCCTCGCGATCCTCTGCGTTCTCGATGCCCTCGGCGACCACCTGGAGGTCGAGCGCATGCCCGAGGTTGGCCACCGACTCGACGATGGCCGCCTGCCGCTTCGACAGCGCCACGCCGTTCACGAACGCCCTGTCGATCTTGAGGATGTCGACGGGAAGCTCCTGGAGGGACAGGAGCGATGACCAACCCGTCCCGAAGTCGTCGATTGCGATGCGAACCCCGAGCTCGTGCAGCTCGGCCAGGTACTGGGCCCCGTCATCGGGCCGGCCCGAGACGATCTCCTCGCTGACCTCGATGGTCAGCAACCGGGGCTCGAGCTCGTGGGTGGCCAAGTGGTTGGCGACCAGATCGACGAAGTCGGGCCCGAGCTGCGAAGTGGCGACGTTGACCGAGACGGTCAGGGGTTCGGCGAGGACACGATTCCACCGGGCCAGCTCGCCGATCGCCGCTCCGAGTACCCAGTTGCCGAGGCGGGCGAGCAGTTGGGTGCGGCTGGCGACGGGCACGAACTCGCTCGGGAGGAGCAGTCCGAGCCGGGGGTGCTGCCAGCGCACGAGCGCCTCGGCTCCGACGGGGTCACCGGTCAACAGATCGACCAGTACCTGATAGTGCAGGACGAGCTGGTCGTCACGGATGGCGTCGCTCAGGGTTCGCTCGAGCGCTCGGAGCCGGACCAGGTCGCGGCCGAGCGCGTCGTCGTAGACGACGAAACGGCCGGGCCCGAGCCCCTTGGCGCGGTACATGGCGGCGTCGGCCTTGGCGAGCAGTTCGCCGGTCTCGAGGAGGGAGTCGGTGGTCATCACGATGCCGATGCTGGCGCTGACCGAGGTGACCGACGCACTGATCGGGATCGGCTCCTCGATCGCCTCGAGAAGCCGATTGGCGACCGCGACGGCTGCGACCTCGTCGCGGATGCCGGGGCACCAGAGCGCGAACTCGTCACCACCGAGGCGGGCCACGACGTCACCCGGCCGACAGCTCAGTCGCAGTCGACGGGCGACCTCGACGAGCACTTGATCGCCGACATCGTGGCCGAAGCCGTCGTTGACCTGCTTGAATCCGTCGAGGTCGATCATCACGAGGGCATGCCCCATGCGATCGCCGGCGTGAGTGTCGCTGGCCACGCGTTCGACGAACGAGCTGCGGTTGGCCAGCTGGGTCAGGTCGTCGTGAGTCGCGCGGCGGAGCAGCTCGATCGTGGAGACCCCGACATCGGTCCTGCGCCGGATGGTGACCGCGGAGGTCCCGTCGGCATCGGCGCCGATCGTGAGGTCGACCTCCTCGTACTCGCCGGTGCCGGCGCGAGCGGTCGCAGCCCGCGACATTCCCGTGTTGCCGAGGAGCTGGCACAAGGATGGACCGTCGAGGGAGACGATCGTCGCGACGTCGTCGCCTCGGAGTGGCGAGCCGAACAGCACCCGAGCGGCGGCGTTCGCATACGCGATCGTCCCGTCTCGTTCGACCAGCAGGAGCGGGTCCGGTGACGTCTCGGCCGCAAGACTCGCCAGGTGCTCACCGCGTTCATCGAAATCGTTCGTGGTCAAGTGGGTCACTCCCGCCCTCCTTGTCCCGGAACGTACCACTCACGGTGAGACGATCTCACGTAAAGTGGTATGAACGACCCATCCCGGATGGGCAAATCGAGTCGCCGCGTGAGTCGCGCGGCCCAGTACGGTTTTGGCGATGACGAGATCGGGACACGACGGCGACCAGATGCGGGCAGCCATCGATGTCGGGACGAACTCCGTCCACCTGCTCGTGGCCAAGGTCGGCGCGGCCGGTGGATTCGAAGTGATAACGAGGGAGAAGGCATCCGTTCGTCTGGGCGCCGGGATGGGTGACCTGCGGCAGCTCTCTGTCGAGGCGATGGACCGCGGCGTCGAGGCGCTCGACCGCTTCCGGCAGGTCGCCGAGGCGCACGGCGCGCCGATCACGGCGGTCGCGACGAGCGCCGTGCGGGAGGCGGAGAACGGAGACGACTTCGTGCGCCGGGCTCGCATCGAGGCAGGCGTCGACGTCGGGGTCATATCCGGCATCGAGGAGGCCCGCCTCATCCACCTCGGGGTCGTCCAGGCCATCCCCGCCTTCGATCGTCAGCTGTTGGTCGTCGACATCGGAGGCGGGAGCACCGAACTGCTCGTGGGCCGGGCCGGTCGGATGCTCGACGCCCGGAGCACGAAGCTCGGCGCCATCCGGCTCACCGACCGTTTCTTCCCCGACGGGACGATCGCCAAGGGTGCCGTGAAGGAGTGCCGTCGCTACGTCATGTCGTTCCTCGAGCCGGTGGCGCAGACGATCCGTGCGCTCGGTTTCCAGCTCGCGGTCGGCTCCTCGGGGACGATCTCGACGCTGGCAGCACTGGCTCGGCGCGACGATCTCGGTATCGAGACGCGGAGCTTCAACAACGAGACGTTCACGCGGGCTCAGCTCGACACCGTCGTGGCCGAGCTGACCGCCGCCCGCACCGCGAAGGAACGGCGGCGCATCGCGGGAGTCGACGAACGTCGAGCCGACATCATCGTCGGCGGCGCGATCCTTCTGGAGAGCGTGTTCGAGCTGCTCGGAATCGACGAGATGGTCGTCTCGGACTACGCGCTCCGCGAAGGCGTTCTGCTCGACGCTATGCAGCAACGACACGGCGCCGACCTCCACCATCTCGCCGATATCCGGCGCGAGAGCGTGCTCCGCGTGGCCGAGAGCTTCCGCGAGGATGTCGTCCACGCCCAGCGTGCGACCGATCTCGCCCTGGTGCTGTTCGACGAGCTGGTGTCGTTGCACGGACTCGGGCTCGACGACCGGGACCTTCTCGAGGCCGCCGGGCTGTTGCACAACGTCGGGCTGTTCATCTCCCACGCCGCCCATCACAAACACAGCGAGTACGTGATCCGGAGCTCGGATCGACTGGTTGGCTTCACCCAACGCGAGATCGAGATCGTCGCCCAGGTCGCGCGCTATCACCGCAAGTCGGCGCCGAAACCGAGCCATCTGGCCTTTGCGGCGCTCTCGCCCGACGCACAACGCCGGGTTCGCATTCTTTCCGGGATCCTCCGGGTCGCCATCGCGCTCGATCGCACGAGGCAGGGCGCGGTCGACCACGTGCGGGCCACGGTCACCGACGGGAGGGTACTCATCGAGGTGTCACCCGGCCCTGGTGCGGACCTGGAGCTCGAGCTCTACACCGCGGTGGAGAGGTCGGGCCCGCTGGCCGCCTCGCTCGACTGTGTGGTCGAGATCGTCGAGGAGCCGGCCGAGTCCACTCAGGACTTCAGCGGATAGGTCGACGGCCGTTTTCAGTGCCCGCTCTTGTCGCCTGCTGCGACGGGCCGCTCGGGCCTCAGCCGGGCCGCCGGGCCTCAGCCGGGTGGATCGGCGTCGTCGTCGGTCGCTGCGTCGCCGTCCGGCGTCTCGCCCGTCGGCTCGTCGGTGGTGCTGTCGTCGAGCCGGGGCGGAGGACCGTCCGGGTACGGCCACGGATTGGGCAGACACCCGTCGAGATCGATGCTCTGCTGTTGCATCACGTCGGCGAGCTCGGCGCCGCCTGCGCAGGCAACGTGGCTGTGACCGAGGAGGTGCCCGAGCTCGTGGTTGACGACCCATTGCCGGTAGGTCTCGAGGTCGGAGGTCCAGCCCGCCGAGGCCGTCTCCCACCGGACAACGTTGATGGCGATGACGCCGGCGTTCGTGCACGAGAGCTGACCGATGGTCTGGAGGGGCTCACAAAGCTGATCGGTGGTGCTCGGCGAGGAGACCACCAGCTGGAACTCACCGCCTTCGGCTACACGTACGAGCACCGTGTCGGAGCCTGCAGGCCAGCTCCGCTCGTCGGACAGCACTTGGTCGACGAACTGCGCCAGCTCGGTCGCATCGACGCCGATCTCGTCTTCGACCGCAACGGAGAACTGGATCTCTCGGGTCGCGGTGAGCGGGTCCCCGAACGTCACGGGCCCGGTGAGTGCTCCCGTGAACGTGCCGGGCCCGTCAGCGGGGATGTCATCGACGGGCCGGGTCCCGATGCCGTCCGTCGGGGTCGGCTCGGCCTCCGGCGCCAGCGAGTCGGCGGCGTCTTCGACCTGCTCGGAGGCGGACGGTCCCGGAGCGATCGCGTCGCCGCGTGGCGCTGCTGCGGGTGGGTCGTCCCCCGATCCGCTCTGGAGGACGACCACGACCGCCACGGTCAGCGACAGCGCAACGAGGACGACGACGCGTCGCCAGTCCGATCGGGTCAGGTTCACGGATGCTCAGGATGGCAGGCGGAGCACAAAACGGCACCGCGCGGCCAGGCGCCATTGCCCCGAGCGGGACAGTCGGGGTCAGGCCGGGACGGCGACGAGCAGGTCGGCCACGAAGTCGCCGACCCCTTCGCGGAGGTGGTCCTGTTGGAGGGCAATGCCGTCGATGACGACTCCGCCGCGATCCTCGACGACCGACGCCAGCTTCTCGAGCGTCGCGCGAGGATTGAACTTGTAGGTGCAGAACACCGCGGCAGGTTTGCCATCGATCACGGGGAGCGCACCGATCTTGCCGGTGCCGGCCGGGCCGACGCCGACGACCACGAGGCCATGGACCCAGGTGCCCACGATGACCAGATCGGCAGCGGACAGCTCGTTGAGGTCGACCTCGTCGACGGGCCGCACCGTGACGTCGACATCGGCCGCCTTCATGGCGCTGGCGATGTGCTCGGCAGCCGTCTTGGTCCGACCTCGCGCTGTCTCGTAGAGGATGACGGCGTTCACGAGCCGAGTTCTAGCAGATTTCGGCTCCTCACTGGTCCGCCTCGGCGATCCGCATGTGGTGATGGATCACCTCGTCGACGATGAAGCGCAGGAACTTCTCGGAGAACTCCGGATCGAGGTCGGCTGATTCGGCTAGGAATCGCAGACGCGCGATCTGTTCCGCCTCGCGCTCCGGGTCGCTCGGGGGCAATCCCGTCGCCGCCTTGAAGGTGCCGACCTTCTTGGTGGTCTTGAACCGCTCGGCCAGCAAGAAGACGAGAGCGGCGTCGATGTTGTCGATGCTCTGGCGGTACTCGGCGAGTTGCGCGTCGGTCACGATTCTTCTCCCGGTCGGCCCATCGCCGGCGCTGCTGACGCTAGCGGCGCCACGGACGGTCGCGCTCGGGCTCAGCCGGCTCGGGTGGTGAGCGCAAGCCCGTTGTCGCGCATGATGGCACGGACCGCGGCGTCGTCGAACCCATCGAGATCGGCGACGAAGCTGAGCGGATCGGCCAGTCCTTCGGCGTGGGGATAATCGGAGCCGAACAAGATGTGGTCGGTCCCGACCATGCCGGCCAGACCGCCGATGTCGTCCTCGTAGTAGGGCGAGACGAAGACCTGCCGAGCGAACGTCTCACACGGGTCCTCGGCGAATGCGCTCCGGTGCTGGCCGTACGTCTTCGAGAGCTTCTCGAACAACGGTCGCACCCACGACGAACCGGTTTCGATCGTGGCCACGCGGATGTGGGGATTCGCGACCAGCACTCCCTCGGCCAGCAGGCTGGCGATGGCGTCGCTGATGGGGGAGAACGTGAGGAGCGCAGCGAGCGGGTCGTAGCGGAAGGACTCGAACTCGGCGCCGCGTCCCCAGTGGGTTTTCATGAAGCCGTAGCCCGAGTCACCCGAGTGCATCGCCACCGTGACGCCCGAGTCGTTGACCCGCCTCCAGAACGGCTCGTGGAGCGGATGACCCAAGGAACGGCGGCCCGACGCGCCATCGACGACTGACGTCGGTCGGATGTTGACGACCCGCACGTCGTTGGCCAGCGCCCAGTCGAGCTCGTCGATGGCCCAGTCGGGGTCGGCCAACGTGAGGTAGGCCGAGGCGAAGAGCCGCCCTCGATGAGCGAAGCCCCAGTCGTCCACGAGCCATCGGTTGAAGCCTCGGAATGCCGCGAGCATCGCTTCGAGATCGTGCTCCAGCGCCGCCTCCATGCCGACACCCAGGGTGGGGAACAAGAACGCCGACGCGAGCCCCTGGTTGTCCATGAGGGCGATGCGAGCGTCGCGATCGCGGTAGGCCGGGCTGATCGGCTCGAGCTCGCCGAAGGCCTGGCGCATGTCGGACACGGCCGTCTTGGCCCGGAAGTACTGGTCGAGCACGCCGGGTCTCGCCACCGGATCGAATGTCGGATTCGGGATGAAACGATTGACGCGGCCCGCGACGAGGAGCCGTCGTCGGCCGCCGATGTCGGCCCACTGCATGCAGCGCTTGTGCATCTCGGGGTCCACGTGACGGATGAATGCATCCTCGGCCTCGTAGTAGTGGTTGTCGGCGTCGAATGCCTCGAAGTCGATGGCGGTTCGATGATCGACCATGCCGGCCCCCTCAGCTAGAACGTGTTCTAGTTCCCGAGACTACTGCCCCGGTCCGCACGAGCGGACGAAAGTGGCCTTAGCGTGGAACCAGTTTCGCCCGCCCCCGTCCCACCCGGACCGGGCCGGCACCGACACCGAGGTCTCGAACGTGAACGACGAGCAACTCCTTGCCGAACTGGCGCCCACCGCCGAGGCCCTGGTCGAGCGGCACATCCAACAGGCCAAGGAGTGGTTCCCCCACGAGATCGTGCCGTGGGAACGAGGCCCGTCGGTCCAGCCCGATCGGGCCTGGGACCCCGACGAGTCGACGATCGACGAGCGGGTCCGCAGCGCCGTCATCGTCAACGTGTTGACCGAGGACAACCTGCCCTACTACTTCCGTGACATCGAGCGGATGTTCGGCCGGACCTCGATCTGGGGCGAGTGGGTTCGCCGCTGGACCGCCGAGGAGGGCAGACACTCGATTGCCCTGCGTGACTACCTGGTCCTCAGTCGATCGGTCTGTCCCGTCGAGCTCGAGCGGGGCCGCATGGCGCAGATCATGGCCGGCGAGGTGCCCGAGCCCCCCGATGCGACGCACGGGTTCATCTACCTCACCCTGCAGGAGCTCGCGACGCGCATCGCCCACCTCAACACCGGCCGGCTCGTCGACGACGACATGGGCTACCAGGTGATGAAACGTGTGGCGGCCGACGAGAACCACCACTATCTGTTCTACCGCGACATCGCCAGCGCCGCGATCGAGGCCGATTCGTCCGCGGCGATGATCGCCATCGAACACGAGGTGCGGAACTTCGAGATGCCGGGTACCGGAATCCCCGACTTCATCAGGCACGCGCGCGCGATTCGTGCCGCCGGCATCTACGACTACGTGGCCCACCACGACCAGATCCTCGTGCCGGTCGTCCTCCGGTGGTGGGCGATCGAATCGCTCACCGGTCTGAGTGACGAGGCCGAGCACGCCCGCGATCGAGTCATCGAGTACATCGCCCGCGTGGGTCGGGTTGCGCGTCGCTCGGCGGAGCAGGCGGAGGCCGCCGGCAACAAGCGATCCGCGGTCACCACCTGATCGCGTCTCGCATAACGGCGCCCGAAGCGCGATCATCTCGGTGACCGAGCTGTTGTTCGAGGGGGCACCTCCATGGGCGATGCGAAACGACTTGGCCACGATCTGCTCGAGCGGGCCGGGATCACTGTCGGTGGCGACGAGCCTCACGACATCGAGATCCACGACGAGCGCCTGTTCGAGCGCGTCGTCCGCGACCGTGAGCTCGGCCTCGGAGAGGCGTATCAGGACGGCTGGTGGGACGCGAACGAGCTCGACGCCTTCATGGCGCGGATCGTCGAGTCCGACATTCGGTCGGCGATCCGACCCAGCCCGAAGCTGCTCTGGCTGACCGCCGGCGCCGCGCTGAGCAACCGACAGAACATCCGTCGGGCCAGGAGCAACGCGTCGGCCCACTACGACATCGGGAATGACTTGTACGAACGCATGCTCGATCCGCGGATGATCTACAGCTGTGCCTACTGGGCGAATGCCGATGACCTGGCGACCGCCCAGGAGGCGAAGCTCGAGCTGATATGCCGGAAGCTGCATCTCGAGCCGGGCATGCGACTGCTCGACATCGGGTGCGGCTGGGGCGGGTTCGCCCACTACGCGGCGGAGAAGTTCGGTGCCGATGTGGTCGGGATCTCGCCGGCCGCCGAGCAGGTGCGTGTCGCCAAGGAGCGGTGTGCAGATGTCTCGGCCCGAATAGAGCAGCTCGACTACCGCGACGTTGGGGGCCGGTTCGATCGCATCGTCTCGATCGGGATGATGGAACACGTGGGTCCGAAGAACTACCGCGGCTTCTTCCGCCGCTGTGACGAGCTGCTCGAGTCGGACGGCGTCATGCTGCACCACACGATCGGTTCGAACGAGTCGAAGAACCGCAGTGACCCGTGGTTCGACAAGTACATCTTCCCCGGCGGCGTCCTGCCGTCGATCGGGCAGATCGGAGCCGGCTCGGAGAAGCGCTGGTGTATCGAAGATCTCCAGAACCTCGGGCCCGACTACGACCCGACCCTGAGGGCGTGGCATTCGAACATCGACGCGCGGTGGGACGAGATCCCGCGCTACGACGAGCGCTTCCGCCGCACGTGGCGGTACTACCTGCTCAGCTCGGCCGCATCGTTCCGCGTGAGGAGCATCCAGCTGTGGCAACTCGTCTTCCGTCGGACGAATACGCGATCCGACACCTACGTCGGCCTTCGATGACGCCGCGGCGCTGACCCGTCAAGGCTCCGGGGACGCGAGTACGACCTGGCGCACGGCGTCGACCAGACCGGCCCGGTCGAGGCCGTCGCCTTCGGCGATGAGCGTCAGGCCGTCCTGTTGCCACCTGATCTGGACGACAGGCGCTCCGTTGTCACGCTCGTACTCGAAGACCGACGCGACCTCTCCGGCGATGCTCACCCGAGGAAGCGTCCCGAAGACCGCATTGACCTGATCGGCATGGAAGCGGTCACCCTCGGTGCCCCGAAGCCGTAGCCCGGCGGTCCGGTCGGTCGTGACGCCACTGAGCTCCCATCCGATGACCGAGCCATCGCCGAGCGGATCGAACGGTCCTCCCCGGAACGAGGCCAGGACCATGTCGGACGGGAGGTCGTCCCATGCCAGGCTCGGAATTCCCGCGATTATCGACGTCGGGCGTCCGGTCCCAGGTGCGACGTCGTCGATCTCGCGCTCGGCGGACCCGGTCGGCCGCGAGCGTGCGATGCCGACCCCGGCTGCGAGATCGATGACCTCGGCCCGGTCGAGGCCGGTGCTCACCATGGTCATGCCGAAGTCGCCGAGCTGCCACTGGACGAAGGTCGGTCCGTCGGGTGCTGCGGGGGCGAGGCGGAATCCGCCCGCCTCACCGATCGCCGTGTTCGCGAAGGGTCCCGGGTCGGCGTCGAGAGCGGGGTCGGCGGTGATCAACACCCGCCGATCGTCCGCTCCGATGAGCAGCCAGCCGTTGGTACGCGGGGCCGATCCGGCCTCGTCATCGCCGAGCGTCCGGATGAAGAGCGGCGACATGAACCCGCTGGGAACGATGGTCTGCGATGGCCGAGTCCGTGCGCTGAGCGCCGAACCGGTCGACTCGGCCGGTTCCTCGAGCGTAGCTGCGGGCGCGATCTCGCTGTCGGGTGACGATGCGGCGGCCGATTCCGCGGGGTCGCTGCGGTCCGGATCCGTCCCGCCGCCCGACGCTGCGAACCATGTCGCGACGATCAGGACGGTGACCATCGACAACGCCATCGGGACGGCCCACCGGTTCGCGCGGGGTGCTGGTGGCGGATCCCGCCGAGGTGGTGGCAACGCAACGCCATCGAGCTCGACCCACTCGACTGCAGCGGCGTCTTCGGCGTTCATGGCCGCAACGTTATGCGACGAGGGCGTGTTCGTTCGGGCCGGCGGTCGGGGAAGCATGCGAGACTGAAGCCGTCATGGCCCGCGAATTCGACCGAGCGACGATGATCGTCGTCCGCACCCATGGCCGCCAGGTGCTCCGGCTCATGGTCGACGAACCGCTCGAGATCGGGCGCGAGTGCGATGGGCTCGTGATCGCCGACGCGCGGGTCTCGCGCCGGCATCTCGTCGTGGATGCCGACGGCCGGGGTGGCTTGAAGCTGACCGACCTCGGGAGCTCGAATGGAACCTTCGTCGGAGGGGAGCAGATCACGGCCACCACGACGCTGGCGGCCGGCGAGTCCGCGACCCTCGGTGACACGACCGTCCAAGTTGCCGCGGTGGGAGGGCCGTCACCGGCCGACGTCGGGACGGGGAACCGGACGAGCATCGACTCCCGTCCCGATGGCGAGCTCCTGCGGACCTCCATCGACGTGGTCGCCGAGTCGATCGTCGGCGACATCACACCCGAGCTCGTCGGTGTCGAGGACGAGGCCGGCACGCTGACGATCGTCTTCAGCGACATCGAGGACTCGACGGTACGCGCCATGCGGCTGGGTGACCGACAGTGGCTCGATGTCCTGACCGACCACAACCGACTCGTGGAGACGCACGTCCGTGCCCACCACGGCCGGATCGTGAAGAATCAGGGTGACGGTTTCATGTTGAGCTTCCGCAGCGCCCGTCAGGCCGTTCTGGCATCGATCGGCATCCAGCGCGACCTGCACCGACTGGCCGCCGGCGACACCACCGAAGGTGTGAGGGTCCGCATCGGCATGCACACCGGCGAGGTGTTGATGGACGGCGATGGCGACATCTTCGGGAAACACGTCATGATTGCGGCACGCGTCGGTGCAATTGCCAGGGGTGGTTCGATTCTCGTGACCTCGTTGGTCAAACAGATCACCGAGCCCCGGGCCGATCTGGTGTTCCGAGAACCGGTCGACGCCGAGCTGAAGGGCATCGGCCACGTCGTCACCGTGTACGAGGTCGACTGGGAGCAGTCCGTCCCGGCGTGATCCGAGTCGGGCCGTGACCGACGGCACCCTTTCCCTCGGGTACCGATTTGCTAAGTTCTCGTGTGGTGGACGAAACGCGGTAGCGCACCTGGAGGGAAGATGAACTACCGACGATGGGTCGCGATTGCTGCTCTCGGTGGCCTGCTGGTCACTGCCTGTGGTGAGGACGATGACAACGGCGGCTCGAGCAGCGCGCCCACGACGAACGCCTGCCCGGTGGACGGGTGTGAGATCATCATCGTCGACGCCGACCCGGCCGGCACGGAGATCATGGTGACCTGGGAGGCGAACTTCGCTCCGGACTTCGCCAAGAACCACATTCACTTCTACTGGGACACCTACACGGCCGAGCAGGTCAGCGGCGATGCCGAGACCAAGTACGAGGTCGAGCAGGGAAACTGGGTCCCGACCGATTCGATGCCGAACATGGTGACCGAGGGCCCGACGTCGGTCGAGGCCAGGGAGGGCTCGTCGACACTGTGCGTCACTGCCGCCGACTTCGATCACAACGTCCTCGATCCGGCACTGGTCAATTGTCTTGACGTGAGCGATCTGCTTTGACCCCGGGCGACGACGGGTCGCCCTCGACGACGGGGAGCGACCTCCCCGAGCGCATCGGCCGGTATCGGCTGGGTCGGGTACTCGGGCGCGGCGGCTTCGCCGTGGTCATCAAGGCCTGGGACGAGGGACTCGACAGCGCCGTGGCGATCAAGATCCTCGAGCGACGCTTCAGCGACGATCCCGATGTCCGGCGTCGCTTCGTAAACGAGGCGCGGGTCCTCCGCAGGGTCGATGCCTCCAACGTGGTCTCGGTCCACGACGTGGGCGAGCTCGATGACAGCCGGCCGTTCTTCGTCATGCAGTTCGCGGACGGCGGCGTCCTCGACGACCGGATACCGACCGAGCCCGGCATCGTCGACGAGCCGAGCATTCGAGCGATCGTGGCATCACTTCACCTCGGTCTGGCCGCACTCCATGCCGTCGATGTGATCCATCGCGACGTCAAGCCGGGGAACCTGCTCATCACGGGAGCGGCGCCAGGGGTCGGCGAGACCACGACCAGTCGGCGCCACGGACTGTTGGCCCCCGGCGAGCGCATCCTCGTCGGTGACCTCGGGCTGGCCAAGGTGAACGACGAGGCGTCGACCGGGCCGACGATACTCGGCGGCAGCCTGCACTTCCGGGCCCCCGAGCAGGCCCGACTCGGAGCAGAGGTCACCCCGGCCACCGACGTGTTCGCGGCGACGGCGGTCTTGTGGAACCTGCTCACTGGCGAGCCTCCTCCGCCGCCGGACGAGGTGGACCGGGCGCTCGGCGGCGTGCACCGGGCCTGGAGGGAGTTCTTCGTCACCGGCCTCGCAAGCGATGCACGAAGCCGCTTCCGCACGATGGATGCGTGGGCGGCATCGGCCTCGGCCTCGATTTCGTCGTCGGACGCGGCGCTCGGCTTCACCCCGACGGGCGGCGGTGCCGTGTGCCCCTACAAGGGCCTTGCCGCCTTCCAGCCCGACGATGCCGACTTCTTCTTCGGCCGGGAGCGGCTGGTCGACCAGCTGATCGCCGGGCTGCAATCGAGCTCGACGCTGGTGATCGGCGGCCCGTCCGGTTCGGGCAAGTCATCGTTGCTCCGGGCCGGCCTGGTGCCGGCGGTCCAGCGAGGTGCGCTGCCGGGGAGCCAGCAGTGGCCGATCCTCTTGTTCACGCCGGGCTCGCAGCCCCTGCGTGAGCTCCACCACCAACTCCGGCAGATCCCGGAGTTCTGCGATCGCGAGATCACGCTCGCTGACCTGCGGACGGATCCCTCGATCGTCGGCTCGGCCGCGGAAGCGACACGGGGAGCGCTCGTCGCCGTCGACCAGCTCGAGGAGATCTTCACATCGACCGCCGACGAGGCGGCCGCCTTCGTGGCCGTTCTGGAGGCGCTGGCCGCACCCCAGCACGGTCGGATCCGAGTCGCCCTCGCGGTGCGCGCCGACTTCTACAGTGCATGTGCGCTCCACTCCTGGCTGGCGGAGACGATCACCCGGAACGGGGTCCTGGTGGGACCGATGAACCGGGCCGAGCTGCATCAGGCGATCGAGGCGCCCGCCCGCCGCGCCGGTCTCCGACTCGAGCCCGGTCTCGCCGACGAAATCCTCGACCAGACACCGCGCGACGTCGGCGCGCTTCCGCTGGTGGCCCATGCGCTCATGGAGACCTGGATCCGTCGACGCGACGACGAGCTGACCGTCAACGGCCTGCAGGCTGCCGGTGGGGTCGGCGGTGCGCTCGCGCAGCGCGCCGATCAGACCTACGACGGGCTGGTGCCGGATCGGCGAGAGCTGATGAGAACGCTGTTCCTCGATCTCGTCAATCCGGGCGAGGGAACGCCCGACACCCGGCGCCGGGTCACCTGGGACGAGCTCGGCGACGACCCGGCCGTGCACAACCTGATCACCGAGCTGGCCGATGCCAGACTGGTGTCCGTCGACGACGAAACCATCGCGGTGGCTCACGAGGTCCTGATCTCGACGTGGCCGCGCCTTCGGCTGTGGATCGAGGATGCCCGCGATGATCTCCGTCTCCGTGGTCGCATCGAGCGGGCGGCTGCAGCCTGGATCGCGGAGAGCCGTGATCCGGCACTGCTGTATCGGGGCACACCGCTGGCAACTGCCACCGAATGGCGGGATTCCGCCCGGCTGTCCGCCGACCAGGCTGAGTTCCTCGACGAGTCGCAACGGGTCAGCGATGCCGAGGAAGCGGCGCGGACCCAGGCGCGGCACCGATCGCAACGCATCCGGCGAGTCGCGGTCTCGGCGCTCGCGGTCTTCGCCACGGTTGCGGTGGCCGCATCGGTCATCGCGCTGTACGGCCTCCGCCGGGCCCAGGAGAACGAGCAGGAGGCCAGCGATCGCTTCCTCTCGCTTCTCGCCAACCAGTCGCAGAGCATCGTCGAGATCGATCCGCTCGTCGGTGTGCTCCTCGCGTCGGAGGGTGTCGCCCGTCGCGACCCGCCGAGCGCAGCCGCGCAGCGATTGGTCGTCGATGCCAGGCTCGCCCTCGCCGCCGGCGGCATCGTGCCCGCCGGGGCGCCGATCGCGGTGCCGAGCGGCAAGATCATCGCCATGCGACCGAGCGGTACCAGCTTCGCTGTCGGGGACCGATCCGGGCTGATCACCGTGTTCTCGGTCGAGACCCGCGAGCCGATCGCCGATCTCGTCGGTCACGAGGCGGGCATCGAATCGGCGGCGTACAGTCCGGACGGCGCGTTCTTGGCAACCGGCGACGGCGGCGGCGACATCATCATCTGGGACCTGTCCTCACTCGACCCCGACGAGCGCGCCGACGTCGTCGAATCCCCGACCATGTCGGTCGGCTCGACGGTCTGGGGTCTGGCGTTCAGCCCCGACGGGCGCGAGCTGGCGGTCTCCACCGAGGACGGAACCGTGCGCATCGTCGATCTGGCCGTTGGCGGGTTCGACGTTCGGCTCATCGTCGACGATCCGATGCAGGATTTCCTGAGCGTCGCCTTCAGCCCATCGGGCGGTCGTCTCGCGATCGGGGCGGGGACGGGCCAGCTCCAGATCTGGGATCGCGACAGCGACAAGGTATCGCCGCTCGGCGTCGGTCACACGAGCGACGTCTGGCAGGTGAGCTTCGATGGCGACGAGCGCCGCTTGGTTTCGGTCTCGTCGAACGAGACGAAGGTGTGGGACGTCACGACCGGAGCGGAGTTGGCGACGTTGTTCCTCGCGAGCGTCGAGTCCGGCCAGATCGACCGTATCGAGGCCGCGACCCTGCTGCCCGACGACCGAGTCGTCGGCGGCGGCAGCGACGGTGGTCTCTGGCTGACGGATCTGCCGTCGGGCAACGAACCCGAGACAGTGGCCCCGCCCCTACGGACCCACGACGACAAGGTCGCGCGCACCGGTGTCGTCCGCTCGCACGACGGCTCCCTGCTGGCGTCGCTCGCCGACGACGAGACGGTTCGGCTGTGGGAAGTGGTGCAACCGGGCGAGCCGGCCCCGGTCGTCGCCGATGTGGCGGCTGACGGGTTCGGGCTCGCTGTCGACGCGGCCGCCGGGCTGGTGGCAGTGGGTGACGACGCCGGCACGGTGCATGTGGTCGACGCCGGCAGCGGCTCGGTCGCCGCCACCCTTTCCGGCCACGAGGGTCGCGTCTTCGGCGTGGCCTTCACCGATGCCGGCCTGGTGACCGGCGACCAGGCGGGTCGGCTCCGGCTCTGGAGCGACGAGGGCCAAGTCGTGATCGAGATCGACGGCCACGACGACGCAGTGAACTCGGTCGCGACCGATCCCGACGGCGAGGTGGTCGTGAGCGCGAGCGAGGATGGAAGTGTTCGATTCTGGCAGGCCTCGTCGCTCGAGCCGCTGACCGACCCACTCGGCGCCGGGAGCGGTGCCGCGACGATGGCGACGTTCCTGCCCGACGGTGAGCTCGTCGTGGCGTCGTACTGGAGCGGCGAGGTCAAGTTCTGGGACCCGACTGGCGGATCAGCCCGTTCGACGTTCGTCGCCGACGTCAACAGCCTCCTGGGGATCGCCGTCTCGCCGGATGGAGAGTTCCTGGCCGCCGCCTCGGCCGAGGAGCACACGTTGGTCTTCGACCTCGACGAGGCGCGCCGCGGGGGCACCCCCGAGCCCCTCCATCGACTCACGCCGGAATCCCGGGGCGCGACCGGCGTGGCCTTCGGGGCCGACGACGTCTTGTTCACGTCGAACAAGGCAGGCGGCGTGAGGTTGTGGAACCCGAGGACCGGTGATCCGATCAGCCCGCCCTTCGAGCTCTACGAACGAGATCCGTGGCGCATCGTGGTGGAACCGGGGTCATCGGTGGCCTGGGTCGCCGGCAGTGGGGGAGCGCTGCGACGGATCGACCTCATCGACCGGCCCACGAACTGCACGATCACCGACCTCGCTGCGGACGCTCCGACGCTCGACACCTACCTGAACGGCGAGGGCCGGGAGGGTTGTTAGCCCGTCGCGCTGCCGGCCGCGCCCTGCTGGCGTCCATCGACCGGATCGGGCGCAGGCTCCACTAGAATCGTCACGTGATGAAATCGAGCTCGCGGTGCGCATGGTGTGGGGGAGCGCTCGTCCCCAGCCAGGGTCCGGGCCGACCCCGCCGGTTCTGTGGTCAACCGTGCCGGCAGCGTGCGTATGAGGCGCGGGCTCATGCCAAGCGACTCGGTCTCGACGACTCGTCGATGGTGGTCTCGCGTGAGTGGTACGTGGCCGTCCAGGACCGTCGGTACGAGCTCGAGCTCGCACTCGACGACGTGCGGCGGTGGCGGCGCGGTGACCGCAGCGAGCGCAGCGTCGAGGAGACCCTCGCCTGGCTCGAGAGCCATGTCGAGGCCCTCCTCGATATCGGACGTTCCTGACCCTCAGTCCTCCAGCAGGGTGAGTATGTCGCCCCGCAATTCGGCGATGCCGGTGCCTTTCGCCGCACTGACCCATCGCACGTCGGCCTTGTCGACGCCGAGCTTGTGCACCAGCTCGGCCCGACGGGTCCTGCTCTTCGACGGGCGGACCTTGTCGGACTTCGTCGCGACCAGCCGGTAGGGCAGCCCGATCGACTCGAGCCAGTCGAGCGTGCCCAGATCGAGCGGCGTCGGACCGACCTCGCCGTCGATGAGCACCAGGACGCACGACAACGTCTCCCGGGTGGTCAGATACTCCTCGATCATCGCTTGCCACCGCCGCTGCTCGTTCTTCGACACCTTGGCGAACCCATATCCCGGGAGATCCACCAGGAACCGGCCACTTCCCGGCGCGCCGACCTCGAAGACGTTCAGGAGTCGGGTGGCGCCCGGAGACTTCGACGTGCGGGCGAGCTGTCGGCGGTTGGCGATCGCATTGAGCAGTGACGACTTGCCGACATTCGAGCGGCCGACGAGGGCGATCTCGACCTTCGAGGCGGGCAGCTGATCGGCCGTCGCAGCCGATTGCAGGAACTCCATCGCCAGGGGCCGTGACATCCCTGCACGCTAGTGCCGCCGGCGGGCCACCGACACCGGCCCGCCCACCCAGTTCCGTCACGTGACATTATGCCCCAGGACCCGAGAAGGGGCGGGGACCGAAGCGGCACGTGCTTGCATCCGTTACCTCCCTGGGCCCCGGAGACTCCGGGGACCAGGGAGAGTAGGGCAACATGACTTGTTCGCGCATCGCCCGACGGAGCCGATCAACCGATGATGTATCAAAGCGTGACCAGTGCACTCGTGTTCACACCAGCACACCGGCTGGGACTTCGGCGGCCCGGCGGACGGACAATGACGCAACTTCTCGGTTTCACGGCATCAGCGCTGGTCATCTCGTCGTCGACGATGCGATCGATTGCCTGGCTTCGGACGTTTGGTCTCATCGGTTCGATGACGTTCATCACCTACGGCGTCGCACTCGCGGCGTGGCCCATCGTCGCAACGAATGTCGTCACGACGGCAGTTCACCTCCATCGACTCCGCGCGATTGCCGATGGCGGTGCGTCCGATCCGGGTCCACCGTTTCCGTTCTTTCCCTAGCGTAGATCTCCGCTTCGCGCACGGGATCGGCGCATCCGACCACCTCAGTCGGTCTCGAATGGCGGGTAGTCGTCGGTCAACAAGAAGTGGTAGGCACTGAGTCGCGCGTTGACACGGATGGAACGCATGACCCAGTCCCGCATCGTCATCGCCTGTAGATCAGCGATCGCCTGCGGAAGTCGACCGGTGAAGACCACGATGAGCCACATCACCACCGCGATCGCTCCCGAGACGATCAACAGAATGTAAGCGATGACCAGGAGCCCCGGGCCCAGAACGGTGGCTGGGTCAAGTCTTGGTTGCGACGATTCGGGTGAAACCGATGTTCGTGCCCCGGTCAGCTTGGAGCATGTCGTGAGTGGTGGCGACTTCGTCGACCCACCAGCCTTCGACCCACGGTGTGATGTAGTCGTTGAACTGCAGCCAGTCGCGCCAGCCCTCTTCGATGAGATCCGCGTGGTCTACGGTGACTTTTCCGGTCTTGGCCCAGTGGTGGCGCCACCAGGCCGGGTTGTGCCAACTGCAGAAGTCCCATTCCCAGAACGGGGCGAGCTCGGTCGGGATCTCGTTGCCGAGTTCGGTCTTCAACGCCGGCATCACGGCTCCGATCCGGCCACCGGTGTGAAGGAATTCGGACAGGTAACCGAGATAGAGGTCCGCCGTGCCGAAGTACTGGTAGGCGTCCAGGCTCACGATCGCATCGAAGAAGTCCGTTGCGAACGGCAGTGTGTGCGCTTCAGCGTGGATCGGCGTGACGAGGTCGCCAACACCGGCCTCGACGATGCGTTGCTGGTTGTCCGCCGCGGTGACCCACAGGTCGGTGGCCCAGACACGGGCGCCGAACTCCTTGGCGAGGAATACCGAGCTCATCGCGGTGCCGCAGCCGAGGTCGAGGACGCTCATGCCCGGCTCGATGGTCATCACTTCAGTGAGGGATTCCGTGAGCCAGAGGGCGTTCGGGCCCATCTGGTTCTTCGTTATCCATGCGGGGTCGTAGCTGTTGGAACGCACGTAGCGCTGATGTTGGAGTGAGGCTTCAGATGTCACCGTGACT
>Ga0224508_10001602_pt1 | contig 20129 bp, 17 predicted proteins | sample SF_Jan12_sed_USG_4_FD_170157 | JGI IMG/M metagenome (GOLD analysis project Ga0224508, IMG submission 170157) | Sediment microbial communities from San Francisco Bay, California, United States - SF_Jan12_sed_USGS_21 | ecosystem: Environmental > Aquatic > Marine > Sediment | place: USA... | reverse complement strand
GGGGTCTACCTCATCGAGGCTGTCGTATTTTGGTTTCTTATTGGGTGCAGAGTAATAGGAAATATCCTGAAAATTGGGTTTTTTGTAGTTTATATTTGCCCACTCAGGCTCTGTCATTTCCTTCCAAATCCGAAAGGCATCTAATCGCCATTCCGTCATCCATTCTGGTTCTTCCTTCTTTTTGGAAATGGCCCGAACAATGTCCTCATTTAAGCCTTTAGGAAAGGTGTCAGATTCAATATCCGTATAGAAACCATATTCGTATTCCTTGGTTTCCAGTTCCTTTTTTAATTCCTCCTCAGTGTATGCCATGAGATAGCTCTTGGTTTAGCAAAAAGGATTTAGAGAGAAAAGCTCTCTCCACATCCACAGGTTCTTTGGGCATTTGGATTATTAAAAACAAAGCCCTTTCCGTTAAGTCCGCCTGAAAATTCCAGCGTCGTTCCAACGAGGTATAAAAAGCTTTTCTTATCCACTATAATGCGTACGGCATTATCTTCAAATATCTTGTCCATCTCGCTTACAGTGTTATCAAAATCCAATTCATAGGACAAGCCACTACAGCCACCACTTTTAACGCCAACACGCACATAGTCTTTTGAAGCGTCAAAACCACCTTCGGTCATTAACGCGATCACCTTTTCTTTTGCGCCTTCAGATACTTTGATCATTCCTTATATGGATTAATTCTAAATAGGGTACAAATATAGCGCAAAGCACCGGTTTTTCCATAGATAATAACATTATTCTAACGATTAAAGAATAAGAAAAAATTATAGTGAAGTAAGCGGGATACTATCGAATTTTGACCACGACCAAGTCTGTGCCTCCCTTATGATTTATCCCCGTCATATCGGGGCTGGCAGTTTCACCAACCAGCAGAAGGCTTTTATCTGGATTCTCGACGGCGTCAAATGCAAAATCCAGTCCCATACCGCCAAACGTTTGTTGCCACAGTACCTGACCCGCATTATCTGTACGAAGAACCCACATATCATTCTCCCCGAAATTTTCAGAGCTATCACCATCAGTACTTTTCGAATTACCGGAAATGATGTAGCCGCCGCGCCTGGCAGCACGAATGCTTCGCGCTAACTCTGAGGCAGTTCCGCCAATACTTTTTTCCCAAAGCATCTCGCCCTGAGCATCAATTTTGATCATCCAAATATCAGATTCACCAAGAGGACTCGCAATATCATTATCTGAGGAAAATGAATGCCCAGCAACCACATAGGCTCCATCATTGGTGAGGCTGATATCATAGGCGATATCAATCCCGCTTCCCCCATAGGATTTTTCCCAAACCATATCTCCTTGGTCCGAAATTTTAACAACCCAGAAATCATAACTGCCTCTGGCGTTGGTGATGTCAAAATCGGCACTTTCTGATGCCCCTGCTATGACATAGCCTCCATCCCAGGCAGGAACAACAGAATAGGCTCTGTCATTATTTGTGCCCCCAAAATAACGTCGCCATTGCAGATTCCCATTAGCGTCTATTTTTGTGCCCCAAAATTCCCCGACGCCATGCAATGCACTGGCTGTTGCCTTTTCTTCATAGCCGTCTGAACGTGCAGAGGTGATATCCAGAAACCCTACAAAGAAAAACCCCCCATCGGCGGTTTGCATAATGTCATAGGAATGATCATGGCCTGAAAATCCAAAGCTGCGTTCCCACAGTATATTGCCCTTGGAATCGAGACGAAGGACCCAATTGTCATGAAATCCTTCATTATTGGAAGCATCCCCATCATCGCTCATGGCATAGCCGGTAATGGCATAGCCCCCATCGGCCGTTTGAATAATGGATTGGCCCCGGTCATCACTAGAGCCTCCATATGTCTTGCTCCACAATACTCCCCCTTCACTATCCAGGCGTAATAACCAGTAGTCATTAACAGCCACTGTTTTATTTGCAAGGTCTCCATCGGTACTGTTCGAAAAACCAAATATTGCATAGCCATCATCCTGGGTGTGGATAACAGCGCGAGGTGTATCTTCTCCACTCCCGCCATAGGCTCTCACCCATTCAAATTCCCCTAAGAAAAAGGTGTCATCTATCTCACCATTGATATTGTAGATCTCATCATCCTGGCAAGCTGTTAAGAGAATTAAACTGACTATGTAATATATTTTCTTCAAGGAGACCGCTAATTGGAACTCTGAACGATGAAGAGTCCCGAATTTATATCATTGACAACAATTTTACCGGAACTGAAATACGGGTATATACTCCATACGCCGCTAAATTCGGCTACATTGTTAATAGGGTAGGTATCAAAGAATCCTGTTTCCATAATGGTTTGGGAATCAATTGCTGATATATCCAATACGCGCATCCCTGCAGTATAATTGGATAAGAAAAACGCGTTCCCTTTTACATAACCATTGTGATCAATAGCTGAGGTAGGGCCCAGATAGGTGGTATGCAAAACAGGATTATCCATATCCGTCATATCAAATATCAACGTGCGCGAATTAAACAGGAAATTGATCTCATCCAATTCATCTCCAACTATTAAATATTTATGGTCCTCAGTAAACCAACCCTGGTGCGTATAAGCCGTATTGGAATAATTGATTACACTGAGATTTGAGGGATTTGATTTATCGCTTACATCTACAACTGCTACATTATTTTCATTGGCGCCAACATAAATCTCTTTGCCAACATGCTCTGCGTCAGGACCGTTGTAGGTAATTACATTAGCATCATGGGTATAGCCATTTATCGCCAGGCCACCATCTGCTGTCGGGTTTAGAGGATCCTGTATGTTAACAAAATGTGCGCCTCCAAAATAAGCGTCGTTCCGTGCCGTGCCTACAGCATAGGCATATCCGCTATCTTCGTTGATCACTATGTTATGTGCATTGCCAAAACCCGAAAAATTGGCGTCGGCAGTAAAGATTACTGGCGGATTAACTACATCGCGCAGTTGTGTAAGGTCAAATACCTGCATGCCGTGACCTCCGGCCTCTGCTACTACAAATGCATGATCATTGTACACCTTGATATCACGCCAGGCACTGGAAGATGTGGCTGTAGACAACTTACCGAGATAAACTAGATTTTCAGTGTCTGAAATATCAACAAAAGCGGTCCCGTCATTAAGGCCTACAAGTGCATATTCCTTAGAGGTCATAGGGTCTGTCCATCCCCAAATATCATTGGCAGATTGAGATCCAAATTCACTTAAAGGAATTCGGGCTAATAGATCAAATCCATCACATGGGTAAATACCCGCCATACCATTTTCACAGGCCTGGAAATTGGTGTCTTCGCCGTTATTATTGTTGTTGTTATTATTTCCGGAATTATTGTCACCTGGTTCGACCACTACGTCAGGGCCATCATCATTAGAACATGAAATGCATAGCAATATACACGCAAGTAGGAGCGAAATACGTTTCATAGCAAGAATTTTACATTGGATTGTCTAGTAAAGATACGGTTTATCCTACTTATTTTTGTGCTATGCTCGAAGACAAATCACCTCAAAGGACGCCATTGGATGAGATTGGCGAATTCGGATTAATCAAACATCTCACAAAATCATTTGATCTCAGCCATGAGAGTTCCAAACTGGGCATAGGAGACGATGCTGCAATAATTGGCAGCAGAGATCCTATTGTACTTTCAACAGATATGCTCGTAGAAGGGGTGCATTTTGACCTCGCCTATATGCCATTGAAACATCTCGGCTACAAGGCAGTAGTTGTCAATCTTTCTGATATCTATGCCATGAATGCCCATCCAAAGCAGATCACTGTTTCCATGGCGGTTTCCAACAGGTTTTCTTTAGAAGCCCTGGAAGAACTTTATGAAGGTATTGCACAGGCTTGCTCTTTGTATAAAATAGACCTGGTTGGGGGCGATACAACGACTTCTCAAAAAGGCCTCATTATCAGTATTACAGCCATAGGTCAGGCGAAAGAGGAAGAAATTGTATATCGAAAAGGGGCAAAGACAAATGACCTGCTAGTAGTGAGTGGAGATTTAGGCGGTGCCTATGTTGGCTTACAAGTACTAAGGCGTGAACAAGAAGTTTTTACCGCTAATCCAAACCACCAACCCGATCTTGAGCCTTATAGCTATATAGTTGAAAGGCAATTGAAACCGGAAGCACGCAAAGATATAATAGCGCTGTTAAAAGATCTGGATGTTCATCCAACGGCTATGATCGATATAAGTGATGGACTCTCATCAGAGATCTTACACCTCTGTGAAGAAGGTGATGTGGGCTGTGAATTATACGAAGAAAAGATCCCTATAGACCCAACTGTGATACGTGCATGCGAAGAGTTTGATCTGGATCCTACCTTAGTTGCTCTTAGTGGGGGCGAAGATTATGAGCTTTTATTTACGATTGATCAAAAGGAGTACCCCAATATAAAAGGCAACCCTCATTTAACCGTTGTGGGGCATATAACAGCCAAGAATGAGGGTGCCCATTTAATTAGCAGGAACAATACTAAAATTCCCATCACCGCTCAGGGATGGAATGCATTTTCCTAATAAATTTTATGCAACTTGATGTGTCTCTCTCCTTTTATTATAAAGGTCTTCGAGCGTACTGTTGATCTCCTTGTTTTCAGGAGTCAGTAAAGAAAGATTGCCATTTACATCTGTAGTAACTTCTCTACTGCAATGAACGCAGCTGTATTCTTTGATGTGCTTGGTAACATTTTTAGTCACGATGTAATGGTGACCCAGAATGGAACAAATAAACTTCTTCATCTTGTAGGTTTAGCTTTAAGCAAGATTCGGTTTGGGGAACCTAAGCTTGGGTTTACAATTTGGGTTAATTCAATTAATTATTGTCAAATCGTTAGCGTCACTCTAAAAAACGACAGTTACTCCTTTTTTATTGGATAAACAGTACATTTTTCCACTGTATTTTCGATAAAGCTCACATCTTTCGACAAAAAGCAGGATTTAGCCGACCAATTACCCGAAAATTATCGTTCCTTCTTTTCTTATTATTTCAGTTTACTTTGTAATGTGAAATTTTCCAAAGAAACACTGATCACAGCGCTTGCCTTATTCTCCCTTTTTTTTGGTGCGGGGAATCTTATTCTTCCTCCATTACTTGGGTTTCAATCGGGGTCTTTATGGTGGATCGTGACCTTGGGGTTCTGTCTTTCTGCGGTGTTGATCCCCATTTGGGGCATCCTTGCCCACGCCAAACTGCAGGGGACTATGTATGATTTTGCCAAAAAAGTTTCTCCAACTTTCAGCCTGGTCTATTGCACTCTGATCTACATCATCTCTGTATCCCTCCCTTCCCCAAGAACGGCATCAGTAACACATGAAATGGCCATCGCTCCATTTTCTGATATGCCTTCCTGGATCACAGCTTCTCTGTACTTTATATTGGTGTTCATTTTTGTCATGAACAGATCCAAGATCGTGAGCTTTATCGGAAAATGGCTTACGCCCCTCATATTGCTGATCCTTGTTGCCATTATTGGCATAACCGTATTTAATCCAAATCTGGAAATGGTGCTGTCCGATCTGCCAAACCCATTTTCTGTCGGGCTTTTGGAAGGCTACCAAACCTTTGATGCTATCGGCGCTGTAGTAGTCGGCGGTGTAATTATTATATCCATCAACCTAAAGAATCCCAAAGCAGGTTATGAAGAAAAACGAAAGCAAATCGCCCAGGCGGGATGGTTAGCAGGTATCGGGCTTTTACTGGTATATGCCGGACTTATTATTACTGGCGCCTTCTGGCAAGGAGGCTTTGAACCGGATATTAGCAGAACAAAATTATTGACCAGCATTGGAAGTGCCACTTTGGGCGCTACAACGAATATCTTTCTGAGTTTGCTGATTGCCCTTGCTTGTTTTACTACTGCAATTGGTATAGTGACTGGGGCTGCTGATTATGCCAAAGGCAGGTTCAACAATTCTCAGAAAGCATATACCCTCACAGCACTAGTGGGTTGTATATTAGGGATTTTAATGGGGCAATTCAATGTAGGCTATATAATAATGGTGGCCTTGCCGGCCCTCTTGCTCATATATCCTGTAACGATAGCTCTGATTATTCTAAACAATCTTCCGGAGCACTTTGCAACTACAAAAATCTTCAAATGGGTAATTGGCATAACACTCCTTATGAGTATTCCCGATTTTCTCGAAAGTGTTGGGTTTCCAAATTTAAAAGCCCTTATTCAACCCTGGGTCCCATTTATGGAACAAAGCATGGGTTGGGTACTTCCGGCAGTACTAGGTTTAGGAATAGGCTATTTTCTAGACAGGCGATCAGGCATTCATTAAAGATTCAATTTCATCCGGATCGATCGGAATTCCCGACATCAGATTTATTGGGTCTCCTTTTTCCTGAATGACAACATCATCTTCGAGTCTGATGCCCATCTTTTCCCCCGGGATATAAATACCGGGTTCTACCGTAAAAACCATATTTGGTTTCATAGCTGTTTTAAGGGCTCCATAGTCATGGGTATCCAGTCCTATATGGTGACTCGTTCCATGCATAAAGTATTTTTTATAAGCCGGCCTATCTTTGTCTTCATTCTGAATATCGGCCTTATCCAGCAAGCCCAGGCCTAATAATTCAGATGTCATCACCTTGCCTACCTCTTTATGGTATTCTTTCCAGATTGTTCCGGGAACCAGCATTTTTGTAGCTTCATTCTTTACCCTTAGCACTGCATTATATACTTCTTTCTGGCGTTTGGTAAAGCGGCCATTTACCGGAATAGTCCGGGTCATATCACTGGAATAGTTGGCATAGGAAGCGCCTACATCCATAAGAAGCATATCGCCGTCCTTACATTGATTTATGTTCTCTATATAGTGTAAGACATTGGCATTGAAGCCAGAGGCTATTATTGGAGTGTACGCAAAGCCATCGGAACGATTGCGTATAAATTCATGAATGTACTCCGCTTCAATCTCATATTCCCATACCCCTGGAGAAACAAATCGCAAAACGCGCCTGAATCCTTTTTCAGTGATGGAACAAGCCTGCTTTATTAGATCGATCTCTTCTGATTCCTTAACGCCTCGGATTTCTTGAAGTATAGGATTGCTTTTAGCCCACTGGTGTGCTGGAAAATCTTTTTTACAACGCCGAATAAAACGGTCTTCCCTTGTTTGCGTTTCCACAGCTTGGCGATAATGTTCATTTGTATTAAAATATATGGTATCCGCTTCAGTCATCAGGTCAAAAAAGACGTTATCAAAATCAGAAAGCCAATGAACCATTTTTATTCCTGATACCTTGGTGGCTGCTTCTTTTGTTAGTTTTTCTCCTTCCCATACGGCGATGTGTTCATTGGTCTCTCTTACGAATAACACTTCGCTATACCTGGTGTCGCTCGCATCCGGAAATAATAGTAGAATGGACTCTTCCTGGTCAACTCCACTCAGGTAAAAAATATCACGGTGTTGCTGGAAAGGAATGGTACTATCTGCACTGATGGGGTAGATATCATTGGAATTAAAAACAGCAATACTACCGGGTTTCATTTGGGCTGAAAATTTCTTCCGGTTCTTTATAAACAAGTCATTGGGTATGAGATCGTATTTCATTAAAGTTGATTTTATTCAAATGTACATATTCAATTATGCCAAACAAAAAAGGAGGCCATTGGCCTCCTTCGATATGTTATTATGAAATAATTATTTCGCCATTGCGTTCTTGATGGTTCCTATGATCGCCATGATCACACCTCCACCTACACCCCCTCCGGCTACACTACCTAAAATACCTGATAGGTCCATTTCTCCGCCTCCGGCATCAAGTCCGAGCATGCCAAGCAAATAGCCTCCAAGGCCACCGCCCAAAATACCGGAAATTGAATTTCCTAAAGTTCCGAGAGATAAGTTCTTTAATAATTTACCTGCGACATTTCCTCCTACGGCACCTGAAACAAGTTGAATAATCAACGGTAAATACTCTTCCATTTTATAATTGTTTATTAGTTAGATAATATGAATTTAACAATTATTTGATAAGATTAGCGCGAAAATCGTAAAGGTCGATGTTTCGCGTTGAGCAGACAAATCCCTATTTTCATCCACCAATAAAACAACTATTCAATGAAAAATGTACTCCTGCCGCTCTTGTTAGTAGCGGTGATCAACCTTGTCGCGCAACCGACGGCTAGCCCCGCAACTGATGTTATCCAGGCGCTGGAATTAAAAGAAAATGCCGCAAAAACTTCGCTTGTAAAAAATCTAAAATTCAGCAATATTGGTCCAACTGTTATGAGTGGCAGGGTAACCGATATTGATGCCAATCCGGCTAAACCTCATGAGTTTTATGTGGCCTATGCCTCTGGCGGTCTTTGGTATACCAATAATAATGGAACATCCTTTGAGCCTATCCTGGATAATTCAGCTACTCAAAATGTAGGCGATATTGCAGTGGACTGGAAGAATGGAACCATCTGGGTTGGAACAGGGGAAAACAATTCTTCGCGCTCTTCCTATGCTGGAATAGGAATGCTGAAGTCAACCGATAAAGGAGAAACATGGACGCATATGGGATTATCTGATTCTCATCACATTGGTCGGATCTTGATCAATCCAAATAATCCGGATGAAGTGGTCGTTGGCGTAACAGGTCATTTATATTCTCCGAATGATGAACGCGGTATATACAAGACCGTTGACGGAGGGCAAAGTTGGAGGAAAACCTTATTTGTTTCCGAAAATACAGGAATCATTGATGTGGCCCGAGCCCCGGGAAATTTCAGTGTCATGTATGCTGCTGCCTGGCAAAAAGATCGAAAGGCGTGGAATTTTACTGGTAATGGAAGCGAATCCGGAATTTATAAGAGTACGGATGCGGGCGACTCCTGGGAGCTAGTATCTACAGAGGGCAGTGGGTTTCCAACAGGAGATGGTGTCGGCAGAATAGGTTTTTCAGTCTATGATGAAAATATCATCTATGCTGTACACGACAATCAATTCAGACGCGATAAAAAAGAAGATGCTCCCTCAAGGGAAGGTTTGAGTAAAGATGATTTTAAAGGGATGACTAGCACTGATTTCCTCAATTTAGAGGATAAGAAATTGCAAGCATTCTTAAGCCAGAATCGTTTTCCAAAGAAGTATACTGCGGAAAAGGTAAAATCGATGGTACGCTCCCAGGCAATCAAACCCGATGCACTGGCCAAATATCTTGAGAATGCAAATTCGCTTTTATTCGATACTCCGGTCATTGGGGCCGAAGTTTATAAGAGCACTGATGGTGGCGCCAGCTGGGAAAAAACACATGAGGACTACATTGACGATTTGTATTTCAGCTATGGCTATTATTTCGGACAGATCAATGTAGATCCCGGTAACCAGGACAAGATATACCTCGGCGGGGTACCCTTGATAAAATCAGACGATGGCGGCAAAACCTTTTCTTCTATTAACGGGGATAATGTACATGCCGATCATCATTCCTTATGGGTCAACCCGTCTATGTCTGGACATCTGATCAATGGCAATGACGGGGGCATTAATATTTCATATGATGACGGCGCCAATTGGTCCAAACATAATTCCCCCTCTGTGGGTCAGTTCTATGACATTCATGTTGATAACGAAGACCCTTATAATGTATATGGAGGATTACAGGACAATGGGGTTTGGAAAGGCCCGCATGATGCCGAGGAATCCAGCAGTTGGCATGGATCAGGGAAATACCCCTGGCTTCGTATTATGGGAGGAGACGGGATGCAAACTCAGGTAGATTCAAGGAATTCCAATATTGTTTATACCGGATTTCAGTTTGGAAATTATTTCCGCTTAGATCTGGATACAAAATCTAATACCCCAATCCAACCCAAACACGAACTCGGTGAAAATCCGTTTCGTTTCAACTGGCAATCCCCCATACTGTTGTCCCCACATAACCAGGACATACTTTATTTCGGTAGCAACCATTTGCACCGTTCATTGAACAAGGGTGATGATTGGGAAACTATTTCACCGGATCTTACACATGGTGGCAAAAAAGGCAATGTAGCTTTTGGTACACTTACTACTATCTCCGAGTCTGAATTTGCCTTTGGCTTGCTTTACATTGGGACTGATGATGGTCGGATTCAAATAAGCATGAATGCGGGCGGATCATGGGAGGATGTTTCAACCAACTTACCCCAAAATCAGTGGGTAAGCAGGGTGCAGGCTTCGACTCATAAAAAAGCGCGCGTTTATGCCTCGCTTAACGGATATAGGTGGGACGATTTTACCCCTTATGTATATATGAGTGATGACTATGGAAAGACTTGGAAAGATATCGGAAACCAACTGCCTTTGTCACCTGTTAATGTAATCGTTGAAGATCCTCACAATGAAGACCTTTTGTTTGTTGGCACAGACAACGGTCTTTATGTAAGCTTTGACCGAGGGACAAATTGGGATCTGTTCCAAAATGGGATTCCGGAAGTGGCCATTCACGACCTGGTGATCCAGGCAGATGCAAAACACCTTCTGGTAGGCACCCATGGAAGAAGTATATATAAGGCCGATATAGCCAAGTTGGAAAAAATGAAGCCTGAGATCTTCTCACGTCCGCTCTACGTTTTTGACGTAGACAACATCAAACATTCATCTCGATGGGGTAATACTTTTTGGTCCTGGGGAGAACCGAACACCCCCGGACTTGATGTTACCTTTTACGCTCTGAATAGCGGACCCTTTAATTTTAAGGTCAAAACAGCAAATGGCATTGTTGTAAGTGAGACACAGATGGATGCAGATAAAGGATTTAATATTATTTCCTACGATGTTGCATTTTCAAAGGCAGGTAAAATGGCCTACCGGAAAAAAATAAAGAAAGATTTGAAAGCTGCTTCGGATGGGAAGACGTATTTACCTAAGGGAGATTATACAATTGTTATCTCCGGAAATAAAGTAGAAGAAAGCCTGGAGTTCAGTATCGAGTAAAAGAAGCTTATTTACCGATATGGAAAAGGGCTTCGCCCTGATTGACGACTGCCTGGTGATTAATACAAAAGACATAGCCGTCATAAGGAGCTTTCACCTGTTTTCTCCGTCTGGCATAGGTATCTGTTACGATACCTAGTTCCTGACCTTTTTTAATGGCAGATCCATTTCGGACTTCCGGAATGAACATTCCGGCAGTAGGTGCCCTCAACCATTTTCGTTCTGCTATCATGACAGATGTATGTTTTTCTGCATAGACCGGATCCAATTTAGGGATCATTTCAAAATGATGCAGTACATTAAGGATGCCCTGAATGCCTTCGAGAATCGCATAGTCATCAAAACGCATACTCTCTCCAGCTTCAAAAACCACTACAGGTACGCCTCTTTTAAACGCAGCATTACGAAATGAGCCTCTGATCAATCTGGCAGGGAATACAAATGGAGCCCGGAAAACCTCTGCGATCTGCCTGCTTACCTCATCCTCCTCCGTAAAACGAATCTGGGGGTAATTATGACGTTGTGCGCCGCCTGTATGAAGATCGATCCCGAAGTCGACCTGATCCAAAATCTGCGAAGTATAGTGATAAGCCATCCGGCTGGCCATCGATCCGGTTCTTGTTCCCGGAAAACTCCTGTTGACATCTTTTCCATCTGGAACATCCCTGGAAAAATGGATAAATCCAAAAATATTCAGAATAGGTACAGCGATCACAGCGCCCCTTTCGACATGGAAGGATTCTTCCTGAAGCATTCTTCTGACGATTTCAATTCCGTTGATCTCATCGCCGTGGAGACCGGCCTGAACTAATACTGTGGGCCCGGGCTTTTTTGAATTAAATACATAGATAGGTATATCGATCAGCGTCCCTGTAGGCAAGCGGTCTATACTAATCTTAAGCAGTTTGTGTTCGCCGGGGGAAACCGTTTCCTTACCGATAGAAATACTTTTGCTTTTTCCTTCTTTTGGCATTTTTTTCGACGAATTTTATGATCTCTTTGGCTATATCTACACCTGTTGCTGCTTCTATTCCCTGAAGTCCGGGTGAGGCATTTACCTCGATCAGCAATGGGCCTTGGTCTGAACGTATGATATCTACGCCGGCCACTCCTAAACCTAAATATTTTACAGCGTTCAGGGCGATAAATTGTTCTTTTGGTGTAGGTTCTATTGTTTCCGTATTCCCTCCGCGATGCACATTGGAACGAAATTCTCCTAAGGCGCTACTGCGTTTCATACTAGCAACGATCTTATTTCCCACAACAAAAATGCGGATGTCCTCCCCGTTAGATTCTTCAATATACTTCTGAAGCAGGATGCTTGTATTCATTTTATAAAAAGTGTCAATGATTGACTTGGCCGATTTTTCAGTTTCCGCCAGGATCACACCCAGACCTTGTGTTCCTTCCTGTAGTTTGATAATCACTGGCGTCCCCCCTAAGATCTTGATCTGTTCTTCAATATTATCAGGATTAACAGAAAAGAGTGTTTCGGGGATTGGAATGTGTTTACGCGCCATGATCTGAAGCGTCCGAACTTTGTTTCTGGCACGCGTGATCCCGAGGGAACGAGCTGTGCTAAAAATGCCATTCATCTCAAATTGCTTAACTATAGCCGCCCCATGCCTGGTGACTTTCGCCCCGATCCTTGGGATAACAGCATCATACATCCTGGTAATGTTCTCATCTCTGAAATAGATCTGAGGTTTCCCGGATCCCAATTTGACACTGCATTTTGTATGATCGATCACATCTACCTCATGCCCGGCTTCTTCCGCCGCCTCTGCAATGCGCTGGGTAGAATAAACTGAAAGGCTCACAGATAAAATGCAGATGTTCATGGTTAGTGAAAGTGAGAATTAGTATGGGTTAATACTCAGCAAAAAATACCTTTTTTTATTTAACCCGAATAAAAATAAAAGAATTTATACCAAGAGAACGTTCTTCAGCAAATTATGTTTTACCCAACCCGGGTTGATGGATGGCATGTTTTCTAATTATATTCCCTCTAAATAGCGATAGAATGGTCATTGGGAGTTTGTTAAAAATACGGCGGTACCCTACCTTTGCTACACTTAAATTTTGGCTATGGGTGCATTGATAAAGTCCTCCATTCTCCGAAAAGTCGTAATGGCACTTTCCGGATTCTTTCTAGTTCTTTTCCTGGCGCTGCATGTAACGATCAATTTCGTTTCTGTTTTTTCACCGGACCTTTTTAATGAGTTGTCTCATTTTATGGGCTATAATCCGTTTGTTCAGTTTCTCATGCAGCCAATTTTAATCCTGGGAGTGATCTTACATTTTGTTTTGGGTATCGGCTTGGAAATTCAAAATTCCAAAGCACGGACTGTAAACTATGTGAAATATAAAGGAAGTGCGAATGCTCCCTGGGTTTCACGTAATATGATCATTTCAGGCTTGGTGATCCTGGCCTTCTTAGGCTTGCATTTTTACGATTTCTGGATTCATGAGATCACATTTAAATATGTAGAAGCCAATCTGGAAGATCCAACAAGATATTACGAAGAGACAGTCCAAAAGTTCATCCCAATGTGGAGAACTGCTATTTATGTCATCGCCTTTTTCTTACTCGGAATGCACTTATGGCATGGCTTTTCTTCTTCTCTTCAAAGCATGGGCTGGAATAATAAATATACGGCCTCTGTCAAGGCATTCACCAAATTATATGCCCTCATTGTGCCGGCAGGTTTTATCATCATAGCCTTGTATCATCATTTTAACCATCTTAGTCAATAAACATGGGTAGCTTAGATTCAAAAATTCCTTCAGGTCCGCTAGCGGAAAAATGGACCAAGCATAAAAATGATATTGACCTTGTCAACCCGGCCAATAAACGAAATATTGATATTCTCGTGGTTGGAACCGGTTTAGCCGGTGGAGCCGCTGCCGCTACACTTGCCGAATTGGGTTATAACGTAAAGACATTCTGCTACCAGGATTCCCCAAGGCGTGCGCATTCTATTGCCGCCCAAGGTGGGATCAATGCTTCGAAAAACTATCAAGGGGATGGTGATAGTGATTATCGTTTGTTCTATGACACCGTTAAAGGCGGGGATTACCGTTCCCGGGAAGCCAATGTCTACAGATTGGCCGAAGTCTCCGGAAATATTATAGACCAATGTGTCGCACAAGGCGTTCCCTTTGCCAGGGAGTATGGTGGCCTATTAGACAATCGCTCTTTTGGCGGTGTCCTCGTTTCCCGAACATTTTATGCCAAAGGACAAACCGGACAACAACTTTTATTGGGCGCCTATGCAGCCATGAACCGACAGATAAATCGAGGGAAAATAAAATCATATAACCGGCATGAAATGCTGGATATTGTCTTAATTGATGGGAAAGCAAGAGGTATCATTGCTCGTAATCTGGTTACCGGTGAAATTGAGAGGCATTCAGGTCATGCCGTTGTTTTGGCCACAGGCGGATACGGCAATGTATTCTTTCTTTCCACCAATGCCATGGGCAGTAATGTAACTGCAGCGTGGAGGGCGCATCGCCGTGGGGCATATTTTGCCAATCCTTGTTATACCCAAATACATCCAACCTGCATTCCGGTATCCGGAGATCATCAGTCTAAACTTACGCTGATGTCTGAATCCCTCCGTAACGATGGACGGATTTGGGTGCCTAAACGCTTAGAAGATGCCCAATCTATCAGGGAGGGTAAATTAGCGCCTACCGAGCTTTCGGAAGATGAAAGAGATTATTTCCTGGAAAGGCGCTATCCTGCATTTGGTAATCTTGTCCCCAGAGACGTGGCTTCCCGCGCCGCAAAAGAGCGTTGTGATGCCGGCTTTGGTGTAAATAAAACAGGGGAGGCCGTATATCTTGATTTTGCAGCGGCGATTCAGCGATATGGGAAAGAGAAAGCTCTGACTTCAGGCCTAAAGAATCCTGATAACACAACAATAAAGCAACTTGGTGAAGAAGTAATTGAATCCAAATACGGTAACCTCTTCCAAATGTATGAGAAGATCGTGGATCAAAACCCATATAAAACTCCAATGATGATCTATCCAGCAGTACACTATACTATGGGTGGACTTTGGGTAGACTACAATTTGCAAACAACCATTGAAGGATGTTATGCTGCCGGAGAGGTCAATTTTAGTGATCATGGAGCCAACCGCTTAGGTGCTTCTGCCCTAATGCAAGGCCTGGCAGATGGGTATTTTGTACTGCCTTATACCATAGGGGATTATTTATCTGATGATATCAGGACCGGGCCTATCCCTACAGATGGACCTGAATTTGAGGCAACCGAAAAAGAAGTATTGGATCGGATCGATAAATTGATGCAATCAAATGGTACACATTCGGTAGACTATTACCACAAAAAACTTGGCAAAATCATGTGGAATAAATGTGGTATGTCTAGAAATGCAGAAGATCTTAAGTCGGCCATAAGTGAGATAGCTGCTTTACGAAAAGATTTTTGGGAAAATGTGAAAATTCCCGGGGAGGCAGGCCAGTTCAATCAAGAGTTGGAGAAAGCCGGGCGCGTTGCCGATTTTCTTGAATTGGGCGAGTTATTTGCCAAAGATGCCTTGCATAGAAATGAATCATGCGGAGGCCATTTTAGAGAAGAATATCAAACAAAAGAAGGAGAGGCATTACGGGATGATGAAAACTTTAAATATGTAGCAGCCTGGGAATTCAAAGGAGCACCTTCGGAAGCTATTATGCATAAAGAAGATCTCGTCTTTGAAAATATTAAATTGAAAACGCGCAGTTATAAATAGAAGCAACTATGAATTTAACCTTAAAGATCTGGCGGCAAGATAATCCTGAAACAAAAGGGAAAATGGTAGTGTATCCTATGTCGAATGTCGAAGGGGATATGTCTTTTCTGGAAATGCTAGATGTCCTGAATGAAGATTTGATCAATAAAGGAGAAGAACCTGTTGCATTTGATCATGACTGTCGTGAAGGTATTTGTGGAACCTGTTCCCTTATGATCAATGGAGAACCTCATGGTCCGGATAGACTGATAACCACCTGCCAACTGCACATGCGCAAATTCAACGATGGGGATACTATTGTAATAGAGCCTTTTAGAGCTACTGCATTTCCGATAATTAAGGACCTTGTTGTAGACAGAACTGCCTTTGAGCGAATCCAGCAGGCCGGAGGATATATTTCGGTGAATACTTCAGGAAATACCGTAGATGCCAATGCAATTCCTATTGAAAAAGAAAAGGCAGATGAGGCGATGGACGCGGCAACCTGTATTGGTTGTGGTGCTTGTGTAGCTGCCTGTAAGAATGCAAGTGCAATGCTATTCACCTCGGCAAAAGTTTCACAATTTGCCCTATTGCCACAAGGCCGGGTGGAAGCTACTGATCGGGTATTGAACATGGTGCGGCAAATGGACCTGGAAGGCTTTGGAAACTGTACCAATACAGGTGCCTGCGAAGTAGAATGCCCAAAGGGGATTTCGCTGGAGAATATTGCCCGGATGAACCGGGAATATATGAGTGCTATAGTTAAAGGATAATCTTCTTATCTTATAAGAAAGGATTTTCCGAAACTCATGCAACTCAAGTCAAAACTGCCCGATTTTAAAACCTCTATTTTTACCATTATGAGCCAATTGGCTCATGAAGAAAATGCGATCAATCTTTCACAGGGATTTCCCAATTTTGATCCGGACCCCCATCTATTAGACCTGGTAGATCATGCGATGAGAGAGGGCTTTAACCAGTATGCGCCCATGGCTGGGATTTATAGCCTGCGGGAAGGTCTGGCGAAAAAATGCCAGGATCAATTTGGGGTTGCCTATGATCCGGCACATGAAATTAATATCACTGCCGGGGCAACTCAGGCCATTTATACTACGCTGACGGCATTTGTTCAGGACGGAGATGAAGTCATCATTTTTAAACCGGCTTATGATTGCTATGAACCCGCAATTTTGGCCAGCGGAGGAATTTCTGTTCCTATTCAAATGAAGGGAAAGGATTATAAGGTCGACTGGAATGAATTCAGGTCCAGCTTAACCCCTCGTACCCGAATGGTTGTCATTAATACGCCACACAATCCAAGTGGAGCCGTATTCTCAAAAGAGGATATGCAGGAATTGGAGACTTCTTTAAGAGGAACTGATATTCTGGTTTTAAGTGATGAGGTTTATGAGCATATTGTTTTTGATGATAAAAGGCATATAAGTGCAGCAATGCTCCCTGGTCTGAAAGAACGAAGTCTTATATGCTATTCATTCGGTAAAACCTTTCATACAACCGGATGGAAAATGGGATACTGTCTGGCGCCAAAGTATTTACTAAAGGAGTTTCAGAAGGTACATGAGTACAATGTGTTCAGCGTAAACCATCCGGTTCAAAGAGCCCTTGCTACTTATCTTCAAAATCCAGAACATTATTTAGATCTTGGGCCTTTCTTCCAGAAAAAACGAGATTACTTTTTAAAAGGACTGGAGGGCAGCTCCTTCAAGTGGACACCAAGTGCTGGAACTTATTTTCAACTGTTGGATTATTCGGCGATTTCCGATGAACCGGATTTAGAATATGCAAAGCGGTTAACCCGGGAGTTCAAAGTAGCCAGTATTCCTGTATCCGTATTTAATCTCGATAATGAAGATAGAAAACAGCTGCGGTTTTGCTTCGCCAAAACACAAGACACCTTGTCAAAAGCTCTGGATATTTTGCATAAACTTTAAGGCAGGGCTGTATAGACCAAATTTAAAAATTCTTCGAGTTTAGATGGTTCCAGCCAGCGGGTCACTATCACAAGATTGTTCTTTTGATCAATTACAATGAAATTCCCACCAAAACCGGCTGCATAGAACAAGGAATCAGGCAGCCCTTCCCAATGTCTGCTCCCTTTCTCGTTAAGCCACCACATATATCCATAATTTGGATTTGGGACAGAAGGACTAGTAGCTTTGTCTATCCATGCCTGACTTATTAGTTGTTCATTCTTCCACTTCCCATCGGCCATAAAGAGTAAACCGAAACGCGCCATATCCATGGTATTGATGAACATTCCGCCGCCAGAATGGCCGCCGCCGGAAACAGATTTCATTTGTACGCCATCGATCTCCGTCCAGGCATTATCATAGCCGAACCAACGCCAGGTTGTAGATGCTCCTATTGGGTCCATTACTTGATTCTTCAATACTTCAGGTAAGGGTTGGCGCCAAACATGAGTCATCGCATATGCGAGTACATTCACCCGCACATCGTTATATTCCATTACGGTGCCCGGCTCTACCAAAGGCCTGTTTTTCCAATCATCGATTCCTCCTTCTCTTGGGGGCCTGTCTGCCCAATCCAAGCCACCCCACAAGTTCCCACTCCAATCCGATGTTTGATGCAATAAATGTTCCCAGCTGATCTTGCTATTGTGCTTTCCTTCAAAGGTGCCATCCCACACAAACTGCTCCACTTTACCCTGAAGATCTGATATAAGACCGTTATCCCAGGCTAGTGCAGTTGTTGTGGAAAGAAAACTCTTGGTTACACTAAAAGTCATATCCACGCGCGAAATATCCCCCCATTGTGCAATCAGATAGCCATCTTTTAAAACCATCCCTGCAGGCCCGCCCCTCTTTTTAGTAGGACCTACGATTTTATGAAAGGGTTCCCTTTCAAATCCTTTTAGGATAGCACTTCTCAGATCTCTCGGGCCTGAATATTCATTCTCCTCTGCAAAAGATACTGCCTGTGAAAGTAGTTGGTCAGAAATATTGAATTCAGATGATTGCTTTGTTTCCCATTGGGGGTAGCGCTCCGGGAAATAGAGTTCTTGCGCCTCTATAATATTAGTAAGGAAGAGGAATAAACAAAGGATGTAATGAAACTTCATTGGATGTGGATTACGTCAGGAAGTTACTAAATCCAATTTCATCAACCAATCTATCTGTTTGTCTGATCCAATGTAATAAGGATGTCTTCCAAACTTTTCAAATCCATGGCGTTCATAAAAACGTATAGCTTTTGGATTTTCTTCCCAAACACCTAGCCATAAGTATTGCTTCCCTTTAGCCTTAACCAGGTCTATGGCTTGTTCAAGCATCCATTGACCCAGGTTTTGATTCTGATATTTTTGAAGTACGTAGATCCGTTCGAGTTCAGCTCCATCCATACTCTTAATGTCTGTCTGAGCGTCCTGATAATTCAGTTTGATATAGCCTACAACCTCTTCATCCACATAGGTGATATAAAAGAAGGAATACGGATTAGATAATTCTGCTTTTAAACGCGCCTCGCTAAAAGCTTCATTCAGGTAAACCTTGAAATCATCCGGATCATTCGCTGCAGCAAATGCGTCAATAAACGTTTGCCGGCTTAATTTGAGAAGAATGGGAAGATCCTCAGATGCACAGGTTTTCAGCATTGGTGTCATGTGAAGTAACGTTGATACACCAAAAATAAAAAAGGAGCTATGATAAAATCATAACTCCATGTAATCTTTAATTCTATTGTGAAATACTAGAGCGTAAAAATCTTTCTGAGTAGCAGAACTAGTCCACTATAAAAATCACTTCGATACACTTGCACTTCGTTCTCCGCTGGGAGATTGCTAATTTGAGTGTCCATAATAGCAACGGGTTAGATAGTGTTAATTTAGGTTTAAACTCTGGTTCTATTCTTTATTTTGGGTAAATGTAGAACGAAGGAGTAATATAGGGAAAAATATGTTGTCAAGGCAAGCTTTTTTGTGGTGTGTTCGATCAATAACAACTATATGTAAGTCAAATTGTTAAAAGGACTACAATTTCATTTCAGGTATTTCATCTTCTACGATAAGTGTCCCTTCTGTCGCTTCCCGGATCTGGTCTACAGTTACTCCTGGAGCTCTTTCGAGTAATTTGAAGCCTTCGGAACTTACTTCAAGGACAGCCAGATTGGTAACGATCTTTTTAACACAGCCTACACCTGTTAATGGCAAACTGCACCGCTTAAGGAGTTTAGATTTCCCTGCTTTATTGGTATGCATCATCGCTACAATGATATTTTCTGCAGAAGCCACAAGATCCATAGCACCTCCCATGCCTTTAACCATTTTTCCAGGTATTTTCCAGTTAGCTATATCCCCGTTTTCAGCCACTTCCATGGCTCCTAAAATAGTGAGGTCTACATGCTGTCCCCTGATCATATTAAAGCTGGTAGCCGAATCAAAAAAAGAGGCCCCGGCCAAGGTCGTGATCGTTTGCTTGCCCGCGTTAATG
>Ga0224508_10001601_pt1 | contig 20132 bp, 23 predicted proteins | sample SF_Jan12_sed_USG_4_FD_170157 | JGI IMG/M metagenome (GOLD analysis project Ga0224508, IMG submission 170157) | Sediment microbial communities from San Francisco Bay, California, United States - SF_Jan12_sed_USGS_21 | ecosystem: Environmental > Aquatic > Marine > Sediment | place: USA... | reverse complement strand
CACAGAGTCTGGTGCTTCATTTATGTCAGGATTCAACCAACTATACTATTCATTCTCGCCATATATTGCAGATATGGAAAGAGAAAACCCAGTATTCAAGGAGATGGTAAAGATTGCAATTACACCATTACTGACATCTCTGTCTGTGATGTCAATGGCAGATTCAGATCAGGAGATTATTGGGTATGGTACTGGTGTGATTTTGATGAATCTTGGAATGTATGTTGCGATACCTGGAATGATGATTTATGGGATCAGTAAGACAAGAAAAGCTAGATTTTAATCACAATAATTTTTGGGTATGGATATGGGTAAGCTAAGCAGGAATCTCAGAATCTGTGGAGATTGCGGTATTGCCTACACTTCAGTTAGTTTTACAAAGTATATTGATCAGTGTCCGATTTGCAAGTCAAGAAGATTTGAGGCGATTCCAATAAAGAATGATGGGGACTAAACCATCTTTGAATCTAGTATAGATTTTTTAATAGAAATGATTGGCTTAGAGTATGTCAGATGATCCTGAGATTGAGAAGATAAAGCAAAGAAAGCTAGAAGAAATGCTAAAACAGCAGAGTCAACCAAAAGTTGAGCCTGGCATAATAGATTTGAATGACTCTAATTTTGAGCAAACAGTATCAGCTGATAATTCAACACTAGTAGATTTTTGGGCAGAGTGGTGCGGGCCTTGCAAAATGATGCATCCAGTATTTGAGAGTTTATCAAAAAAATATCCAACCATAAAATTTGCAAGAATTAACGTTGATAACAATCAGAATATTGCAATGAGATTTGCAGTACAATCAATTCCCACATTTATCATGTTCAAAGCAGGACAGATTATAGATAAAATGATGGGTGCAGTTGGTGCACCAGGAATTAATATGATTTGTAAAAAGCATTCAAGCTAGTAACCATATGCTGGTTCTTTTTCTCGTTGAATTTTAACAATATCATTTAGGATTTCTCGTTCTTCAGGACCAAGTTTATGCATGAACTTGTTGAGTAGTTGTTTTGCTTCATGCGATGGCGGAAATGTATAGTATGCTTCTTCTTCAAATATTTGTCTACCAATTGTAACATCTTTAACAGAACAAGCGACTTCATCTCCAGTTTTAGCAGAGGTTACTGTTTTTTTATCAAGTTGAAGTTGATGTATATTTCCGATTTTTCTTCCAGCCATATTCATAAACGGAATTTTATGTTTTAGAGTTCCCACATCTACACGAATTCCAAATACTGCGGGATTGTTATTTCTAAAAACCATTCCTTTAAGAAAAGTAAATTTTGATACTGGTGTTAGTTCTGCAAATATAGCATCCTCTTCATTTGCAGTATCCTCATCAACCCATTTATTATAATTATCAATTAAACTGTAGATTACCTTATCTTCAAACACTTTGATGTGACTTGTATCAGATTCTTCTTTAGCGTCAGGTAATACTTTGACATTAAATGCCAAAACAACTCCAAGGTGTCTATCTTTTTCTTTGATTGCTTTTGTCTCCATGATGTCTCTGCGATTAACAGGGCCAATGTCTGCTTTGGCAACAGGGACTTGTGAGCGTCTAAGCATCTCAACTATGGCTTCAAGTGATCCTATAGTGTCACATTTGAGAATAATACCATTAGTTTCAGTGTCAATGAACATAGATTTCATCTCAGATTCTATGAGATTGGTAAATTTTTCAACCTCCTGGTGGTTTGATGCAACATAAAGAGTACTTCCTGGCAGAACTCCTTCAAGATCAGGTGATGCGATTTTGAGTCCAGCAGCAGCTTTTACTTCAGAGACTGGTTTGAATTTATCTCTAGGATCACGCATCTCATCTAGTGGTTTTGGTAGCAGGATTGCCTTTGGTTTTGTAACTATTACAGAATCACGTTTTGCAACAACGATACTATTTTCTTTTTTTATTGTTCCATCAATCAGAATAATATTTGCTGTTTGTCCCAATCCGACTTCATCATTTACTTCCAATACAATCCCACGTGGTTCTTTTTCTTCTTGATCAAGTCTTTTTTGAAGATATTGTTGTGTTAATCCTACCAAAACGCTTAGCAGTTCAGGAATACCAACTCCAGATCTTGCAGAAATTGGAACTATTGCAATTTCAGATTTAAAATCTTTAACACGATAAAATGCCTCTGAGTTATATCCTAAGATAGAAAGTGTCCCTACTACATCATAGATCTTTTGATCAAGATCAGTTTGAATTGACGTATCTTGTTCCTTAATTACTTGAGAGATAAATGTAGATTCTGATTTTCTCCATCCAGAGATTTGATCACATTTGTTTAATGCTACAACAAAAGGGACTTTTCTACTCTGTAGAATTTTCAAACTTTCATTTGTTTGTGGTTGGAATCCACGATTAACATCAACTACAAGAATTGCAATGTCAGCTGCAGAACCTCCTCTAGAACGAAGATTGGTAAAAACTTCGTGTCCAGGTGTATCGATAACTAAGATTCCAGGAACTTTATTTTCAGATTGTTCAAGTTTTTTGTATAATGGACCACAAGTATCTTTGATGGTTTCAGTCGGAAGAAAGCTTGCACCTATATGTTGAGTAATTCCACCTGCTTCTCTACCTTGAACACCAGTACCACGAATTCGATCTAAAAGAGATGTTTTACCAGAGTCTACGTGACCAAGAACTGCCACTATGGGCTGACGAATTTGCAAATCAGATCACTCAAATGCTACCCTCGATTCGTGATCAAAACTATCTTGCGAATCTGATGCATGGATAATATTTTCACTAAATCCTAAACCAAAATCACCTCGGATAGAACCAGGAGCAGCTTCAAATGATTTAGTTGCACCAATCATAATTCTAGTAGTAGCAATTGCATTATTTCCTTCAATGATTGCTGCTACAACAGGTCCAGATGTGATAAAGGATGTCAACTCACCAAAAAATGGTTTATCTTTGTGAACATCATAGAATTTTTCTGCTTGTTCTTGAGAAAATGTAAACATCTTTAATTTCAAAAGTTGGAATCCCTTTCTTTCAAATCTTGAGATAACATTACCGACTAGATTTCTAGCTACTGCATCTGGTTTTACAATGAATAATGTCTTTTCAGTCAATTTTACTTCTTTCTAATTCCGCCTTTGACGTATTTCTTGGTCCACTTTAATTTTCTGGGATCACGCTTTAGTTCTAGTGCATTTTTTTTACATTTTGCAGAACAGAACCACAGAACAGTTCCATCGTTTTTAGCAAGCATTGTACCAGAACCTTTTGCAACAGGTCTATCACAGAAATTACATGGTTTAACTAAAAGACTCATTTCTAATCACCTATTTGATTTTCTTTGCTTCTCTCTCTGTTTCTCTCAGCATTAGAATTTCACCTAACCTAACAGAACCTTTGACATTTCTGGTAAGAATTCGTCCTTTATCCTTTCCAGTAAGAACTTTGACTCTAACTTGAATAACTTCACCGGCAATACCAGTTCGTCCAACAATTTGGATAATTTCAGATTGAATTACTTCATCAGTTGTAGCGCTCATTGATCAGTCTTTCCACCTTTAATTTTAGCAATTGATGATACGACTTGATCTACAATGTGTTGTGCATCACCAGCATCCAAAATTGCTGCAGCGGCAGAAGTAATGTCAATGCCTAATGATTTGCCTAACTCTTGTTTACTAGGAACAAAGGCAAATGCTGCACCTTGTTCTTCACATAGAATTGGAAGATGAGCAACTACCTCTGGAGGTTCAACATCTTCGGCTATAACAATTAGTTTACTAGTGCCACGTTCAATTGCCTTGGTAGCCTCATTAGTTCCTTTCTTGACTTTACCACTGGTAGATGCTACTCTAACAGCCTCCAAGATTGGATTTACAAGATCTTCTGGCGTCTCAAATTTAACATAATATGCTTTTCCCATACTTCGTCACCCTAGGGGTTCATTCTCCATTCTCTCAATCCATACGTTTGGTATTAAAAGTGTTATCTGGGAATGATGAAACTTGATTTTTGTAATATATTCATACGTCAAAACATTAAATTTCTTTAAACTTTCAATTTCTGGGAGTTCTAATAACAAATTACAGATATGGATTTAATTTTCATATGATTAAAAATTAATTCTCAATATTGGACAAATTTCCCATTGAAATACGGCTAATTTTAGATTATTTTACAATCTAAGTTTAGTTAGATACTATGCCAAACAGAAGACAGTGATCAGATATGTTTTTGATGAAATCTTTTCTCTTGGAACCTGAAAAAAAATTCAGCCATTAACTTCTAACTCAAATTCATTTAGAGGGTTGTCTGGAAAATACATTGTTTTAAAATTCAAATCATTACTTGCTATGACAATGATTTAGATTATTTGTTTTAGAACTATTTGAATTATCCCAAGTTTTACTATGACTTTTTGAAAGCAATTTCATTTCATTGTCATTGGTATTTATCTCCAGTTTTTGAATTTCATCTCTAGAAGATATTGATTTTGTTCCATTTGAACCACTTCTGCCCATAGTATTCAGAACATCTAATGCGATTAATCGTACCTCATTATGTTGAACAGGTAAAGATTTGATTGCTTTTTTATGTTCCAAATTTTTTTAAATATTTTTTGTCTATTGTTATAGTCTTTTTTACTTCTACCACTATCTGTATGAAGAAACAATAAGTTATCAAATTTGTGAGAGTTTATTTGCCGTACACTTATCAAACCGCTTGGCTTCAATTTGATCAAATTTACTTCGTCTATATCTGATAAGAATTTCTAATACTATTTTGCTATCGGTAAATGAAAAATCATAGTGGGGGGGAAAATCCATTGCAAGACGTCTGGCTTGCACTTTTCCCTGAAATTCTAGTATTCCAAAAATATCTGGAGAGAAGATTCTAATTGTATCACGTACTTATTTTGTTCTTTCTTCTTTGGCCTGAAAATGTCTAATGTTCCATACAAGGAAAGAGAGTTATTTTAAATTTTCATGTAATACTATTACATATTGTTTTTATGATTTGTATGGATCTTAAGACCAATAACGATTAATTATTTGGTGAGAGTTCCAATACAGTTACAGTTTTGTAAATTTAGTATTTAGGTAATACTGATCATTCCTACGTTTGTTTTATAGATCAAGAATCAACTTATGTATTATTGAATCAGGTATATTGGAAATGTTTTAGATGTGATCTAAGGTTTAAGGAACAGAATACTGCCAATTTGCATGAATCAATATCAGAGCATCCTATACGCCAAATAGAGTAAGTTTTACTAGAATTAATTAGATAAAGAGAATTAATTATCCATTGAAGAAAACACATAATTTCAAAAATTAATCCATAATGAAAATTTGTGACTAATTTATGGATATTTGGCTGTCATCTCGTAACAGTTAACTTTGTGTTTAATCGCAAATTCGTTGCGGGAGTCGCCCAGCCTGGTCAAAGGCGTAGGGCTTAGGACCCTATCTCTCAGGAGTTCGTGGGTTCAAATCCCACCTCCCGCATCATTTTGATTTCTGTGAATGATTAATAATGAGAAAATCCTCAGCAAAAAAAGTCATGAAAAAAACAGTTGTTGGAATTACAGTTGTTGGTAAAGATAGAGAAGGAATTGTAGCAGCGTTTACAAATTTTGCATTTTCAATGGGCGGAAACATTGAGAAAGTGAATCAAAATGTAATCAAAGGTCTTTTTGGAATGTATCTAGAAGTATCCTTTTCAAAAGCAGTAGATGTAAAAAGATTTGATTCTGAGATTCAGAGTTTATCTAAAAAAGAAAATATGGATGTAAGTACACATCACGAAACAAATTCACAGAAAAATATTGCGGTATTTGTAACAAAAGAACCACTTTGTCTTGAAATAATTCTTGCAAATGCAAAATCACTCAAAGGAAAAATCTCCTTGATAGTAGGAACAGAAAATACGTTAGAATCACTAGCAAAAAAAGCAAAGATTCCCTTTGTTACAGTAATAGAAAAAGATCAACAAAAAGCAGAGGAAAAGATCATCAGTTTATGCAAAAAATATGAGATTGATTTGATCTCACTTGGGAGATATATGAGAATTCTTAGTCCAAACTTTGTTTGGAGATATCCAAATAGAATTATCAATATTCATCCATCATTATTACCTGCATTTCCAGGAGCCTTAGCATATGCACAAGCTTATGAAAGGGGTACAAAAATTGTTGGAGTAACTGCTCATTATGTTACAGAAAATTTAGATCAGGGACCAATCATATTCCAAGATTCTTTCAAAGTTGATCCAGATGATACATTAGAAAATATCAAGGTGAAAGGACAAAGACTTGAGGCAGATACATTACTTAAAGCAATGAAAATGCATCTGGAAAATAAACTTGAAGTTCGTTGGAGAAAAGTTCACGTTAAATCCAAGTGAAGTAAATGACAGATATTAAAAGTCAGTTTGATCCAAATCTTAGAAAATTAATTAGAAATAAAAAACAAGTTGCTATAATTCCAATTGGGTCAATGGAACAACATGGTCCGCATTTGCCTATATCAACAGACTCTGATATTGTATCTGAAGTAGCGAAAAAACTATCTGAAAAGAAAGGGTATGCTCTACTTCCAACATTAGTTTATGGAGTATCGTTTGAGCATGCACCATTTTTTAATTTGAGCATTAAAGAATCAACACTACGTACTATTTTGACTGATTTGTGTTCGTCACTTTTAGCAAATAACATCAAAACCATTTTCATAATTAATGGGCATCATGGAAATCAAAAGTCAATCAAAAATATAGATGTGAAACTCAAAGAACTCTCAAAAAATAAGATTAAAGTGATTCCATTGTCTTATTGGCATTTTATGGAAAGAGACTTTGATCATGCAGGATTTGTAGAGACATCATTAATGCTAGCAATCTCAAAAAACGTCAAAATGAAATCAGCTAAAAAGGGGTTAGTTACAGATAAAATGACAAAGCAAGAAATCAAAAAACTAGGGAAACTGGCTAATCAATCATTTCCAAAAGCTACGAAAAATGGGATTTGGGGAGATCCCACAAAAGCCACAAAGAAAGAAGGACAAGTAATTTTAGCTGAAATTGTTAAAAATCTCGGAAAAAAGTGTCAAACTTGCCTTACTGAGCAGATCTCATAGTTACACAATGAAATTTTAATATAATCCCTCATTATCAAAGCCAATAAGTGAAATAGATGTCCGTTGATATGGCAGTAAAAGTATTGGATGAAAGTATCAATCAAGTTGTATTGATAAAGATCAAAGGCAGTAAAACCATTAGAGGTAATCTGCTTGGTTTTGACCAACACATGAACCTGCTACTCGATTCTTCAGAGGAGATTCCTGCTGAAGGCGATTCAAAAAGTCTTGGAACCATTGTAGTTAGAGGAGACAATGTAGTTATGATATCTCCTCCACCAGCACAAAATTAGGTGACTCAAGATGGTAAAAGGCACAACTTCTATGGGTGGTTTTACAAAGAAGAAAGTCCACATAAGATGTAGAAGATGTGGTAAAAACTCGCTTCACAAACGTCATCATCAATGTGCAAGTTGTGGGTTTCCGGAGGCCAAACGCAGAAAATATTCCTGGATTAAATGGTATACATAGATGCAAGAAATTGTTCTTATTCTTAGTTCGTTAGCAGGTGTTGCTACAGCTGCTGCCGTACGAAGGATACCAAAAGATAAAAAACAATTACTCAGCCTTGATACGAATTCTCACATTAAAGGTCAAATTAATTCCTTAAAAATTGAAAAAGACATCTTAACTAAAACAATTTCAAGACTATATCAAACAGACAATGAATACTCCAAGATTCAAAAAGACAAATTATTATTAAAATATCAAAATCAATTAGGAATCGTTTTAGCTAAACTAGAAAAGCTTGAGCAAGCTAGCAAACATCCAGATTTGGGTCCAGTTGGTGATGGCCTAATTACTCTGATGGATCAAAAATTTTCAAATCTAGATGATAGATTAGACAAATTATCATCAAAGATGATTAATACAAAAATTGAGACACCGAAACCGAAAGAACCAGAAATAAAACAGGAGATCTCAAAATCATTTGAAGAACCAACAAGAGTTGAGAAACAAAAGGAGTCAAAACCAATCATAATTCCTCCAACAAAACCAAGACAGTCATTTGAATTATCTACTTTAACAAATATTTCAAGAAAAGAACCAAAATTCCCATTATTTGAAACAGGTGAATTAAAACAGCAAATTATAAAACCAATGCCACAGCCAAGGAAAATTCAAAACGAAGTCAAACCGAAACAAGAGATTGTTCAAGAGATATCTAAACCGAAAGTTGAAGACAAAATTGAAATTATTCAATCAGTTACAGTAGAACCAAAATTAGAAACAAAAACAGATCTTAACAAAGAAGCTGCAAAGATTACCAAGTATAAAGCACTGCCAGAACCAAAATCAACACCATTAGAAGAAGAATTTGATGATGATGGAGACGACTTGGATAAAATCAAGGGCGATATAATGAAAGTATTATCAAAGCTTGATCAAGCAGAGGTAGAGTAATTGTCTTATGATGATGCCATCATGGCATTATCAAATGATGCATTAAAGTTTGTGAAAGATGGTTATGTAATAGGATTAGGTAGTGGTAGAGCAGCAACAGCACTTGTAAAATCACTTACTAAATTAATCAAACTAAAAAATTACAACATCAAAGGAGTTCCAACATCACTTCAAATCAAATTGATTGCAGAGAAAGGGAATATACCGCTAGTAGAGGCGGATCAAGTTGATCATATAGATGTTGTATTTGATGGTGCAGATCAAATTGATTCTCAAAAATATGTAATCAAAGGTGGTGGAGGTGCTTTACTACGAGAAAATATTTTGTTTAGTATTGCAAAAAAAGTTGTAGTGATGGCAGATAAAACTAAATTTGTAAAAAACTTTACAAGAACTGTTCCAATAGAAGTTCACCCACTTGCAAGAAATTCAGTAATGAATTCCATTAAAAAGATGGGAGGAAAAGCACAGCTACGTTCATTGGACAGAGGTTATCCATTCTTTACAGAAAATGGTAACATAATCCTAGATTGTGATTTTGGAACAATAAAGAATCCAAAAACACTTACACAAAAAATTAAGCAAACTACAGGAGTGTTAGAATCAGGTATTTTTCTTAGAAAGCCAGATATAATTTACAAAGCTAAAACAGATGGCAAATTCAATATTATCTAAAAGTTTTCTAGATTAATTCATGTGAAAATTTTATATATTAATGTTCTTGAGTTGGATTATCATGTCTTATAGTATTCATAAAATCATTATGTTCTAACATCAAGTTTATCATTTGTTGGCGAAGAACTTTGTCATCCATTACTTTACCAAGCATTTGTTCCATCATTTGTTCAGACATTTGTGCAATATGAGATGGATTCTGCAGCATTAATTTATGCATATCATGCCTCATACCAGAATTTACCCACATTTCATGAATCATATTCATCAGTCTATCAGAATTTGCAATTCCCATAGAATGACCATGACTAGATGGCATTTGATAGTCAGAACACCAAGCACACACAGTATTATGCATGCCTTGACCCATATCAGAGCCCATCATTTTCTGGTGTACTGAATCCATCCATTTAGAATGCTGTTTTAGAGAGTTTTCCATTTGAGAATGATTTTTCATGGTTTGAATCATTTTTTCACGTAAAGTAGGATCACTAGTCATTGGACTTAACATGTTTTTCAATAATTGAGGATTTTCTTTTATTTGAGAAACCCAATCATTCGTGGTTTGTGACATTACGTTTGGATTTTTTTGCATCATCTCATGCCAATGATGCATTAATTTTTCATCAGATACCATATGATGCATTAGTTGAGTCATCATCTCAGGTCGTTTACTCATAATTGATGAATCATAGTTACCATATCCTCTATCAATTAATTTCATGTATGTAGATGGCATAACACATGCAGGACTACCATCATGTTTTTGCAATAGCAGATGATTTTCTTTACATATTATTACATCAGGATCTACAGATTTTTTCCATTGGTGATGTGGTGGTGTACTTTGTTGGGAAAAAGAATTTTCAAAAAATATAGTACTGCCAAGAATACTAAAAATAATTAAAAATAGAAAAAGAAATTGCACATACAATAATAATAATTTAGATTTTAATAATAAAAAGTAATCGTAAGAAATCAAAATAGAAAAGAAAAAGAAATCATTTACTTTGAATTAATTTTTCGTTTAACAAATCTACCATAACCAAGTTTTCCAATTACTTCAAAATCATCAGCAATTATTTCTCCTCTAACAATTGTTTTAACAGGCCAACCTTTCAAATTTCTTCCTTCATATACAATATAATCAGAATATCCTCCAAACAAGTCAGATGTAACCTTTTTTTCTTTTTTCAGATCTATCATAGTTATATCTGCATCAGAATTCTTCTCAAGAGTTCCTTTTTGTGGATACATGCTAAAAATTTGAGCTGCATTTTGGCTAGTAAGTTTTACAAGCTGTTCAAGATTAATTCTATTTTGATTTACACCATCATTAAGTAATATTGGAAGTGCAGTTCCAATTCCGGGAAATCCAGCTAATGCTCCCCAAACATCATCTCCTCCTAGTTTAAGTTTGAGCTGATTTGCAACATGATCCGTGCCTACAGTATCAATAAGATTATGAGAAAGGGCATTCCAAATAGCCTTACGATCATTTTCAGTCCTTATTGGAGGCATGACTTTAGCAAGATATCCCTCTTGTTTTTCATAAGATAATGTCAGATAATGAGGACAAGTTTCAACAAAAATTTTTGTTCCAAGTTTTTTTTCTTCTTCGATTTGTCTCAGTGCACGTTCTGATCCAATATGAACAAAGTAGATTACACAGTTGTAATTTCTTCCAAATTTTGATACAGTCTTAATTGCTTTTGCTTCAAATTCAGGAGAGCGACTTTCAGACCAAGCCCACAGTCCATCTTGTTTTCTTTCTTTTGCAGTTTTAATTCCACATCCACATGATTCATAATCTTCTGCATGAACTAGTACTGGACAACCAAGTAAAGCTGCAGTCTTTACTGTATTCTCAACTATATCATCAGTGACATCTACTTGAGCTAGAACAAGTTGTGATGAATTTGGTGGCATATCCATATACACATGACCAACTTCGCCACCAAGATTCATGTAAATTTTAAAAGAGGTAATCCCCTTTTCAACACAAAAATTCATCTCATTGATTTGTTGTGGATTAAAAACAGAGGCATGTATAGTATAATCTACATAATGGTTTTGAGAAGCAGAATCAAGTTGTTCTTGTAAGGATTTAGAGAAAGGATCTCCTAGTCGAAGCATTCGCATCATCGTTGTAATTCCTCCAATAGCTGCAGCGTGAGATTCAGTTTTTGCTGCTTCATTTATTGGAGAATACACACCATAATGCACATGTGTGTCTATTGGTCCGGGAATTGAAATTAGACCATTCCCATTGATTTTATGATCACATACAGGAACATCATTTGTAAATCCTACAATTTTTCCATCATCAATTAAGATATTTTTGTCTATCATTCCTTGTGGGAGGATAATATGAGAATTAGTGATTATAGTATCATACGTCATTTGAAAAATTTTATGCCTTGCAGTCTATTATGCGTTGAGAAAATGAATAAAAGAAGAGATTTAAGAGATAATTCAGGGCCGGTGATTTAGGGGTATAATGCCTCGTTCGCAACGAGGATGTCGAGGGTTCGATTCCCTCCCGGTCCACTTGTCCAGAAACTATTATACATAAATAAAAAATACGAACATCATGGAAGTTTTTGATGGTAAAAAAGCTGCACAAGAGTATATGTCAAAACATACCCTAGCTTTCTCTACTCCCGAATTGACCCTAATGAGATTTGCATTTTGGTTAGGTGATTCAGTTCCAGATCCAAACAATGATGGAAAAGGAATTCCAAGAATGATGACTTTTTTGACAGAGCAAGATTTTGAACCTGTTTTAATTGATGATGAAAAATACGAACCATCAGGAGCAGTTAAAAGTTCGGCAGTTATTGGGAATGCTTACAATGAAGTAAAGACGGACGGAAAGTTTTGTTCTGAATGTGGTACAAGTCTTTCATTTACAGCAAAGTTTTGTCCTGAATGTGGTACAACACAAGAATAGCAAAATGATTTTTTGATTTTTATTTTACGTCTTAGTCCCACACTTTGTGCAGAATTTTGAATTGGGTCTAAGATCAGCACCACATGAAGAGCAACCATTTCCACTTGATTGAACTGTTCTTCTTGGCATCAAAGATGGATCTGGTGATGGTAATGTTCCAACATCTCCAAATGCTTCTTGTGCAGAAACAATTCCAGGTGGGCCTCCACCTACTGGGTTTTGTGCAGTGCCCGTTCTTGGAGGAGCTCCCATACCTCCAGCCATCATTCCAGGGTTTCCCATTCCAGGCATTAATCCAGGAGATTGAGTATTGCCAGAACCAGAGCCCAGAGATTTTCTCATTTCAAATATCACTTTGATTGCTAGAAATTCTAATGCGGAATATGCTACGGTATAATCACCCAATTTTTGGAAGAATTCTTTGTCACTTAATTGACCTTTTTTGTACATATTGTTAGTATCTAGAAATGATTCATAGTAACCTTGAGATTCATCAAACAAACTTTGAAGCTTATCAAATAGCATATTTAGTGTGTCTACTTCACCAAATGACATACTCTGTCTTCATTTTTGGAATATTAATTACTTTAGAATGAAAAAAGAAGAAAAACGTGTTTGGAATTTATGTTAAGGCTCTATCAATCATATTTTTGTATGATTCTTTAGAAGCTGCACCTACTTGTTGGCTAACTATCTCACCTTTGTTAAGGAGGATTAAAGTTGGAATACTAAATACATTGTATTTTGATGCCAATTCATTGGCTTCATCAACATTAACCTTGACAAATTTTACTTTGCCATCATAGTCATTTGCCAGTTCTTCAACTACTGGACCGACCATTCTACATGGACCACACCATTCTGCCCAAAAGTCTACAAATACAGGGACGTCAGAGTTTATCACATCAACTTCCCAAGATTTGGTATCTGAAATTTGCGTAATTCCCATTGTATTTTCATTTTATCAACCATACCTAAAAATGTTCACCAGAATTAACACCGTATTTTTTGTAGTATAATTAAATTTGATATATACTTAAATGACGTTTTGATAAAACTCAGATATGAGTGCAGAACTTAGGTTGAAAAAATTAAGAGGTTCTGGCGGCTATGTTATGGCTACAGTTACAGATGAACAACAAATGAAAGGGAATTTAGGTGGTCCTGATCTGTTTTTGGCACCAATAGGGAGATTAGGTGCTGAAAAAATTACTAAACATTTTTGCAATACATGTGAAAAAGAATTTGAGGGACCTCCAAAAATAGAATTTGAGAATCCTAATGAAGAAGTTGCAGAGAATCTAGTCCTAGCAGAAAAAGGACAATACATCTGTAATTCATGTAATGCCTCAATTGCAGAGTACAGAGAATTCAAAAAACAGGACGAGGCAGGAGAAGTTGGAATTGCAAAACCATTAGAATCTACAGCGGAAAGTATACCACAGCAAGTTGAAGAACCTGTAGCGCAATCTCCACAAGAAACAGTTACACAACCAGGTCCTGCAACGTCAGTTAGTACAATTGAGGGTAGAACAATTTATGATGAAAACGCTAACAAGATTGGAATTGTAAAACAAGTTGGTATTGATTCTACACAATCGATGGTTTTAGTAATAACTAAAAACGATGGTACAGAAGGAAGTATCCCATGGAATAGTATCAAGAAAATTGGAGAAGTAGTTCTTCTTGGAAATCCAGAAGAGAATATTCAGCCAGGAAAATGTGTTAGTTGTGGGTTTGGAAACAAAGAGGGTTCAAAATTCTGTGAAGAGTGTGGAACTAAGCTCTAATAGTTAGTAAATTTAATCAATGATATTATAGGCGAGTATATAATTGGCAAAAAGATCTTTCTCAAAAGGAATTATCAAAGATATTATTATTGTAGGGATTGGTGTTTTGGTAATTTGGATTGGATTACAAATAGCATTTGGAACACAAAATCCATTTTATGTAGTTGCAAGTGGAAGTATGATTCCAGTTTTAGAACAATATGATGTCCTAATAGTTCAAGGGCATGAATCTTTTGAAGATATTGAGATAGGAGATATTATTGTGTTTAATCGGCCCTCAGATCATGATAGAGTAATTGTACATAGAGTAGCCTCAATACTTGAGGATGATCCCAAAACAATTAGAACAAAAGGAGATGCAAACCCAGGATCAATTCCTGGAACAGATTTTCCAATTACAGAAGAAGAATACATAGGAAAGGTAGTGTATACACTGCCGCAAGTAGGATATGTAACGCAGTTACTAAAACCACCTGTGAACTATGTCATAATTGCAATTGTGATAGGAGTTATGATTGTAAAACAGGTATCAAAAAAGAAAGATGAAAAAGAACTTCCATTTTCAGATTCATTGAACTCGGAAAATAAAGATTCTAGTGAAGAATTATCAGGTATTGACAAAATTGAAAAAGATTCAGAATATTCTGAACATGTAAAAAAATCAGATATTTTAGATGATGATCAAGTGAAGTCTACAGATGATTCTAAAACAGACGATGAACATCTAGAGAAAGATAAGAAAAAGTGATTCTAAAATTCACACAAACAGGTTCACATTATGCTTTTGATAAAAGCAATAGATCGTCCTGTTTGCTTGATGATATTATTACCTCAAATTTACTAAAAAAGGATCCTAAGAAATTATTAGTTTCAAGAGTAGAATCATTTTTCAACTAGTACAAAAAATATTCGTTTTTATCAGATACCACATATTTAACCAGAAATTATTGAAACTAGATATGTAGTATATTATAGAATTAGAAAATAATTCTAAAGTACTGAATCTTTGGTTTTGAACACTCGCTTAAAGTATTCAGATGATTCTGCTGGTTCTTCAATATCATTTGTAATTCCAGCCAGATTCTTTGCAAGATTCTTTTTATATCCTACTTGCATTTGTCTTTGAATTTGAATTCTTTGTGCTTGTGGTGAACCTGCTCCATGCATAGATTCTGTCAAATATCCAACGGCATTTCTACCAAGAGTCATATTTTCAATCAATCTAAGAATTCTCATTCTATTTTCAACATCAACTCCTTTTCTACCTACAAGGTATTTTTTGAGTAATGGACCAGCTTCAGGATGTCTAAAATCTTTTTCAGATGGAAGTGTCACAACTAATCCACCTGCAATGTCTTGTGCAAGTCTACTGATTTCATACGGGAATCTAGTAACATTATGTTTACAAACCTGCGCAAGCATGTCATCATTTAGATATACACCAGACTTCATCTTCTGTCCTTGGTGTGAAGATGCAATTCCTGCAGCAAAAATTGTTTCATTAAGATGAGTCATCTCAATAATTTTATCTTTGATGTGAGATACTTTAGGAACCCCGTTATAGTCAGCAACTGTTGCTGCAGCACCAATTAGTACATCACCAAGTCCTGTTTTACATACATAACTTCGTCTATGATAACAGGTAAAGCGTTCTACAAGCATAGATGCAAATTCATATTCTCCATGCATGAAGATTTTGTCCCATGGAATGAATACTCTATCTAAAATCATTAAGGCCTCTTGTCCACCAAATTTTGCATTGCCATCATCAATATCACCTTCCTCCATACTTCTGGTATCACAAGACTGTCTACCGTAGATGTAAGTAACACCTTTTACATCTGCTGGAACAGCACCAACTATTGCCCAGTCCTTATCATTTTCTGTTAATCTAATTGTGGGCATTAAAAGTATCCAATGTGAATTAATACAACCGGTTTGATGTGCTTTTGCTCCAGACACATAAACACCTTTATCATCAGCATCTACTATTCTTGTAAACAAATCAGGATCCTCTTGTTCTGATGGACCCTTACTTCTGTCACCTTTAGGATCAGTCATTGCGCCGCCAATCACAAGATTTTCTTTTTGAACCATCTTTACAAATTCTAAGAATCTTTGATGATAGTTTGTTCCATGTTTTTCATCTATTTCGAAGGTCGTAGAATGTAAAGCATTCATAGCATCCATTCCAACACATCTCTGAAAACATGTTCCAGTATTTTGTCCTAATTTTCTTTGCATTTTATTTTGTAAAACTAAGTCTTCTGCACTTTCTGCAATGTGTAAAAATCTATTAATTTTCAATCCACTAATTGATGAATCAGCTGAAGCCAAAGATTCTTCACGTACAGCAAGATCATAAGTTTCTGCAACTGCATTAATAGAAGGTCTAATTATTGGGTGGTCTATAGGTTCTTTTACTAATTCTCCAAAAAGGTAAACTTTGAGATCACGACCTCTAAGACTTTCGATATAATCATCACCAGTTCTAATTGTCTTTAAGACATTAGCCATGTAATACCCACCTTTATGTTGTATAAAAATTGTAATTCTGCATTAGTAGGAATTTAGGAACAAATTGTGGTTAGAGTCCAATTCTAACATCTAAAATACGACAACCTTTGCCTTTCTCCATAACTAATACAGGATTCATGTCTAGTTCTTTGATCTCTTTAAAGTCAGATACTAGTTGTGATAATCTCTGGATGCATTCAGAAAGTTTTGATATATCTGAAGGCTTTTCCCCTCTTACACCTTGAAGGAGTTTTTGGGTTTTAATTGAAGATATCATATCATCAGCTTCTTTATCAGTTACTGGTGCCAGTTTGAATGTAACATCTTTAAGAACTTCAACATAAATTCCTCCCATTCCAAGCATGATTACGGGACCAAATCCAGGTTCTAGTTTTGAACCAATGATTAATTCTTTACCACCTTTGACCATCTCAACAATTAGCACTCCTTTGATCTCAGCTTTTTTGTCGTATTTTTTTGCATTTTTAATAATTGTTTTAAATGCAGATTTAATTTCAGAATCATTTGTCAAGTTTACCTTAACACCACCTGCATCAGATTTATGAATAATTTGAGGTGAGGCAATCTTCATCACTACGGGATAACCAATCTTCTTTGCAATTTTTATTGCTTCTTCTTCTGTTTTTGCAAGCGCACTTTGTGGTAAAGGTAATCCATAAGCTTTGAGAACTTCTTGTCCTTCTTCTTCAAGGAGATTTGGTCTTTTCTCTTTTTTCACTTTATCAAAAATTTTCTTTGCTTTAGCTTTATTTACTTTAAATTTAGTAATTGTTCCTTCTTTGGTGTTTACCCAAATTGCAAATTTTATCATTGCAGCTAAAGTTCGAATTGCTCCTTCGGCATATGTATAATAGGGAACATCTCCTTCGGCTAAAATTTCTCTATTTGTAACTCCTTCATCTAATCCCATTAAACTTGCTAGCATTGTTTTTTTGTATTTCTTGGACATTGCTACAATTACTTCTGCTAATTTATCATAGTTTAGAGTTCCAGAAGGAGTACACATTGAGATGACAGAGCCTACGTTAGAATGTTTGAGTACTCGATCTAAAACATTATGGAATCTATTAAAATCAGCATCTCCTACAATATCAACTGGATTTCTTGAACTCCCCCAAGGTGGAATTACCTCATCAATTTTTGGACGAATGCTCTCAATTTTTGCCATTCTAATTCCTGATTTAGAACATGCATCAGTGGAAATAATTGCAGGTCCACCTGCGTTTGATACAATAACTAAACCACCTGCTGTTGGAAGTGGTTGTTTTGAAAATGCTGTTGCATAATCAAATAGCTCTTCCATAGTATCAACTCTAATTGCTCCTGATTGTTTTAGTAAAGCATCATAGATTTCATCAGAACCCATTAGGGCACCAGTATGAGACATGGCAGCTTTTGCACCTTCTGGACTACGGCCTGATTTGAGGACTAAAACAGGCTTTTTTAATTTTTTAGTCATATGCTTACAAACTTTGAGAAATTCCTGTCCATCTCCCATATCTTCAAGATACATTACTACAACTTTGGTTTGTTTGTGATTTGCTAACATCTTTAAGACATCAACTTCACTCATTGCAGCTTTGTTTCCAAGACTAACTACAGCTGAAAAACCAATTCCTTGTGCACTTGCATCTTCCACTAATGCTGCACAAATTGCACCACTTTGTGATACAAGTGCAATTTTTCCAGATTTTGGTGTTATTTTGAGAAATGTAGAATTCATCATTGTTTTTGGATCAAGATTCATGACGCCAAGACAATTTGGTCCAATGATTTGTATTTTGTATTTTTTAGCAATATCCTTAATTTGCTGTTCGCGTTTTGCGCCTTCTTCATCAACTTCTTTGAAACCAGCTGTAATGATAATTACGCCTTTGACTTTTTTCTTTCCACATTCCTCTAACACCGGAGCAACTAAGGTATTTTTGATAACAATAACTGCAAGATCAATTGATTTTGGAACATCTAAGACGGTTTTGTATGCTTTTTTATAAAATACAGTATCTCTACTTGGACTAATAGGATAAACAATTCCTTTGAAACCATTCATAATATTGGAAGTAATGGTAGCTCCTACACTTCCTCGTTTATCAGATGCGCCTATTACAGCAATAGATTTTGGTGATAAAAAGACAGATTCTGCCATACTAAATTGGATCTAAAGATTTTGTATAATAAAGTTATTCATAGAAATTTCTGATCTAATGTTTTAGCTTCCAAGCATTTTTCCTGCCATATTTTCATTTCTAGGAATCCAAACTATTGAAAGGTTAGAAAAAGTGCCTATAAGATTCCAAGCCTCTTGGGCTAGATTTCGCAGTTTTTCATTATTTATTGCAAATTCATGATTTAGTTGATTCACAGTATTTTTAGAATCACTATAGATGGTAATTTTTTCATTTGAATTAACATATTTTTTTAATGCAGAAAGTATTGCTAAATATTCAGCCTGATTGTTGGTTATTTCTGGTTTTTTTTCATAAAACGATTCTCCAGTTTCTTTCACAAAATAACCATATCCAGCATTGGATCCTCCAGAGCCATCAACATAAACACTAATTTCCATCTTTATACAACCTCGCTATCTTTACACTAAGATTAACTACTATCATGTAAATGATTGTGGATATGCCTTGCGATACAATAGATGCTAAGTATGGATCATAGTTTATTGTAAGAAGATAATATTGTAATGCCCACCTAACAGCAGTATAAACAATTTCAGCAATTCCAAGAGAAGTTATTAATTTTTTAAGATCATGTTTTAGTTTTACAGTATCTGTATCTCCAGATTTAGTTTGATATTTTTTTCTGTTATCAATATAAAATAATACAGTAAAAACTGAAAAATAAACTACATAATCTGAGATTGTAGTATATGTTGTGTTTAGGTAATCTGTTTGTTCAGACAAAATTTCTGCAATAATTGCTGAAATAATTATTGATGCTGCAAATGCAATTAGAATATTTTTGTTAAGTCTGAGATATTCTTGTAACATATACAAGATAATTTTTTGTTACAATTAAACTAAGTTTAGTCCAGAGTGATCTTTAGGAATATTAACAATCCCACAAGTTCAGCAATTCCTACTCCTAACATATATGGAAATATTTCATGAGAGAAAATTTCTTCCATTGAGAAATAGGCCAATGCACCAATTACATTATGTAAAAATAGCATTCCAGCTACAACAATCATGCCTAATGGAAGCTGTGCACGTGTCTTACCATACATTCTTCCAAACATAGAGATTAAAATTCCAAGTATCCCCATATTGGCAATTGAAACAATGGATAATACCAATGAAGTAGATTCCATTTAGTGGAAGATACCTCGTGAGCTTTTATTTACTTTTATCCAATTTTCTTTCAATTTCTTCAAATGTCTCCATATTAACTTCAAGAAAAGGTGAGATAAAATATGTAACAGCATATTTTTTTCCAATTTTAGTAATCATGTTATTTTTTTCAAGTACTCTAATGTGATGTTGAATAGCTTTGTAATCAAGATTTAATTCATTAGCTAGTTGATTAGTATTAAGTGGAATTTCTTTTAATTTTGAAATAATTTTTAATCTGTTTAATCCACCCCGTGAACCTGCAACACAAACCAAAGTAGTCTTTTTACATCAGGATCATTTGCCATGAGTAATGGGAA
>Ga0224508_10001600_pt1 | contig 20146 bp, 11 predicted proteins | sample SF_Jan12_sed_USG_4_FD_170157 | JGI IMG/M metagenome (GOLD analysis project Ga0224508, IMG submission 170157) | Sediment microbial communities from San Francisco Bay, California, United States - SF_Jan12_sed_USGS_21 | ecosystem: Environmental > Aquatic > Marine > Sediment | place: USA... | reverse complement strand
GAGCTGTTTTCGGGCGACGTCACGGGTGACGGCGTCGTGGACCTGATCACGATCAATGAGACGGGCGTGCATCAGGTCTACCTGGGTGACAGCCTGGGGGGATTTGTACTCGATGAGCAGCAGATCCTGGGGCCTAGCGCGCTGCGTGGGCATCTGGTCGACATCAACAGCGATTTGTCTCTCGATCTGATTCTTGCGGGCGGAGCGGCCGACAACGTAGGCATTCACGCCAACAATGGCCGGGGCCGATTCGGGCTCGGCGACAGGATAGCGCCCAGTGTTGCACTGCTCGGCAATAGCAACGTCAGGATTGACGTTGGAGCCGCCTTCCAGGATCCCGGCGCCACGGCGACCGATGATATTGATGGTGATGTAACGGGCGGGATCGTCGTTGACAACCCGGTCAACCCATCACTAGTCGGAAGTTACTCTGTAACCTACACCGTTGCCGATCGCGCCGGTAACCTGGGCCTAGCGGTGCGTACGGTTCAGGTCGGTAACGAGGCACAGGGAGGCGGGGGTGGAGGCGCAACAGGCAGCCTCTCAATCGCATTGCTGGTTGGTTTCCTCGCCTGGCGACGAGTCTATTTCAAGAAAGGGTAAGGATCCCAGGCTCCACCACGCCTGCGCACGTAGACCCCGAAGTGCAGGTGCGGAAGAGTTGTGCGGCTTGAATTCAACTTCGAAGTGCAAGCGCCTGCATAAAGCGATACACAGGCCGTAGCGTCTCGAAATGCGGGTATATATGCGGGCGGGGCTGCTGAGCGGCTTTGGCAAGATTCGACTAGAACCCCAGGCCCAGACCCTCATCTACCCTCGTACCGCTGCGAACCCCGGAAACGGCTGGCGGCTCAAACGGCGGAATTAGACCGATGCTGTCCTGCCGCAAGCTTCGACTCAAGCGAACTGAACAGATATTCGTGGTCCGAGTCAGTCCCAAGCTGTTCTAACGCGCCGGAATCCGTGCGTCCTCCATTATGTCAAGTTCGCCACCGTTAACGGTTGACGGCGAACTCCTCTATCGAACAATAACTTGGAACCGATAGTCACCATCCCGCGCCATAGCTTTGCGCGTAAAGAGGGGCGGACGTTCTTCCAGACACCGACGTGAATCGCCGACCGAATCGAAACGAGCTTAGATCACTGCCGCATCTTGTTGAAGGATCGATCTCGATGAGTTTCCCGAATTGTCTTCAAGACATCGAACTTCACATCCGCAATTGCGAAGTAACAAGTAGAAGGTATCCTTTATCCGTTGTTGATCGACAACTGTCATCGGGGGCTCATCAAAAACCGTGCATGTAAAAATTGCGCCAGGAGAACGATAAGTGCGGAGCGGACGAGCCACCCGGATGGTGATCTCCGGCGCGGTCGAGACGGAGCAACTCATTGATGAGTTTATCGACGCAATCGCAAGAGAACGGACGCTTTCGAGAAATACGCTCGATGCGTATCTATCGGATTTGGCGGTGTTAGGTAGACATCTTCGGCAGAGAGGGATCGAGTTGATTACTGCTACCGAGGACGACATTTGTCGTTACATCGCGCAGTCAACCAGCGTCAGTTCGAAGGCGAGGCAGCTTTCCAGCTTTCGCCGGTTCTACCGCTATACGCTGAGGGAGGGCTTAATCTCGACTGATCCCACCGCCCGGGTTGCAATGCCGAGGGGCGTCCGTGCCTCGATACCCAACGTCCTTAGCGACGCCGACGTGCAGGCGCTTTTGCTCGCGCCTGATGTGACCAAGGAACTCGGGCATCGCGACAGAACTATGCTTGAAGTGTTGTGTGTTACCGGAGTTCGTGTGTCCGAGCTTATAAACCTCGAGATTGGTCATATTAAGATCGACGCTGGTACGATCTGGGTCGAAAGTCGCGAGAATTACGGCCGGTTGTTACAGTTAGGTCATTCGGCGCAGATTTGGTGCGCTGCCTACCTCGATAGTGCCCGCGACGATATTCTTCTAGATTCACAGACGTGCTATCTCTTTCCTACCCGGCGAGGCACGCGGATGACCCGTCAAGCGTTCTGGTACGCGACCAAACGTTACGGCAGGATTGCCGGGCTCGACAAGAGGCTTTCTCCGGGTACGTTGCGTAATACTGTCGCGAGAAGGTTATTCACTCAGGGCGATAGCCTCCGCTCTGTTCAACGCCAACTCGGACATAGCGCCCCGCGCGCACGGTCGCGGACAGTTTGACGCATGGCTTTCATCGTGACGCGACGTTCGAGAAGAATTTTCGTTAGTGGTCTGCTTTTGAACCGAGAGCTGCCGAATCGATAGCGGAAAAATAGGGCCTAGGCGACGGGCAAGAGCTGGCCGTTTGCTGTCGCTCGCGACCAGGCCTCTTGCAGGAAACTTGATCGTCCGCTCGCTCGTGGGGCGTATACTTCGGGATGAGGTGAGTGGCTGGAAGTGACCGAACCGGCCACGCCCTTCCTGAACGCTCTGATCCTTTACTGCGTGCCGCGCTGCCGCCAAGCACCCCGTCAGGCTTCCTTCCTCGGGAGAGCGCGACAGAGGTGTGTTTGACCATCCGTCTACAGCGCGATGACTACAACCGCAGCCAGCAACATCCACAGTAGTGCGCCAAGCACCACACCATTTCTGATTCCACGTATTCTGCGACCGTCATCATCATCATCGAACCCGGCTTCCAGATGCACGAGGACCGAACTTTCATCCAGAGGCTCGTCGGTGTTCTCAGGTAAAGGATGCTGAGTGCTTGCTTGCCCGGTGTCTCTCACGGTGTTTTCCCTCCGCGAATCTCAGCATAGGCAAGTTCAGGCGCGCATGAGGGACATCGGTCACGTTATTGAAGGGCCGCATGATGTTAAGAGCTGATCCTGAATCCTCGACAGAGGCGTTCGACTTTTCTCCGCTGGCCGCTCATGTCGACTCATCGGAAGATGAACTAATGCGCAATTTCCAGGAGTCAGGCATCCTCCCGAGTGGCTCATAATCGATAGTCTTTTACATAAGATAACAGCATTAGTTGAAGTAATTTCTCTGTAGCAGATTATAATTCTGGCCAGGTCGCAGCACCCCAAGACTGCGTGCCTGCAGAAGAACTAGAAGACGAGAAAAAGAAACGATAAGAACAGGGAGTCACCCAGCCTCAATGGCTACCGGGAACCGCAGGGCGCAAGGTCCGCGAAACGTTACGCGGGGAATATCTCAGCGCATGGGCCCAAGAGGCGTGGGCGGATGTCGCGTGGCGCTGGCGCTCGCCTGCGTCGGCATTCTCTTAGGGCCGTCGCTGGCTTTCGCTGCCAATAAGGCCGACCTGTCGCTAACGAAAACCGTTGATGAACTGCGGCCGTTCGTCGGTGAGGAGATCACCTTCACAGTCACCGTCAGAAACGACGGTCCCGCCGACGCCACATGGGTTGAGGTCACCGATCGCCTGGACCCAGGATTCTCCTACCTGAGGGACTCGAGCGCTGGGGAGTATGACCCCGAGACAGGCGTCTGGAGGATCGGGAAGCTGCGCTGTTATGAATCCGTGAGCCTGGACATCACCGTCGTGGTGGGTGCCGAGGGCCCTTACGTGAATGCCGCCGAGGTCACGCGCTCAGACCAAAAGGATCCGGACTCCAGGCCGGGCGATGGCAAGGGCGATGATTACGATTCCGTCGAGGTGCGCCCCCGAAAACTCGCAGATCTCTCGGTGCAGAAGACGGTCGACGACTTTACTCCCCCGGTGGGAGCAGACGTGACCTTCACCGTATCGGTAACCAACGATGGACCCAACAGGGCGACCTGGGTTGATGTGACTGATCGTCTGCAGCCGGGCTTCACTTACGTCAGCGATGACTCCGATGGCACTTACGATGCTGATACGGGACTGTGGAAGATCGGCAGACTTAACGCGGGGCACACGGTTCGATTGAACCTGACGGCCACCGTGAACGGCGAGGGCTCCTACGTCAACGCCGCCGAGGTGACGTTCTCGGACCAGAAAGATCCTGACTCGACCCCGGGAGACGGTCGAGGGGACGACTTCGCCTCCATCGAGCTTTTTCCCGAGCCCGACGGTGACGGCGATGGCGTGCCCCCGAGCATCGATCTCGACGATGACAACGACGGGATCACCGACATAGAAGAGGGAGACGGGTCCCGAGATTCCGACGGTGACGGCCATCCGGATTCAAGGGACATCGACGCGGACAACGATGGCATCGTCGATAACGAAGAGGCGCAGCCGGAGAACGGGTATATCCCGCCCAGTGGCCAGGACGCTGATAACGACGGCCTGGACGATGCGTACGATGGCGCGCCCGCGGATCCTGATGCACTTGCGAGCACCGGGCTTACGCCGGTCAACACCGACGGCACGGATCTACCGGACTATCTCGATCTGGACACCGACGACGACACGGTGCCGGATCGCACGGAAGGCCATGACGCGAACATGGACGGGCAGCCGGACAATCCGCTGCTCGGCAGGGACGCGGACGGCGATGGGCTGGACGATGGGTACGATGTCCGCCCCGGCGATGCTACGCCGACACCCGACGCCAGCAACGCGCCCCGTCAGGACACGGACGGCGACGGTATCCGGGACTGGCGGGATCCTGATGATGACGACGATGGCCTGCCGACCGAGGACGAGGATCCCAATGGGAACGGTGATCCCACCGACGATGACACCGACGACGACGGGACACCGAACTACCTGGATCCGGACCGCCTGCCCGGGTCGATCTCAGGGAGCGCCTGGCTGGATGCCGATGCAGACGACGTTTTCGATACTGGCGAAACGCCGGCCGCGGGCTGGATCCTGGAACTCGAAACGGCGGGACAAACGGTGGTCGAAACGCTGACGGGTGAGCGGGGAGACTATATGGTCACGGATCTGGCTCCCGGCAGCTACATGGTGCAGGTGAGAAACCCCGAGAATCGCGCGGTGTTCGCGCGACTTCAGGACATCGCGCTACCGGAGGAGACGGACCTCACCGAGCAGAACCTCCCCATCGACCCGAGCGGTGTGGTCTATGGTGCGCTGCAGCGCGACCCTATTGCCGGCGCCCGGATCACGATGACGGATGCGGCGGGAAACGGTCTGCCTGCGGTGTGCTTCCTCCCGGACCAGCAGGATCAGCTCACCGGCGCGAGCGGATTCTATCGCTTCGACGTCGTGCTCGGCGCCGATGCGGCGTGTCCTTCCGGGGCGGAGTACAGGCTTGCGGTATCGGCCCCGAGCGGCTTTGCAGAGGTGCCGTCGTTATTCATACCCGCGCAGGCCACGCTGGACCCGACCGGGGGGGCCGATCCCTTTCAGGTAGTCCCGCAGCAACTCGCGCCGCAGGAGGGGGAGCCCACCCTCTACCACCTGAGCCTGCTCCTCGAGAGTGGCGACCCTGATGTGGTCAACAATCACATTCCCCTCGATCCCGTGGGCGTGAATCTGGGGAGCGCCCTGGGGCTGCGGCTCCTGAAACGCGCCGACCGATCGGAGGCCTCGATCGGCGATCTCGTCCGCTACACGATCACCGTCGCCCACACCAGCCCGATCGAGCTCCTGGACGTGACGCTCACCGATGACCTGCCACCCGGTTTCAACCTGGTCGCCGGCTCCGCACGCCTCAACGGCGTGCCAATCGATCCGCTCTCTGCGGACGGACGATCACTCATCGTTCCCGGGGTGACGGTACCCGCGGCCTCGACCGTGGAGCTCACCTATGTCATGCGCGTCGGTGCTGGCGTAACTCAGGGTGATTACGTGAACACGGTGCGCGCGGAGCAGGCCGGGGTCCCGATTGGGAGCCCCGCGACGGCGGTCGTATCGATCGTCGGCGATCCGGATTTCGAGCAGACAACGGTGATCGGGACGGTCTGGGACGACCAGAACGGCGACGGCTGGCAGGATCCGGGGGAGCGCGGCATACCCGGTGTCCGGGTCGCGACCCTCACCGGGCTCTTGATCGAGACCGATCAATTCGGCCGCTTTCACGTTGCCGCGGTGGACGTGGAGCAACTGGCCCGCGGGCAAAACTATTATTTGAAGGTCGACCCTGCGACGCTCCCACCGGGGGTGACGTTCACGACTGAGAACCCGCGGGTGAAACGCATCACTCAGGGTTTGATGAATCGGTTCGACTTCGGCGTGCGCCTGCCCCCGGGAGAGGCCTCTGCCCAGCGTCGAATCGAGATCGGCAGCGTGTTGTTCAGCCCCGGCAGCGCGCAACCCACTGAGGACGGCCGGAGTCGTCTCAACCGGTTGTCCGATCGGATCGCAGAGTTCGACTGCGGCGTCCTGTCCATAGACGCACGGGCGGGAAGCTGCCCGGTCATCGCGCTGAACGCCGAAGAGCACACCCTCACTTCTCAGTTCGAGGTCCTCAGCGCCGAGCTGACCGCAGAGTATCGACGGGAGCTCGAGGCGGTTGCGGCCCCGTGGGAGCGACGCCGCATCACACGCGTCAGCGTGATCGGGCACGCCTCCAGCGAATTGATCCGGCCCCGGAGCCGCCACATTTTCGCCGACAACTACGTGCTGTCGGCGGCGCGGGCCCGCTCCGCCGCGCTCTATCTCAGCGAGCTCCTCGGTATTCCCGTGTCCGAGATGGTCGTAGAGGGCCGGGGCCCCGACGAACCCATAGCCAGCAACGCGACGGAAGCCGGGCGAATCCTCAATCGTCGCGCGGAGGTTCAGATTCTGGGCGAGTCGTTCACCGGCTGCCTGGCCGAGGACTACGACAGCGCCGAGCTGGCAGAACGCCGCGCCGAGGTCGTGCTGGACGCCTTGAGCCCGACCGGGGACGGTCAGGCGGTCTGCGCCATCCAGCTCGTCGACGCACCGGCGCCGGAGCTCTGGCCCCCGCTGGGCGAGTCGAGCGAGTCGAGCCTTTCCGAGCGGGCGACCCCCGCGCAGGTCTGCGAAACCTGTGTCGATGGAATCGCCTTTGAGGTATCGAGCCTGGGCGATGCGTCCGGGCCGAGCGACGATGAGCCGACCCAGCGTCGCGCCGTGGTCAGCGCCGATCTATCAATGGCGCTGCCCTCGGGCGGGTCGATCTGGGTGGCGGAAGATCCGGCCGTCGTGGATCCGAGGCTCGCTGTGGTCGGCCCGACCCGTGTCGGGCTGCGCGACGGCAGGCTGGCCGATGCGGTGGAATTTGCCACCTACAATAACTATCCCGACTTTATCGATCGGCTGGAGCTGCGGCTTTTCCGCAGCAGTGACGTTGACAGGGTCGACCCGGTCGCCGTCGTGCCGGTCGAGATCGCCGCCTTCAGCCAGGCGATGTGGGAAGGCGACGGCGAGTACGCCGCCGGCGAGGAACTCACCTATACGCTTCGCGCCTATGGGGCCGGGGCCGTGGACGAGACGGCGCCGCGTTACCTGGTGCTCGGCGATCGAGAGGAATCTCTTGAGAACGATCAACCCAGTGACGCGGACGTCGTCACGGCGCTTTACGCGCAGCCGGGGCCGGCCAGGCAGAACATAGCGCTCAACGCAAGCCGGGTCAGGATTCACGGCCGCGACATCGATCCGCTGGCAGCCATCACGATCAACGATGAGCGTGTGCCACTGGACGCGACGGGTCGGATCGCAATCGACTATCTCGTACCGCCAGGCGAGCATGAGTTCAGGGTCGCGGTGACCGATGGACAGGCCCGCATGATCGAGAGGCAGTTCGTCGTCGATACGACGGGCGATTCATGTTCGTGGCCGCGCTGGCCGACTTGACGGCGAGCGAGACGGAACTGACCGGCAGTATCGAGCCGCTGTCCGTCGATGACCGCTTCGCCGATGAGTCTCTCGTCGAGGGGCGGCTCGCCTTTTATCTCAAGGGCAAGATAAGAGGTCGGTACCTGCTCACGGCGCAGTTGGATACTGAACAGGAGAGGCTGGGCGATCTCGTCGATAACCTGAACGAGCGACGTGTATCGCAGCTTTTCAGGCGGCTCGATCCAGACCGGTACTACCCGGTCTACGGTGACGATTCCACCACGATCGACGATACGGACACACTGGGTAAGTTTTATGTGCGACTGGATTGGGATCGGTCGCAGCTCCTCTGGGGGAACTACAACACCGGCGTGACGGGCACCGAGTTTGCGCAGTACAACCGCAGCCTCTACGGAGCGCGGCTCGAGGTCAACGGTGGGGAGACGACCGAGTCACTCGAGCCGATGACACACGGCAAGGTCTTCGTGTCCCAGCCCGACACGGCGCTCGGTCATGACGAGTTCCTGGGCACTGGCGGCAGCCTCTACTACCTGCGTAACACCAACATCCTCACCGGGTCCGATAAAGCCCATATCGAGATAAGAGACCGGGACACGGGTCGTGTAGTCGACAATGTCACTCTGGTAAGAGGCACCGACTACGAGATCGACGAGTTGCAGGGCAGAATACTGCTCTCCAGGCCCCTGCAGCAGACGAGCAACCAGTTCTCGCCCTCTATCATCCGCGATCAGCCTTTGGATGGTAACGAGGTGTTTCTGCTCGTCGACTACGAGTATCTACCCACTGGTTTTGACGATGATGTACTCACGGTGGGTGGGCGCGGTAAGCAGTGGCTCGGCGATCACGTCGCGGTCGGTGCAACCTACGTCGATGAAGGGCGCGGTGCGAGCGACTACAGGCTCGCCGGCGCAGACCTTACGTTGCGTGCGGGAGAAGGGACATACCTCAAGATCGAAGGTGCAACCACCGAGTCCAGTCAAACGAATACCTCCTTCTCGGACAACGGGGGCTTGAGCTTCCTGGCGAACCAGCGCCTCGATCTCTCGACCGGTCAGCAGCTCGGTGGCTCTCGCGAAGGGGATGCCCTGGGCGTCGAGGGCCGGATGAATCTCGGCGAGATGGGCTGGACTCAGGGCGACTGGGTGGCGGCCGCCTGGTGGCGCAAGGTCGATGAGGGATTCTCCATTGCGAGAAGCGACCTGGGGGTGGAGACGGAGCAGTACGGGTTCGAGCTTTCGGGCGAAATCGGAGATTCCGTCCACGTGACCGCCAGGGCGAGTGTCACGGACCGCAAGAATCAGGGTGAGCAGGAGCGCCTGAGCGTGCAGCTGGACTATGAGACCAGCGAGCGGGGCACGGTGTCCGCAGAGCTGCGGCAGGTGAGCGATAAGACCGCCGTCGGCGATGTCGGGGGTGGGCTCGGCGCGGTTCGCTACAATCATGAACTGACCCCGGATCTGAGCGTGTACACCACCGGTCAGGTGACGCTGGCGGACGACGGTGGGGCATATGACAACAATGATCGACTCGCGCTCGGCGTCCGGATGAAGGTCGCAAGCCAGACCTTTATCCAGGGAGAGTACGGTGATGGGCACCGGGGAGATGCCACGAGCGCGGTGCTCGAACACGCATTGAGCCCGAATCAGCAGTTGTACGGCTCTTACACGCAGTCCGCGGACAGGACCGATGCGGCCACACAAAGAGAGCAGTTTGCGGTGGGTCATCGCACTCAACTGAGCGATCAGACGCGCCTGTTTACGGAGAGTCAGTTTTCCAATGGGGACGACTACGCGGGGGTCGCCCACGTATTCGGCCTGGATTTCAATCCGACTCCGAGTTGGAGTCTCGGCTTCTCGCTGCAGCAGGGTGAGCTCGACAGCCTCAGCGGCGTGGTCGACCGAGACGCGACGAGCCTGCGTGGCGGCTATCAGAACGACAATATGCGCTGGCATTCGGCTATCGAATACCGCGAGGATACCGGCAGCGAAGATCGTACGCAGTGGGTCGCCACCAATCGGTTCGACTACGAGCTCAACGATGCCTTGACGCTGCTGGGGAAGGTCAACTACTCCGAGACGGACGATGCTCAGGTCTCGGCGTTCGACGCCAAGTTTGTGGAAGGCAGCGTCGGTTTTGCCTATAGGCCTGCGGTCGAGGGCCGTTTCAATCTGCTCGGCAAATACACCTATCTCGTCGACCTGCAGAGCTTTGGTCAGGCTCGGGACAGGACGGACCAGCGCTCGAGCATCCTGTCTGTGGAGGGAATCTACAGGCTCACGCCGAAATGGGATATCGGTGCGAAATACGCCACTCGCAGCGGAGAGCTGCGCGAGAACCGGTCCGGCGGCAGTTGGTTCGAGAACGAAACGACGCTCGCTATGTTGCGTGCGTCGTATCATCTTCTCAAGCGGTGGGATGCGCTCGTCGAATACCGCTGGTTGCAGGTGGAGGGCGACGATAGCCTGAGAGACGGTCTCCTGCTGGGGGTGGATCGTCACATCGGGGATCATTTCAAGCTCGGCGTGGGCTACAACTTCACTGACTTCAGCGATGACCTGAGGCAGGTGGGATACGAGTACGAGGGTTGGTATCTGAACGTGGTGGGCAAGTACTAGTCGCCCGCGGCCCGTGCTCCAGTTATTGCCAACGTCATGCGCGAAGCGTATGTTCGCACTACAACAACAATAACCAAGCTCGCAAAACGAGCGGTTCCCAACGGATCTCTGAAGACTTCCAGCAAGGGGCACCAAGAATGTTAGAGGAGGGACTGACATCTCGGACGTCACCGGGACGCCTGCGGCGATTCCTGAGCGGCGTGGTGAGCCAGCCCCTCTCCATGGGGGCTGTGGCGCCCAGCAGCCGGTATCTGGCTGACCTGATGGTCGCCGACATGGGGCCAGGTTCACGGGTGATAGAGCTGGGCGCGGGTACGGGCGTCGTGACCCAGGCAATCCTGGATGCCGGCGTTTCGCCGAAGGACCTGATCGTCATCGAGCAAAACGAAGGGATGGCGGAGCTTCTGAAGGAACGGTTTCCGGAATCGACCGTGCTCAGGGCGAATGCCGTATCACTCCGACATCACATTGCGGGTCTTGCAGGCCCGGCCGACTTTATCGCGAGCGGGTTGCCGCTGCTGCTCTTCCCGGCGAAACGCAAGGCACGGGTGCTCATGCAGGCGTTTGGTGCGCTGAAGCCCGGCGGGTATTTTCATCAGTTCACCTACGCAGGCCGGTGCCCGGTCGAGCGCTCCGTCCTCAGATCGCTCGATCTCGAGGCGTCGTTACTGAGGTTCACACCGTTCAACTTGCCCCCGGCCTTCGTGTATCGGCTGCAACGTCGCTAGAAAGCCTCGCCAGCATCGATCCTTTCTAGGCCGTTCGCTCCCACGGAACAATGACATTGCCCTTGCTCGTAACCTTCGGGGTCTCGATCTTTTCGACCCGGTCCCTCCCGGATTGTTTCGCCAGGTGCAGAGCCTGCTCCGCCCTTGCCAGCGTATCGTCGGTGGATTCCCCGATTCTATACTGTGCCACGCCGATCGAGATGGTGACGCGTAGCTCATTGACGCAAGTGGTCCGCGCGATCGCGGCTCTCAGTCGCTCGGCGATGGCGCACGCTTGCGCCAGATCAGTCCTCTGAGTGAGCAACAGGAAACTGTTGCCGTCGTAACGAGCCAGGAGGCACTCGTTAGGGTGGTGTGCCGTGCTCGCGAGCGCTTCACGAAAACGATTTGCGACGCTCACCAGCACGCCGTCGCCCGCCAGCTGCCCGCACTGGTCGTTGACGTTACGAAGCTGGTCCACGTCGGCGATGCAGACGCTGAACGGTGACACCGCGTCGACGGCGAGCTGAGTGGCCTCTGCCAGACGGGCCATGAGCCTCTGGCGGGTCAGCGTCCCGGTCAGGGGATCAAATTCCTCATCTTGGGAATGCTCGCCAAGGTCCAGGGTGAACGAAAAATCTGACACGCGAGCCTTCGACATCCAGTTTGGAACGTGCATCGTCGCAGCGGTCGGAATCGGACTCAGTGACGCCTCTCGCAAATGCGGGGCGGATACCTTTACATAAGCGGTCGGGACCCGGAGATTGTTGACTGCGTCCCGCGCACGGGGGGTTCAGCCTAAGAGCGCTTCGCGATCATAGAGTCGGGTGGCCAGCCACGCGAGTGCCGCACCGAGCAGTAACGTGGAACCCTCGGATGCCACGAGAAAAACCAGATTGATAGGTTCCGCCTTGATGAGATCGGTGACGAGTAGATGTTGGCTCAAGCTTGGAATCCACATCAGGTTCAGATTCGGTCTCACGTTGGTGAGCGTCGCAACCATCAGGGGAAGGGTCGGCACGAGAAGCACGAGCGCAAGGTACGTTTGAGCTTCCTTGTAGCTCTTCGTGAATGAGGCGACCAGTGTCATCAAGGCAGCGCCCAGTGGTGTAAACGGCGCGAGTATCAGAAATACCTGGAATGCCACCAGGGGCCCGAAGTTCGAGCTCATGCCGAGCGATTCAAGTGGCACAAAAGCCAACGCGACCGTGAAGGCGGCCAGTGTGAGCGCGAGCGAGAGCAGCATGTAGCAGATGGTGGCGGCCATCTTGCCGGCCATGAGACTCGATCGCGCCACCGGTGCCGTGAGCAAAGGCTCCAGGGACCCTCTCTCTCGTTCACCAGCCGTAGTATCGATGGCGAGATAGAACCCCCCCATCAACGTGGCCAACAGCAGGAAGTACGTCAGCATCCCCAGCAACGCGACGGATCGTCCCGTGGCCGTGGAGACGTCGAACTCATCGATCGTCAGCGGACGAAGCACGAGTGGGCTGATTCCCCTTGCCTGGAGCCGCAGCAGTCTCAGCTCCTCCGTGTAGGCGTTAAGAACCGCCCGCACCCGGCGCGCGGCCGCGCTCCCCCTGATTTCCGATCGATCCGAGACGAGTGTGACCCGCGCGTCCCCGCCTTCGCGAAACCGCTCGTTAAAGTCCTCGTCGATCACGAGAACGACTTCGTGTTGACCGCTTCTAACGGCGGTCTCCGCTGCTTTGAGGTCCTGCGGCCCGTCGAAGCTCTCGATGGAGTAGCGTTCCAGGAAAGCCATGAGGTTCGGCGCGGTTGCGCGACCGACTACCGGGACCTGAACCGGCTGGTCGACACTGGAAAGCGTCTGCGACAACATGAGGTTGACGAGTACGGCGAACAGTACCGGACCAAAGAGCGGGCCGAACACCATCGTCGAGAAAAGCGTGCGCCGGTCTCTCGCGTTGTCCAGGACCTCCTTTCGGCAGACGGTCATGACCGCGGAACTCATGGGGTCACCGCCTGGACGAAGATTTCCTCCAGCGATCGACCGGGGTGGGAGGCTTTGAGCGCTTCGGGTGTGCCCTGAGCGACGAGCTGCCCATGTGCGATGATGACCAGGTCATCGCAAAGTGCGGTGACCTCCTGCATGACGTGGCTGGAGAAAATGACGCAGCAGCCGGCATCTCTGAGCTCCCGCAACGTCACCCTGAGCGAGCGTGTCGCCATGACGTCGAGTCCATTGGTCGGTTCGTCCAGCAGCAGGTGCCTGGGGCGATGGACCAGGGCCCGAGCCAGGGCGACCTTGGTGCGCTCACCCTGTGAGAAACCCTTGGCTTTGCGATCTGCGACCTCGTCGAGCTCCAGGCGATGCACCAGCTCCGCTACCCGCCCGCGCAGCTCCTCGCCCTCGAGACCATGGAGCTCGCCGAAGTAGCGGATGTTCTCTCGGGCGGTCAGCTGGGGATAAAGCCCGGCGCCGTGGGGCAGGACCCCCATCTGTTTTCGGGCCTGGAGCGGTTCTTGCGCCACATCGGTCGAGTTGATGAGGGCCCTGCCCGTGTCCGGCTTCAGCACGGTGTAGAGAATGCGCAGGCAGGTCGACTTGCCTGCGCCGTTCGGACCGAGCAAGCCCGTGATACGCCCGTCTCGGGCCGAGAACGTCACATCCTTCAGGGCTTCGACGGCGCCGAAGCGCTTGCCCATCGACTCGATCTCTATCATGGGCTACGGCGCGGGGCCGTTGAAATCGAGAAAGAAAGGACTGGGGCGCTCCTGCTCAAGGCAGCGCGCATCCAGGTTGGCGGGCTCCGGATCATCGAGGAAGGCGCGCAACAGCCTCGGGACACAACCAACGCCGACCTGACCGTGACCCTGACCCGGCCCGATCAGGTGGCGCGCATTGGCCAGGCTCGACAGCACCCGTAAGCCGTATTCAGGTGGGGTGATCGGGTCCGCCTCGCCGGAGAGCAGCAGAACGGGCCGGTCCGAGCCGAAGGTCGTCTTGAGATCCTCATCCATCAGCCCACGCGGCCATACCGAACACACGGCGAGGAGCGCATCGACGATGCTCGAGCCGAGAAAAGCGCCGGAGAAATCCGGGCGCTGTTGCGTAAAGAAAGGAACGTCCTCCGTGCAGACCACCGAGTTGTGCATGGGCACACTCAGGCCCGCCTCCACCTCATCGATCATCATGTAAGCCTGTGCCGTGACCGGGCCGTAGTTCCCCGCATAGGCCTCCGTTATCAGGAGGGGCAAGAGCGCGACCGTCTGCGGTGAATAACTCATCAGGCGGATGACGGACTTCAGGTGCAGCAGGGAGAACGACCGGTCCAGCGGCGTACCCGCGTACGGGTCGGGTAGCTGGACTGCGAGCGGGCTATCGCTGAGACGCGTGGTGAGCGTTTCAAGGCGGAGGCTGAGATCGGGAAACCGGGCGGAACACTCCGGCTCGTCCGCACAGCGGGCGAAGGCCAGATCCAGAGCCTCCTGGGCGTTCGCTGCGATGGCGGGACCGAGCGCGACGTCGGGCGGGACTACCCCATCGAGGACGACGGCGCGCACATGTTGCGGAAAACGCCGCAGATAGTGCAGCGCGACCCGGGTCCCGTAGGAAACGCCGTAGATGTTCCACGCGTCGAGCTCCAGCGCCTCCCTGACTCGCTCGAGATCGGCTGTGGCCACCGAGGTGGTGTAGAAACGCGGATCGCCATCGAGATCCGCCAGACACTCGGCCATCACTGCCGGGAGCGCGGCCGGATCGGTGGTTTCAACCCCGCCATCGTCGAGCTCACAGCGAAGCGTGTTCGAGCGTCCGGTGCCCCGCTGATCCAGAAGAATAATGTCTCGGTCGCGACGAACGTGCTCGAAGGCCCCGCGGATTCCGAGGTAAAGGTCGGATGCCGCCTGTCCGGGGCCCCCGGCGATCAGCACGAGGGGGTCCAGCTGCGGGGCGGCATTCAGCGACGGCACGCGGGCCACGAAGAGCCCTATCCGCCGGCCGTCGGGCTCAGCGGGATTCTCGGGCACACTCACCGTTGCGCACTGGGCGGAGATGGTGGGGAGCCAGGGCGAGGACAGCCGGCAGTCTTCGGTGGCGAGCGGAGCCGGGGTCGCGTGGGGGGCGACGAGCACCGTCAGCGAGAGCCAGATTGCGCGGCGAGCAGCCATGACCGCGCATGTTGGCCTGCTCTGAGCCGTTTTGCCAGCGTCCGGCTGGCGGGGCGGCCTCGCCAGGCCTAGAATCCGGGCCCAAGGACGCACTCGACGATGGATTACCCGAAAGAATTCGACTGCATCGTGGTCGGCGGAGGCCACGCAGGGACCGAGGCGGCGCTGGCCGCGGCTCGGGCAGGCGCCCGTACGCTCTTGCTCACCCAGAATCTGGAGACCCTCGGGCAGATGAGCTGTAATCCCGCCATCGGCGGGATCGGCAAAGGTCACCTGGCCAGGGAGGTGGATGCCCTGGGTGGCGCGATGGCCCGCGCCGTCGATCGTGCAGGTATCCACTTTCGCACGCTGAACGCCAGCAAAGGGCCCGCGGTGCGAGCCACTCGCGCGCAGGCGGATCGGGTCCTCTACAAGCAGGCCGTCCGCCAGCTGCTGGAGACTCAGCCCGGCTTGAGCCTGCTGCAGCAGGGCGTGGATGATCTGTTGCTGCATGGCGGGCGCGTCCAGGGGGTGATTACGCAGATGGGTCTTCGCATTGGCGCGTCTGCGGTCATACTCACCGTGGGCACGTTCCTCGCGGGCCGCATTCATGTCGGCGCGAGCAATCACTCGGCTGGTCGGGCCGGCGATCCTGCGGCGGTGAGACTCGCCGAGCAGCTGCGCGCACTCGGACTGAAGGTCGATCGACTGAAGACGGGGACACCGCCGCGAATCGACGGTCGGAGCATCGATTTTGACCGGCTGAAGCCTCAGCCGGGGGACGAGCCGACGCCCGTCTTCTCCTTTCTCGGCGAGCGCATCGAGCACCCGCGCCAGATTCCCTGTCACATCACGCACACGACCGAGAAAACCCACGAGATCATCCGCGGTGGCCTGGAGCGCTCGCCGCTCTTCAGCGGCGCGATCGAAGGGGTGGGCCCCAGATACTGCCCATCCATCGAAGACAAGGTCGTGCGGTTTTCAGACAGAACGGCCCACCAGATTTTCGTCGAGCCCGAAGGGCTCGACACCCATGAGGTCTACCCGAACGGGATCTCGACCAGCCTGCCGTTCGACGTCCAGCACGCGTTCGTCCGCTCTATCAGGGGCTTCGAAGACGCCCACATCACCCGACCGGGGTACGCGATCGAATACGATTTTTTCGATCCACGGGAGCTTGAGCCGAGCCTGCAGACGAAGGCCGTCAAGGGCCTCTACTTCGCCGGGCAGATCAACGGCACCACCGGTTACGAGGAGGCGGCGGCCCAGGGCATCATCGCCGGCATCAACGCGGCCCGGGCTTCCCAGGCCATGCCGCCCTGGTACCCGCAGCGCCATGAAGCCTATATCGGTGTCCTGATCGACGACCTGGTGACCCGGGGTACGCTGGAGCCTTACCGCATGTTCACCTCCCGTGCCGAGTATCGGCTTTCGTTGAGAGAGGACAATGCGGATCTCAGACTGACACCGAAGGGCCGGGAGCTGGGTGTTGTGGACGACGTGCGCTGGCGCGCATTCGAGGCGAAGCGGGAGATGATCGAGCGCGAGACAGGCCGGCTGGGCGCAATTACGGTGCGGCCACCGGATGTCCCTGAGGATTCACCGATCGGCGTCCTGAGCCGGGATGCGACCGCCCTGGATCTACTGCGGCGACCGGAGATGCGTTACGAGGATCTGGTGCGGCTTCAGCGCGTCGGGGTGGCGGAGGGCTACGCGGGACTCGCCGAGGAGGTCGCCGCGCAGATCGCTCAGCAGTTGGAGATACAAGCACGTTATCGCGGTTACATCGAGCGTCAGACGAGGGAAATCGAGCGCCACCGCAAGCACGCGACCACGCCCCTGCCCGGCGACCTCGACTACTCGCAGGTCAGGGGGCTCTCGAACGAGGTTAGAGAGAAGCTGGAGAGAATTCGACCCGAGAGCATCGGTCAGGCGAGCCGCATCGCCGGGATGACGCCGGCCGCGATCTCATTGTTGTTGATTCATCTCAAGAAGCGGCAGATGAGAAGGAGTGCCTGACGTGCTCCAGCACAGGTAGGGTGCGACCCGCTCTGGCCCTCCAGCTTCTCTGGTTTGGCGTCTGTGACCCGCAGACGCCCATCACCGAAACACTGAATCCGCGAATCGGCGGCTACACAACCGCGGCCGTCGACGACGACGCGGACTCGAACAAATGACACGCCACTTGCCGCTTCGCCCCGGTACCGCTTGCTTCGCCTGAAATGGGCCTGAGCTGCGGCGTTACCTTATGGCAGATGTCCATGACCTTGGAGCAGCGACTCGCGAACCGGCAGCCGGGACCGATGTTGACGGGTGAGGTGATCTCGCCGCGAATAGGTACTGTCTTGCGTGTACGCTCCATGCGCGGATCGGGCTCGGGATTCGAACTGACCAGCACCTGAGTGTACGGGTGTTGCGGGGTGAAGTAGACCTCATCAGCCGGACCCAGCTCGACAATCGATCCCATGTACATGACCGCCATACGGTCGGAGATGTATCGCACCATAGACAAGTCGTGGGCGATGAAAAGCATCGTCAAGCCCAGTGAATCCTTCAATTCTCCGAGTAAGCGCACTACCTGTGCCTGGACTGAAACATCGAGCGCCGAAATCGGCTCGTCGCAGACGACGAACCTGGGTTGCATGATCAACGCCCGGGCAATACCGACGCGCTGGCGTTGACCACCGGAGAACTCATGGGGATAACGCGCTGCATGGTCGCGTTCGAGGCCGACCCGTGCGAGCCAGTCGCCAACGGCGTCGCGGATCTGCCGGCTGGATCGATCGTCGAACAGCCTTAAGCCCTCACCGATGATTTCCCCGACCGTCATACGCGGATTCAGGCTCGAATAAGGATCCTGAAAAATCATCTGCATGTAGCGTGCGTAGTGCTGAAAATCTGCTGGTCTGTAATGGTCTGGCAGCTTTTGACCTTCGAAGTACGCCTCACCGCTCGTCTTGTCGTGCAAGCCCAATAAGGTCTTGCCAAAAGTCGACTTACCCGATCCGCTTTCGCCGACCAGACCGACGGTTTCGCGCTCGTCAATCGTCAAGGAAACGTCGTCTACGGCATGCAAACTCTGTTTGCGCCCGAGTGCAAAGTGCTTGGTCAGGTGCTTGGTCTCGACCAGGCTCCTCATGCGGGGCCCTCGGAAGACGCCGGTCCACGATAGAGATCGAGCACGGCCCGCTCGGGCATGTCGGGATGCTGTAACCAGCAGTTCGCGTAGTGATGGGGACTCACCTCGAATCGTTCCGGATGATGTCGCTCACAGAGCCTCATCGCGTGAGGACAGCGAGCGAAGTAGCCGCAACCGGCGGGCGGGTCGAACATGTCGGGCGGTGATCCATCGATCGGTTTGAGGCCAGTTTCGCGTGTGGACTCGTTACTCGGCATCGCCATCTTCAGGCCAAGCGTGTACGGATGTGCCGAGCGATAAAAAACGTCATCGACCGTGCCTTTTTCGATGATCTCACCGGCGTACATGACCACGACGTCGTCGGCCATACGGGCAATGACGCCAAGGTCATGCGTGATCAGTATGATGGCCATGCCCGTCGTTCGCTGCAGCTCCTCCAGGAGTTCCAGTATCTGGGCCTGAATCGTGACGTCGAGTGCCGTCGTCGGCTCGTCGGCCACCAGGACATCGGGCTCGCAAGCGATCGCCATCGCGATCATGGCCCGTTGCAGCATGCCACCCGAAAATGAAAACGGGTATTGCTTCGCCCGATTCCCGGCCTCCGGTATATGGGTCATGTCAAGCAGTTCAACGGCGCGGGCGAAAGCGTCCTTGCTCGAAACGCCGCGGTGCACGATCAATGTTTCGGCAATCTGGTCGCCGACCCGCATGGTCGGATTGAGAGAGCTCATCGGGTCCTGAAAAATCATTCCGATGCGATTGCCGCGGATGTCTTCGCCGTCGATGATTTTCTGCTGGATGATATCGATGTCGCCAAGCAGGGCCTGGCCACGGGTGATTCGCCCGGGTGGCATCGGAATCAGTCCGAGAATGCTCTGCACCGTGACGGATTTTCCGCAGCCTGACTCCCCGACGATCCCGAGCGTCTTGCCTGCTCTGACATTGAAGTTTGCGCCGCGGACCGCTTTGACCACGCCACCGTAGGTATCGAATTCGACATGCAGGTCGCTGACGGCCAAGACAGCCGGATCGTCGTTACCTTCGGTGCTCTCTTTCACTCTCGACCCCGCATACGCACGTCAAGCGCGTCGCGAAGGCCATCTCCGAGAAGATTGAAGGCCAGCACGGTCATGCTGATGAGAACCGCCGGGAAGATGATCTCGTGCGGATGCGAAAGCATCGTGCGGATGCCTTCGTTCGACATGCTGCCCCAGGACGGCGTTGGTGGCGCCACGCCCATCCCAATGAAGGACAAGAAAGCCTCTGTGAATATCGCGCTCGGGACGGCGAAGGTCAGAGTGACTAGAATGACGCCCAACGTGTTCGGAATCATGTGTCTAAAGACCAGGTAACCGCTTCGGGCGCCGAGCAGCTGTGCGGCCGAAACATAACCCTCCTCGCGAATCTGGAGGATTTGTCCGCGCACCAGCCTCGCCGTGGCTGGCCAACCGAGCAGCACCAACGCAACGAGCATTGGGAATACACCGCTCTCTCCGGGCCCGATTCCGAAAGCGATCTTGAAGAGAATCATGAACAACAAGAACGGCAACGCGACGACGAAGTCCGCGAACCGCATCAGGACCTGATCGACGCGCCCCCCCACAAACCCGGCGAGGCTGCCATACACGATACCGGCCAGCACGAAGAGCAATGGCGCAACCACACCAATGAAAAGCGAGACGCGGGCGCCATACATGAGTCGCGCCAGCATATCGCGGCCGAGGTAGTCGGTCCCGAGAGGGTGGTACGGCAACCGGATCTGATCACCAAGCTGCAGGACGGACGAGTCGTCCACCCAGCCGCGAACCTCCGCCTCCTCGGCACTCACCGCGGCAATAACGTCAACCTCCAAAACTGCATACGCGTCTCGCTCC
>Ga0224508_10001599_pt1 | contig 20165 bp, 21 predicted proteins | sample SF_Jan12_sed_USG_4_FD_170157 | JGI IMG/M metagenome (GOLD analysis project Ga0224508, IMG submission 170157) | Sediment microbial communities from San Francisco Bay, California, United States - SF_Jan12_sed_USGS_21 | ecosystem: Environmental > Aquatic > Marine > Sediment | place: USA... | reverse complement strand
GATCTGCGGCCTTATGGCCCGGCCCGGTTTAACCGAGGCCCTTGACAGTCTTTCTCCCAGGTAACTCGAAGGGCCACCGGAAACGGTGGCCCTTTTTTATTCCGAATCTTGGTGACAGTTTACTTATCTCCGATTTAAGTGGGGAAATACGACCCGGACAACCGCTTACGTTACAATCAGAACATCCGCCCATTAAACCATTGAGGAGTAAATAGCGATGCAGCCAGAATTCCCCCCGCGACTGGAGAACAAGTTTTACCTGACCGAAGGCGGCACGGAAACCGAGATCCTGTACAAGTGGGGCTTCGATTTGCCGGAATTCGCAATGTTCCCGCTGCTCGATAGCCCGGTAGCGGACCGCGTAATCCGAGACATGTACCGACGCTATTTCGAGGTTGCAGCCAGGCACGGCACCGGGATGCTGATTGTCGGCCACGATTACCGCGCAAGCCCGGACTGGGCTGAAAAGCTCGGCTACAGCGCGGAAGGTCTTCGGGAAATGCAACAGCGCACGATCCGGTTTCTCGAAGAAATGCGAACCGAGTATGAGGACCGGGTTTCAGACGTTTATATTGGTGCCAGCATTGGACCCCGCGGCGATGCCTATGGAACCGGGGACGAAATTACCGAGAGCGAGGCCGAGGATTACCACTCGGTGCAGCTGGAAAACCTCAAAGGCACCGCCGCGGACATGGCAATCGCTTTGACCTTCAACAATATTCCCGAATCGATCGGTGTGATACGGGCCGGGGTCGCTGCCGGCATGCCCATCGGCGTCAGCCTGTCCTTGACGACCGAAGGCCGCCTGCGCTCCGGGCCGAGCTTACGCGAGGCAATCGAAGCCATCGAAGAGGCCACGGACGGGACTGCCGCCTGGTTCGGAACCAACTGCGCACATCCGATCGAATTCGAACCCGCGTTATCGGACGCCGGGTCATGGTTCGATCGGTTGCGCTACATCAGGCCAAACGCCGCAAAAATGGACAAGATCGCTTTGTGCAGTCTCGGTCATCTCGAGGACGGCGACCCGGTCGAACTGGGCGGTCAGATGGGCGAAATCGCGCGTCGATTCCCGAGGGCCGACATACTCGGCGGTTGTTGCGGAACCGATGAGCGTCATTTGTCGGAAATCGCGCAAAACGTGAACACCGTGCGCGGTGCATGATGTTTAGAGCTTAAAAGGTGTCGAAGACACAATTGCCGGTTTTTTACTGGGTCTGGCTTTTCTTTATCGGATATCCCTTGGGCAACAATACAAAAAGCTGCCCCTGCTGCTTCATCAGGCCCGCCATTTTTTCGGCCTCGTCTCCCCGGCCCCAGAAAACATCGGCGCGAACATGACCTTTGATGGCGCCACCGGTGTCCTGCGCCAACATGAGCTGGTTGAGCGGTGATTGCTGTTCATTCGGCAAGGTGGTTTGCAACCATACCGGTGCGCCTAAAGGAATCACGTTTCGATCTACAGCAATACTACGCCGGGGTGTCAGCGCCACGTTGAGTGAACCAACCGGTGCCTCTGTCTGGCCGTCTCTTAGTTCGAAAAATATATAACTCGGGTTTTTCGCGAGAACTTCGTTCAACCGGTTCGGGTTCGCCCTTAACCAGTCCTTGATTGAAAATAGCGTGACCTCTTCTTTTTCAAGCTCCCCCATTTGAATCAAAACTTTGCCGATGGATTGATAAGGGTGACCGTTTTGCCCGGCATAGCCCACCGCTACCGTGGAACCATCGGTGAGCTGAATCTGGCCAGAACCCTGGACATGCAGAAAGAACACGTCCACTAAACTGTCCACCCATAAAATTTCTGTGCCCTGAAGTAAATCCTGATTGCGATCAAGTTGGGCGCGATTGTAGTAAGGGACTACCTTGTTTCCATTCAGCTTTCCACGCAAACGCAGGTGCTTCAACTGCGGATAAATAGCGCCAAGATCGACGATCAGTAAATCCTTCGGCACACCATAGAGTGGATGCTGGAATGCCTCGGACCGTTCCCAACTGCCTTTTAACAACGGCTCGTAGTAGCCCGTGATCAATCCCTCGGTTTCACCATCCTCCGCGTAGACTGGCCGTACCTCGAAATTGGATTCAAAGAACTCTCTGACCTCAGCGTCGCTTAAGTCCCCGCTATTCGCTGCAAGCAGACAGACTTCGCGCCATTGATCGTGTCTGAGCTTTTGACAACTCTTAAGAAAACCTTCCCACACGTCGCTTTGATTGTCCGATCTCCAGCTCTCAAGGCTTGACCAATCAACCGGGTCGCCAATGCCGGGTGGGCGCGTCGTACACGCACTTACCATCAACGAACACAACACGACAATCGACAGTGATTTAAACATTCTGAAATTGTACCCTTGTTACCGGGATAAAGGGGACGGAGGGAATATTATTTATTGAATTAGAGTGACGGTTAACTTAATTCGACGGTTTGGGCCCGGGCTTCAGTTTTCTCAATCGGCGCTGGGTTAGCGGCAACTAGAATTAAACCGATTTAAACCAGGTCGTTTCGCGCTTAGATGTCGGCGCGTCACGGCGGCGCAATTTCATCCTGAGGTGGCACCCGTACCCACAGTAACAGCAGGAAGCCAGCGACAAATAACACCAACAGGGACAAAATTGCCAACCGCGGGTTGCCGGTCAAGACGCCGATCCAACCCATCATTACCGGACCGATCACCGCCGCCGATTTACCCACCATATTGTAGAAACCGAACAGCTCGGCCGCCTGGCTTGCCGGTATCAGGCGAGAGAATAGTGATCGACTAAGTGCCTGGACGCCACCTTGCACCAGACCGATGACCACCGCCAAAGCGTAGAATTCCCACACTGCCTGCAATTGGGATCCCCATACGGTGACCAGCGCATAGACCGCCAGGCCAAAGAAGATTCCCGTTCGCACACCGACATAACGCGCCATGCGACCGTACAAGAATGTCGCCGGGAAACCAATAAACTGGGTAATCAACATCGCAAAAATGAGTTGACCGGAGTCGAAGCCGATCGAAATTCCGTAATCGACTGCCATTCGTATCACGGTACCCACGCCATCGATATACAGCCAGTAGGCCGCGAGAAAAATAACCGCCTGACGTAACATGCGCAATTCCCGCAGGGTTTGCAGGACGCGTTCTGCCGCTACCCGTATGGCCCTGGCGGTAACGCGCGCATGATGCGGTTCCTTCACGTACACCAATAGTGGCACGGTGAAAAGTGCCCACCAAAACGCGACCAGAAAAAAGGACAGTTTCACCGCGCTGGCCGCATCCGCGAGATTGAACCATTGCGGCTGCTGGGTCATTAGCACGCACAGGGCAAATAACAATCCACCACCCAGGTACCCCAGGGCAAAACCAAGCGCCGATATCCGATCAGTTTCCTGCCCGCTTTCCCCTCTTACGCTCATCAGCAGCGCGTCGTAAAACACGTTGGCTCCCATAAATCCGGTTACCGCAAACAGGTATATCACCATGGCCAGTTGCCAGGCACCCTGTGCAGCGAAACTCAAACCGGCCGTCATGACGATACCGAGCAATGCCAGGAGGAGCAGGAAACCCTTGCGCCGGCCGAGTTGATCAGCCAACGCGCCCAGTAGTGGCGCCAACAATACGATCAACAGGCTGGCGCTGGAATTAACCACCCCCAGCCAAAAGGTCGATTCGGTACGCTCGAGTGATGTCGCCCAATATTCCTTGAAAAACAGCGGGAAAAATCCCGCCATGACCACCGTTGCGAAGGCGGAATTGGCCCAGTCGTAAAACGCCCAGGCGAACTGGCTGCGTTTACGCTCGTTCATTGTTCAATTGCATTAGTTTCAATTGCTCTGAGCGAAAAGTATCTCTAGTCGGCCAATAAGGTATCCTTTGCCAGATTAATCTTGGCCGCGAGATAATCGGTTCCGCCGCGGTCCGGATGCAGCTTCTGCATCAACCGTCGGTGGGTCTCGATTATCTCGGCTTCGTCAGCGTCGGATGATAATCCCAGTACCTGCAGTGCCTCTTCGCGCGACATCTCGCCCGGTTCGCTGGAAGCCTGCTGTTGCCCTTGTGCGCCAGCCTGTTGTTGCCAGGTGTCCGCATACATGCGGTCCAGGTAGGCCTGCAGCAACGCAACCGACTCTTCGTCGTCCTGACATTCATGCAGCAATTGCAGCAACGCTTCGAGATTCAGTTTATCGAGCGTGCTGCCCTTGAACTGCCCTGCCAGAACCTCGCCGTTTATGTCGCCCGAATCGTGGTTCAGCGTCATGCGGATATATTTACCTTGTACCGTAGAAGTTTGCCCGCTACCCGGTGCGGGCCTCGATTTTGCAGCACCCATACCGGCCAGCAAACGTTTGAGCAGCGGAAACGGAATACCGCTCAACAATCTCAGCAAGCCACGCAGGAACGGCAGTATTGCGGCAAACACCGCCGCCAACCAGTGCGCTCGACCCGTCAACACCAACACCAGTAGCGCCGCCGCGAGCAAGACCGCAAACCACTGCCAGCGGACCCTGGGAGGTTGGCGGAACAACCAGTCGAAAAAGAAGAACAGTCCAGCCGCCACGCCGAGCAACAGTAACAGCCGTGCCATGGGTCAACCCTTGCCCAACTGGCGGGTCAGTTGCCGCACAACCTCGCTGCGATCCTGGCTGAAGTCCTGCAAGGCTCTCTGACCGCCGGCAGCATAGACGGCAACCGCGCTCAACAGGTCGCGCAATTGTGCGGCGCTACTCGCGTCAAAGGCACAGTAAGCGCCGCGGGTCAGCCGCGCGATCTCTTTGAACGTCCGTTGCGCCGCAGGCTCCGTGCCTTCATGAAACAGGAAAGCAGGTACCCCGAGCATCCCCAGTTCGCCCGCCAAATGGCACAACCGGTCTACGTCTTCCTCCATGCAGTCGCCGACGAACACGAGCGCCTGGACTTTCTTTTGTTTCGTCTGCTCGATTGCCTGATGCAGCACTTTTTCAATCTGCGTAGAACCAGCCCGGCACGACACGCTCGTCATGCGTTGCAGCAACGCATCCGCAGAAGACAACCATGGGCTCGCCTCGAATTCGCCATAGCCGCGGTAATAGCAAAGCTGAATGTCCAGGCCGCCAAGTGACGCGGTTTCGGTGAACATCTCACCCTGGATTTGACAGGCCCGGTCCCAGCTGGGCTCTCGACTGGCGGTGGCGTCCATCGCAAACATCAATCGTCCGCGTTGCTGGCCGGTTTTGATCACCGGCGTCGACCTGACTTGTTTCACGAACGCGTCGATTGCGGCTTTGCCCGATTTTTGCGGAAGATCTTTGTCTGCGCCTGCCATGATATCCGTCTTTGGACAGTAATTTCGGGGATAGTATACCTGTTTTCCGGATGCCGATTTTCAAGCCGGAACAGGGTATATGCCCTCCAGAATACGAATCTAGTTCCCGAGAAACACCTTCAGCACCTTTTCGTTATCGACGAGATCCACCGAATCACCGGCAATGACAAGCCGCCCGCTTTCGAGCACATAGCCTCGATCGGCCATGCTCAAAGCCAGCCTGACATTTTGTTCGACAAATAAAATCGAGATGCCTTCGTTGACGATGTTTTTGAATATTCCAATCATGTCCTTGACCACCATCGGCGATAAGCCGAGGAAAGGCTCGTCGACCATCAATAGTTTCGGCAAGCCCATCAATCCGCGTGCAATGGCGAGCATCTGCTGTTCACCGCCGGACATGGTATGCGCCAATTGATGGGAGCGGGCTTCGAGTTTGGGAAACAAACGGTAGATGTCTTGCAGGGATTCGTCGCGTGACGCTCTGGCTTTTTCATGCCAGGCGCCGAGCAACAGGTTTTGTAAAACGCTCAGATGCGGAAAAACTCGCCGGCGCTCGAGCACGTGTGAGATGCCCATCCTCGTGCGGGTAAAGGTCGGCTGGTTACTGATCAGCGCGTCGTTAAAAAATATCTGACCTTTCTTATGACCGATTAAATTGCTGATGGTATTTAAGATGGTGCTTTTGCCGGACCCGTTCGGCCCGAGCAGCGCCACCATTTCGCCCTGTTGAACATTTAACGAAACATCCCAGATGACCTGGAAATCATCGTACAGCACATCGATATTTTTAATATCAAGCAACATCGACCGTTCCGAGGTAAGCATCGATCACCCGGTCGTTTTTTTGAATCTCTTCGGGCTTGCCATAGGCAATTCTCTGGCCCTGGTCCAGCGCCAGGATATCGTCGGAGATCTCCATGATGATATTGATGTTATGTTCGATGGTGGCAATGGTGACGCCGGCGGCTTTCATTTTCAGAATCAGGTCGACCAGCCCCGGGATGGTCTTTTGATCGACGCCGCCGGTGACTTCATCCATCAGCAATAATTTCGGCTCGATCGCCATCGCGCGCGCCAGTTCGAGCCGCTTGCGCTGACCGGTCGATAATTCACGCGCGAAATGATGTCGCTTTTCGATCAGGTCTACGAAATCGATAATCTCCAGCGCCTTGTCCCTTGCGTTCTTGATATTGGATTCCTTTGCAAACGAGCCAATCATGACGTTTTCGAGCAGGGTCAGATCGGCAAAGGGTTTGAGTTTTTGAAAGGTGCGCCCGATTCCAAGGTTACTGATCTTGTCGGGGCGCATGCCAAAGATGTTGTTATCGTTGAATAGAATCTTACCGCTATCGGCTTTGGTATAACCCGTGATCAGGTCGAACAATGTGGACTTACCCGCACCGTTGGGGCCGATAATGCCGAGGATTTCACCCGCGCTGATATCGAATGAAATATCGCGGTTGGCGTGGATACCGCCAAACGACTTGCTCAGATTCTCGACCGATAAAATTTTCATCGCTGTTTCTTGCGCTCGAGAATATGTTTCGGGAACAGGGAAATCAGGCCGGCCGGACGAAAGATGCAGATCAGCATCAGGATCAAGCCGTAAAAGATTAAATCGACCGCGCCGCCGGTGCCGCCGAGATAAATTCTCGAGTATTCCGAAATCGGAATCAGGATGGCGACCCCGATCAACGGGCCCCAGATATTGCCGATGCCGCCGAGCACGGTCATCAACAACACCAGGATCGATATTTCGAGGTTAAACATCCGGTCCGGGTCGACGATTAATATGTACTGGGCGAACAAACTCCCCATCGGCGCCATCACGATGGCCGAGATGGCATAAGCGATAATCTTGTATTTCGAAACGTCAATACCGAGACTCGAAGCGGCCTGGTAGTCGTCTCTGACAGCCCGCAGCCGGAAACCGATTTTCGACAGGCTCAGGCGCCAGACAAAAAAGTAGCTGATGATGAAAAACGCGAGGAACACGTAATAGTAAGGCACCTTGCTGTCATGGAACTGCAGTGCAAGCCACGAACTCTCCTCGGTCAGCGGTATCCACAACCCGGAGGCAGCACCGACCCATTCCCAGCGCTGGAACACCAGTTGGAAACTGATGCCGATCAACAGTGTTGCAATCGCAAAATAGTGCCCACTCAAGCGCAGCATCGGGATGCCGATCAATACCGCGATCACGGCGGAAAAAAACATGCCGATAAAAATACCGATCCACGGTGTAACGCCATACTCCACGAATAAAAACGAGCTGGTATAGGCACCGATTCCGAAAAACAGGCCGTGCCCGAGGCTAATCTGCCCCGACAGGCCGGCGATCACATTCCACGACTGGGCCATCACGGCGTACATGAAAATCATGATCATCAAGTGCAGGTAAAATGAGTTCGGGCCAAACAGTGGGAAAATAACCAGGAACAGCGCCAGCGCCGCAAGCAGCAACATGATCCGCCGGTTGGTGTGCCACACCGGTTCGAGCCTTGCCGTGTTGAGCGTGTTTTCCATCAGTACCTGCCGAATAATCCCTGCGGTTTGTAAATCACCACCAGCAGGTAAATCGCAAACACGTATAAAAGTTTGAACGACGGATCGATCAGCAAGCCGCCCAGCGATTCGACCAGGCCGATGATAATGCCGGCGTAAAGACAACCGATAATGCTGCCGAAACCGCCGAGCGCGACCGCGACAAAGGCAAACAACGCGAAATTGACGCCGACATCGGTAAAGATGAAAAAGTAATTGGTCATCATACCACCGGCGACGCCGACGCAACCGAGGCCAATGGCCCATCCAATGGCAAACATTCTATTCGACGGGATGCCCAGGATTTCCGCAGCCTCGCGATCTTGTGCGGTTGCCTGCAGCGCCAGACCGGTTTCGGTTTTGGTAACGAACAGGTACAGCATTACGAAGGCAAGCAGACAAACTACGCTGGCAAATAATTGAGGCTGCCCGATGAACACGCCCGCGGCCTCGATCCTGCCTTCCAGTAACGGTTTATCGACCGTCCTGAAATCCGGGGTCCACAGGAACTGCGCCAGGGCCCTGATAAAAATCGACAGGCCAAAGGTGGCGCAGATCTGGATTAGCATTTTGGCTTTCAAAATATAACGAATTAACAGGTAATGCGTCAGCACACCGCATAAGGCCATCAACAAAACTGTGATCGGAATTGAAACCAGGGGATCGAGTCCAAGCAGAGACCAAAGCCAGAAAGACGAGAACATCGACACCATCAAATGCTCGCCATGGGCAAAATTAACGATGTTCATCAGGCCGAAAATAAGGCTCAGGCCGGCGGCGATCAGGGCGTAGATCAGCCCCGTCAGCAAACCGCTGACAATCGCCTGCAATATGATTTCAAACGTCACTTAATCTAAGGGCTTTTGTTTTAACCAGTCATTGCCAGGTTTTTTTGCATCGCCATCGGGTGCATCGTTGAATTAACAACGATTATGTTATTATGTGCGGCGGACAAAAGTGACCAATCGGCAGGATAACCCAAAGGGAGCCCAAAATGAAAAATATAATACTTGCGACACTCCTGGTGCTGACTTACGCATCTTCAATCAACGCGGCTGACGATGTCAAAATCGGCGTGCTCTACCCGCTCACCGGGCCCGTGGCCCAGGTCGGCAAAGATGCCGTGGCCGCGGTTAAAACCGCAATCGACATCATCAATAACAGCCATGATATCGACATGCCGTTAGCCAGCGAAAAAGGCCTGTCGGGTCTTGGCGGCGCAAAAATCACCATCGTGGTTGGCGATCACGGCGGCAAACCCGATATCGGTGTCGGCGAAACCGAGAAGATGATCAATTCCGACAAGGTCCACGCCATGTTCGGTGCCTATTATTCATCGGTCACCGGTGCCGCCAGCCAGGTTTCAGAGCGGGCAAGGATACCCTGGGTAAACGGTGAGTCGACGTCTCCCAAGCTCACAACCCGGGGCTTTAAGTATTTCTTCCGGGTAACGCCACACGACGGCGAATTCACCCAGTTGATGTTCGAGTTTATAAATGACTTCAACAGTAAAAATACAGACAAGTTAAAGACGATCGGAATCATTCATGAAGACACGCTGTGGGGTTCCGACAGTGGTGGTACGCAAAACAAGATGGCCGGCGAGCAAGGTTTTGAAGTGATCGAAAAAATAAGCTACAAGGCGAAGACCACGACGCTGAGCTCGGAAGTACAAAGACTCAAGGCGAAAAACGCCGACGTGTTAATGCCTTCCTCGTATACCTCGGACGCGCTGCTGTTTCTCAATACCGCCAAGGAGCTGGACTACAACCCGAAATTATTGGTGGCACAAAACGCGGGGTACACGGATCCCAAGTTCCTGGAAACGATGGGTAGTAAAGCCGAGGGCATTATTACCCGGTCTCCGTTTAACACCGACCTCGCCGAAACCATTCCGTTAATCGGTAAGGTGAACGCGTTGTTTAAAACCCATTCCGGTGGCAGAGACTTGTCGGATGTTCCGGCCCGGGCATTTACCGGGTTTATGGCATTGGCCAATGCCATCAATAACGCAGGGTCGACGGATCCCAAAGAGATTCAAAAAGCGTTACAAAACCTGGATATGTCCGCGGAATCCCTGATCGTACCGTATCGCGGAATCAAGTTCGGCAAAGACGGACAAAACACCAAGACCCGGGGGATATTGATGCAAGTGCAAAACGGCAAATACTGCACGGTTTACCCGTTTGAACTGGCGGCCTGCAAGCTGCAGTACCCGATGCCAACCTGGGCGCAAAAGTAGCGAGGACATCTATTTGATAGTCAATGAATTATGGCGACAGTTAACTTATCTCCCCGGATGCAACAATTAAGTAAACTGTCACCATAATTCAAATCAGGGAATGACTCTAATTGCAGTATTTATAATCCTTTGCCAGACAAATGCGCGCAAATCGCTGTGCATTATGCACATCTTCGGGTGTCATTCTCTTTTCAACGACATCGAGATTTAAACCTGCATCTTTATGTCCTTTTGATGCTGCAATATTCCACCACATATGCGCACTGACATAATCTTCATGCGATTTATACAGGGAACCGAGATTATATTGTGCTTCGGAAAATCCTTGATTGGCCGCTTGTCTATACCATTTGATAGCGGCCAGGTGGTCCTGGGTTACCCCTCTGCCTTTGCGGTGAATTGAGCCCAGGTTGTTCTGTGCCGGCGCATATCCCTTATCAGCTGCTAATCGGTACCACTCGATAGCGGCGCTGTAATCCTGTTTGACATTAAAACCATTGTCGTACATCAAACCCATTTTAAACTGAGATTCGGCGTCTCCCTGTTTGGCGATAAGGCTGAACTGGGCCGGGGCATATCCCTGTTCAGCGGCCTGATTAAAAAAACCGAACGCGAGCTTATAGTCCTGGTTAATGCCCTTTCCTTCGTAATACATCAAACCCAGCATGAACTGTGCTCGATCACTGCCCTGATCAGCTGCAAGTTTCAACCACTTGAAAGCGGTTTTGTAATCCTGTTTAACATTAATTCCTTCGTAATAGGCGACACCCAGAAGACTCTGTGCAGCAACAATTCCATTGCTGGCCGCAGCCTCATACCATTTGTGGGCAGCTTCGAGGTCCTGGGGGATCCCTAGCCCTTTTTCATAACTATTCCCAACATTGAATTGGGCCCTGGCAACCCCCTGGTTAGCTGCCATCTCCAACCACTTGAATGCCGCTTTGTAGTCCCGGGTACCACCTTTCCCGTGAAAATACATTAAACCCAGAAGGTACTGAGCACGACTATTTCCCTCGTTAGCCGATAGCTCCCACTCCTTCGCTGCAGTCGCGAAGTCCCCGGATTGGTATGCGTTTGCACCTTTATTAAAGTCTGCAAAAGCCAGGGTGCTTTGCTGAAGGAATAATATGCACGAAGTTAAGAGGAGCCTTTTCACCAGGCCATCATGCCAAACCATCAAATGCTTTGAAAGCCGAGTCTTCTGCAATAAATTGCAAATGAGGTGGCGGTTAACTTAGTTGCAAAGATGGCACTTCGGTTCAGAGTGGTTACAATCCAAAGCATGCAGCGAATTCGAATTCTGATCGCAATCTGTGTTGCTTTGGGAGTTGCCCTGACGGGCGAATCTGTTGCCGGTGGGCCGCTTGCTCCCGTATCGGTTGATCCCACCTTACCCGGTACGCATGCCGGAGATCCGGGTCCGGGCATGTTTCTGGTGGCCAGTCGGGCGCTCTACGACCCGCATTTCGGAGAATCCGTTGTCTACCTGATAGAGCACGGTGAGGATGGCACGCTGGGTCTGATCGTGAACCGATCAAGCGATATCAGCCTGTCGGAAGCGGTACCCGACATCGAAGACAAGCAGGCAACCGCGCATAGGCTGTACTACGGTGGGCCGGTCGGACAGTCGATGCTCTTTATGCTGGTACGCAGCGAATCGCCGACAGAGGGAATGGCACATGTAGCCAATGACGTTTATATCAGCACTGATCGACGGGTACTCGACGAGGCCCTTGCGACCAGGAAACCCGGGAGCGAGCTGCATTTTTATATCGGGCATTCCGGATGGGGGTCCGGTCAGCTCGACTTCGAGCTCGCGCAGGGTAGCTGGCATGTTGTGGCAGCCGACACGGACGCAATCTTCTCCGACGAAACCAATTCGCTGTGGAGCCGGCTGATCGAGCAGTTGGAGCCGATGGGCATTGAAGTGAATAACCGACCCTCCCTGCCAACCCTGGTGCTAGGCACACAACCACTGTAATAGGGAACAGACCACAGTTTTACAATAAACCAATAGACGTGGCCTGTCTCCTTATTACAAAAGATTCCAACACCTATGCCAATAACACACTTTTGTCAGGCGTCCCATGCGACACTTTCTGAGTGCCAGCTTACTGAATCAATCAAAAAATAGAAATAATTCCTTTTTAATTCAATGATTTGTGAACCAGGCAAATTAAATCGGCCGACAGGCAATATAAAATAAATAAATAAATGTTTGAAAACCTCTTGAGGGTTTATGGCTAGTGCGATATTAAAAATGACTCCAAATGCAGACGGCAGCTGTTGGGATAAGCTGGTAATGGTTGTTAACGGTTCCGACACCGTTATTCCGTTTATTCGTTTCAAAGATCGTTATGATGCGGTGAATGTGTATAACCAGACTATGGTTGCACACAAGATAGGACACACTGGTGATCTCGATGTTGAAATTAATGGGATATTCCACAGGTTTACCTATGACGTGTGGCAAGCCGTTGGTGGAACACTTGATAAGTGGCACGACGAATACGAGGAATACGTTTCTCAAGCCGATATGCTCGATCAGACAGAAAGCCAATTTTAGTAGCCACCCCTATACAAAGAGTTCTTCCATGACCAAACCTGAAGTTAACCGTATGGTAAAGAATCCCGACGACTTTAGACCGGGTGTTTTTCTCGCCAGAGTACATCCATAAGTCGGGCTACCGCCAGGCATTCGAGACCGAACGGCAGGTAACCGCTGTATCCCAGCAGCGGCATGTGAAAAATCTCGAAACGCTGCACCAGGGGAACCGAGTACTCCCAGTGAGCCAGGCTCCCGAAGTTCCACATCTCCCAGAAGAATCCACACACCAGAGCCGCCAGGGCGACCTGCCAGATCTCCCGCCAGTCACCCTTTACCGGCCCATCAAGGACAGATTCTTCAACCCTGATGACCTGCAGCGCGGTGATCAACGCAAGTGGTGCCAGCCAGAGCATCGAGAACAATGCATTCGGCCACACACCGATTGCTGCGAGCCCCGCGGCGGATACGATCAACAGGCTCCACGCAATCAACTTCGAATGCATCCAGGTCATGGTCCACGCATTTTCGAGCCCCCCGCTGAGGCGTGGAAAGGTAGCCAACAGCTCGCGTGTTCCCAGCACCGCCGGCAACACCGTGGCAAAGGGCAGCGTCGCCTGCCAGAAATAATCCCAGGGCCCGAGCTTGTCAATTCCGATGTAGAACCAGTTCTGAACGAAACGGTTCAGATACTCGAAGAACCACCAGAACATGGCACTAAGCGGGGCCAGCGCCAGGAAATACCATGTGCGATGCGTCAACATGCATCGACCGGTGCGCCACCATGTCAGCGCGTTGACGATCACGATGTAGCCGAGCCAGAGCATCGTGAAGGTAAATGCCTGCAAAGACTCGAACCACGGAAACCTGTTCCACGCGAGCAGCCAGGCGAGAATGAGCCAGGCAACGGCGAGCCAACCCCACCACGGGAAGTATGCGGCGTTCACCGGGTTATCCTCACCGTTCAACCAGGATTGGACGATCCGCTTGAGGAAAGGAAATACCATGACGACGATGAACAATGTTGTCGCCGCGAAGGCCCACCAGGAAAAACTCGCATGGATGACGTACACGCTTCGTGGCGGGAACTCCAGGTACAGGTCAAGCGGTTTGCCGGCCAGGATGACGCCTGCGAGCGGGAGCCCGATCAGCATCAGCACCAGGGGGATAAACAGTTTCAGGAATCGCATTTAGAAATGGTATGCGTGAATGTAAGAACGCTATCTGCAATCTCCAAAAGCAAGATAACCGCTGGCTTGCCCGGGAGACGATCCTTTGCCATTGATAGCCCAAATGATATCCAGGGCCATAAATACTATCACAGGCGAATTAACGGATTTAGTAATTGGTGCCCAGGGGCGGAATCGAATCCTTACATTAAACTATTGATATAATTGAAAATATTTAATTTAAAGCGCAGTTAGTTACAACACTTGTACCAACAAAATATAGCCAATCAAGTTGATCCCAGGTTTTCTACAAAATTACTTCGGTGCTCTTTTCGATTACATTAGACGGATCATCTGCAATGATTAGTCCTTCAAATTTGAGATAAAACTTGCCTTCGGGATTAATTACAAATGTCGTCAGCAATATCTCGTCATTGTTAAGATTACGAATTAGTAGATCCTGGAGCCGGATTTCGTAAACGAAACATCCGCAGCAAAAGCGGAGTGACGGTTAGTAGGCCAATAACCAATACAATCCCAACCAGAAGCTGGTAATTTCCGTCTCCAATCTCCGAACCGAAATGTGCCAGCGCAAAGCTCACAGGGATTAATCCCAGCAGCGTAGCTACTGCAAATCGCCAAAGCTTTATTGGCGACAGTCCTGCTGCATAACTAATCAGATCGAAGGACATGAATGGGATCAGCCGCGAGACAAACACCAGTGCGGTCAGCGTATTTTGCGAGCTGATTCGTTGCAAAGTACCAGTTTCACCAAAAAAACGGCGGGTCAGGTCGTATCCTGCCCAACGTGCAATTGCGAATGCCAAAATGGCGCCGAGTTCGGCGCCAGCGACGATGTAAACTGTACCCAACGTGTGGCCGTAAACGGCGCCAGCGGCGAGCGCGATCGGCGCGCTGGGCAGCGGATTGAGCACAATGGCAATGCTCATCAGACCGATGATTAGTATTGGTCCGATTATGCCCATGTTACGAATGTTAGCGACCAGCGTATTCGGTTCGGTAAACAGGCGCAGATATTCCGAATTAGCCAGAACAAGATAGATACCCGTCAAGACAATGAGCACGGCCACCGTGATCATTAATTTGAGTACAGGCGATTGCATCTTGATAAGAGTTCGTTATCCGCGTTTTATCCCCTTCAGTGGAGCAAGTGGCCCACGAGTTCGATTGTCAGGCCACTTGCGTTTTCCAGGAGACAGCCAATTTACTTTGACTTTTGCGCTTCCAGGATCTGCGCGAGCAAAGATTCGATTTTGGCCATGTGCTGCTCCATTTTCTGCATGTGCTGCATGCGCATCTGCATCATTTGCGGATTCATCATCATATTGCCCATACCCTGACCCATCATCGGCATGCCGTATCCAGATCCGTGGCCGTATCCCATGTGCGGCATTTGGTGCATCATTTGTGGATGCATCATCATGTTGCCCATGCCTTGGCCCATCATCGGCATACCGTGACCAGATCCTTGGCCATATCCCATATGCGGCATTTGGCTCATCATCTGTTGCATCATCTCCGGATTCATCATCATGTTGCCGCCCTGCTTCATCATGGGCATAGTTGTGGATGGTTCGGCGTCGTCCTGGGAACTGGCCAGAGCGGTGGTCGAAACTACTAATCCGATAATCAGAAGTTTCAGTGCTTTTGAATGTTTCATGTCTCATTCCTCGTTAAGTTATCTAATTGAAAAAACGTAAAGTAAAAACCTCTCTTGCTGGCAATCGCTCAATCGAGGCGCTACCTGAAAATGTCCAGGCAGAAAAATCCTAGATTTTTGGGGGGTGTTCTGGAATTGCTGGGTAGTGTGTATAGATGGCGGTATCCTCGAACAGGACTGTGCGGTCAACTACCGTTGACGATACTGCTAGCTCACTTGAGAATTGTAACGGGGCACAGCCATAGTGCACCGCACAATCTGAAGAATCATGGCAGTAATTGACAGGCTCCTTATCGATATCGTTGCTAAACATTGAAATGGTTGATTCTGTAAATGACAATGCACAATGATCTGTCGAATTTGCTGCGTCTTTACCTTGCGCCGAGGCAATTGGTATAGAACCCAAGATCAGGTTCAACACCACCACCCATGAAATTAATTTTTTATTTATACGGCGCATAATCGTTCTAAAGTAAATAATCGTTTAATACTACCGAAAGTGTAAACCTGGTCATTGATTTAAATCATCGCGCATTTGCTTGAATTCATCGCGATCTATTTCTCCCCTGGCATAACGCTCCTTTAATATTTCCAGGGCCGATTTTTCTCGCTTTTGGGAATCACCAGCTTGACGCGCCGCGAAGACAACAAACCATACCATTGCTATCAGAATTAATATCCAGAAAATCCACATCATGCCACCGCCAAAACCGTGCCATTCGTACATCAGGCTCCCTCACTTCGATAGTTGTTTACCATGGTTATCTTCTCGTTGAGTCCAAGCACAGCAGGTTATCAATTAACGCACTCACCTCGGTTTCAGATTTAGCAACGCACACTTTATGAACCCAAAGAAAATTTGGAAAACAGTATAGAGCCTGTAGACACTACAGGTTCAAGTTACGTTCCATGTATTACTTGATCTGTGTCAACTAATCGCATCGGCCAAACAGAAAAGAGGTTAAATAGGGAAATGTAACGGGCGATCTGCCATAAATTTGAGAACTGTGCTAAGTTTGCTGTGTCAGATGTGGTAACGAAAAAGAAATCTCTCAAGGGTTTTCAATTGTTAATAATGGTCTGCAAGAGAAAATTGATCCATTACCTGTTGATACTTTCAATCGGGCTAATGCCTGCCTTTGTTCTGGCTTCTAATGAAATGCACCACATGGATTCCATGTCCACCACCTTCGATTGCGATTCGAAGATAAAGGCCGCTGATCTTTCTTGTGAAAATCAAAGCTGCTTGTCGACGACCCATGCTTGTGGTGCGAACTCCGGCATCGGATTTATCCCCATAAATATTTCTGGTGAATTTAATCAGTTACCCCGACGAATTAATCATCCTCCGGACAAAATCAATTATCGATCGCGTCTGGCTCATTCGATATACCGACCACCGATTGCCTGAATAAAGTCGGGTCACGCAGATTGCGTGTTTTGTCACTTTATTCGGGAAATCAAATGAAACAACTTGTAAATTTAACTTGCCTGGCGGTCATTTCCATGTGGACTATATCCGGGCCCACGATTGCCGCGGAAACAATCGAAATTCCTTTTAACCTTGCCAAGGGTCAAGTGCTGTACGAGAAGTATTGCAGCAGCTGTCACGGAATGCAGCTCGACGGCACGGACGAGGGGCCGCCTTTGGTCCATCCGTTTTACAAACCCTCGCACCATGGCGATAAATCGTTTTACCGTGCGGCCTTGCAAGGGACTAAGCAGCATCACTGGAATTTTGGCGACATGAAACCGGTCGAGGGTATGACGCGCAAGAAAATGGATAGCATTGTGCCTTATGTCCGCTACTACCAGCAGCAGAAAAAACTTTTCTAGCGGATATGGCCATGAAAACAATCAAACTCTTAATTGCAGCTTTCATGCTATTTACCGGTCAGGTGATAGCCGCCGAGCAGGAACGTTGGTATAGCGAAGACCAGGTTACCCAGGGTGAGCAGCTGTTTGGTCAGAACTGCGCTTCTTGTCACGGTCAAAATGCCGAGTCGACGCCCAACTGGAAGCAAACCGACGCCGACGGCAACTATCCGCCTCCACCGTTAAACGGTACCGCACATACCTGGCATCATGATCTGAAACTGTTGCGTCGCACGATTCGAGAAGGTGGTGCCAAGATCGGCGGGCAGATGCCGGGATTCGAAGGCAGTCTCAGTGCCGCGGAAATCGACAGTGTCATCGCCTTCTTCCAGTCCAAGTGGCCAGACGAAATCTACCAGCGCTGGTCCGGTCGATTCGCATCTTCGGATCTGCCGTCGCTGAACGATATCGTCGTCGCATCGAACCGAGCCATCACCAAACTGTTGCGTCAACGAATCGGCAACGCAAAGATCGACGATGTTACGGAAACCTCGGTCGAGGACGTCTGGCAGGTGCAGATGGGGAATCGTTACGTCTATCTTCTGGACGGTGGCAAGTACGCGTTAATGGGCGATCTGGTTAATCTCGAGGACGGACGTAATTTAACCGAGCAGTCTCGCCGCGTGGCCGCGGTCGAGACGATTTCCGAGTTCGATGATGCCGATCTGGTCATATTCGATGCTACCGGGGAATCCAGGGCGGTACTGAACGTGTTTACCGATACCTCCTGCCCCTATTGCCAGAAATTGCACAGCGAAATCGACAAGCTGCGGGAGGCCGGGATCACGGTCCGCTATTTTCCCTATGCCCGCGGCGGCAGCAGAGGGCCGGGATATCAGCACCTGAGATCCGTCTGGTGCGCGGAAGATCGGAACCAGGCCATGACCGACGCCAAGAATCAGCTTTACGACGACTTGCCGCCCGGTGATTGCACGGCAGCGGCTTTGGTCGACCGCGGATATCTTGCCGGCAACAAGATCGGCATCAGCGGTACCCCGGCATTGTTTAAAAGTAATGGGGAAAAAATAGAAGGCTATCGGCCTTACCAGGAGCTAATCCCGCAAATTTTGCAGTAATTTTTCTGCATTTTATCCGCCGGGTATCGTAAGCGAAACCTGACAGGGATAATGCAGGGGAAAATTGGAGATAAAATTAATGAAACTGAAACACTACCTGTTTTTTATGATTTACCTGCCGTCATTGGTTATCGCTGCCGGCACCCATGAGCACAGTCACGACGGGGATAAATTCAGTGTCGGCGAACCTGGCACGGGATCACCCGACCGACGGATAAAGGTGTCGATGCGTGATACGATGCGCTTCGCGTTCGAGCCTCAACTTAATAATCTGAGGCATGGCGAAACAATCGAATTCGTCGTCACCAATGACGGCGTTATCCAGCATGAATTTTCCATCGGCAATGCCGAAGACCAGATTAAGCACGCCGAGATGATGCGCAAGATGCCGGACATGAAACACGAGGACCCAAACACGGTATCGTTGGCGGCCGGCGAAACGGCTCGCCTGCAATGGAAATTTATGGGGGACGATACCGTCGTATTCGCCTGCAATATCCCGGGGCATTTCGAGGCCGGGATGAAGCACGTGTTGCCAATCACTATCGGATCAGGGAACTATGGGTGAGCAGTGAAGATTTCCGGCTCGCGCACCAGAACCCGATGGACAGGGACGTTTTCCTGGACGGTGGGGGAATCGAACGCTACGAAGTGGTTGTACATTCCAACTGAGCGAGCCGACCCCGCAACAGCCAACGGGACCACGCACTCGCGGGCTGGCCCGGAAGCAGCGGATTCAGGTCGTTACCGGGGTGCCTGGTCCAGGAACCGTGTCGACGCCCTCGATCGCTAGGAACCGACGATGACCTTACCTTTCATGCCAGCGTCGAAATGCCCGGGAATCAGGCAGCCGAAACCGAACTCGCCGGATTTCGTGAACTTCCAGATGATTTCACCCTTCTTGCCGGGGGGAACGTGCGCCATGTAGGGTTCGGAATGCTCCATGCCCGGGAATTTCTTCATCATCTCGGCGTGCTGCGCCAGCGATTCCGGGGTGCCCAGCACGAATTCGTGCATCAGTTGCCCGGAATTGGTGTGCACGAAACGGATCACGTCGCCCTCGTTCACCTTGATAAGGTCCGGCGAAAAACGCATCTGGTCGACCATGTCAATCTCGATGGTACGGGTCACCTTCATTTCGGGCTGGTAGCTGCCGAATTCGTTCTCGACCGGGTCGTACTGCACCTCGTTCGCATGTTCTTCGCCGTGGGCGTATACGCCGACTGGCGCCAGGCCGAGCATGACCGCGACCAGCGCCGCGTAAAAAGTTTTGACTGTGTTATTCATTTGTCTTTACCTACTCCTAATTATTCGAAAAAGTGATTGCAACTAAACCTCGTATGAAACGGTGCCTTCCGGGTACCGGTACCAGCCCGGATCGGTGTAGTCACCGGGTTTCTGGTTTTTCCTGACCTTCAATACCGTGAACATACCACCCATCTCAATGGGACCGAACTGGCCCTGGCCGGTCATCATCGGCAAGGTATTATTCGGCAGCGGCATGATCATTTCGCCCATGTCCGCCATGCCACGCTCACCCATGATCATGTAGCCGGGCATCAGCTTGCCGAGGCTTTTTTGTACGCGGCTCTGATCGACGCCGATCATGTTTGGCACGTCGTGCCCCATCGGGTTCATCGTGTGATGCGACTTGTGGCAGTGCATTGCCCAGTCGCCGGGGGCGTCGGCGATAAACTCGACGGCGCGCATCTGCCCGATAGCGATATCGACGGTGACTTCCGGC
>Ga0224508_10001598_pt1 | contig 20167 bp, 18 predicted proteins | sample SF_Jan12_sed_USG_4_FD_170157 | JGI IMG/M metagenome (GOLD analysis project Ga0224508, IMG submission 170157) | Sediment microbial communities from San Francisco Bay, California, United States - SF_Jan12_sed_USGS_21 | ecosystem: Environmental > Aquatic > Marine > Sediment | place: USA... | reverse complement strand
CAAACTGGAAGAGGGTGCCGAGTTCATCTTCCGGCAGTTGTTCGTTGCCGAGTTTGCACCCTACTTCTGGTTCTATCTGATCGCCGGTCTCATCGTCCCGATCGTGCTCCTATTCATTCCGCGGATGCGGACGGTGGGCGGCATCGTTTTCGCGGCAGTGCTCGTCGATCTGGCGATGTGGGTGGAGCGCTACTTCATCGTCGTTACCGGCCTGCGGGCCCCGTTGCTGCCCTACGAGCCGGCCAATTACGCACCAACCTGGGTGGAATGGTCCATCACCGCCGGGGGATTCGCCTTTTTTGCGCTGCTGGTGACGGTGTTTGTCAAGGTCTTCCCAATCATGGCCGTCTTCGAGATGGTCGAAGAGCGGGACGAGCAAGCGGCCGAACGGCTCGCCATCGTATCGGAAGCCGCTCTGCCCGGTGAGGTGACCACGTGATAAGGCGCGTCCTCACCGTCGCGATCGTGGTCGGCATGGCGATGGGTTCTCTGTCGGGTACTGCCGCCGCCGAGCACATCGAAATCGAGGTATCCGGCCCAAACGAAGTGATCGTCGGGGAGGAGCTGGAGATCACCGTCATTGTGCGCCGGGCCTCAGACGGTGGACCCGTCGCGGGTTCCGCGGTGGAGTTCTTTGGCAATTCCTTCTTCGCGGGCGTCACGGGCGAGATCCTGCTTGGCTCCGCCGAGACAAACGACATCGGCGTCGCCACCTTCGCCATGACCTTCAGCGTTCGGGGCGTGCACCGGGTGAGAGCCGAGGTCCAGGATGACACGGGCACGGAGCAGGCGGCGGTGATTATCGGGGTGGACGTCGGTCCTCAGATCGTGGTTTCCGCCGGGGGTTTCAAGATCCCTGGATTCGGCGCCTGGGTAGTCACCTTGGTCATCGCGGCCGTGTGGGCCGTCATGATCGTCGCCGCTCTCTGGATGGTGCGTGTGTCCCGATCGCGTCACGCAAGAGATGAAGAGGAAGACGCGGCGGCCACGACGGGCGAGGGCGCTGAACCGCCCGGCCGGCGGCGACGCCGCTTCAACCTGGCCCCCGTCGCCGCCGGCGTCATGGTTCTGCTCGCCGTCGGCCTGGTGGCGGTGCTGCTCCGGAGCCCGAATACCCACCACAACTTCGATCCGGAGGGATACAACCGCTCTCCCGTGGCCTACCTCGATGCCGCCTACCTCTACGTTGGTCCCGGACTGGCCGCCGACCATACTTTGACCGGCAATGCCGTCGACGACGGCCGGGCCCTGTTCTTGAAACTGGGCTGCGCCGGCTGTCACGGCCTCGACGCCCAGGGAACCGCCGCGGCCCGTTCACCGGCCTTTTCCACCAGACAGTGGCTGGGGACGGTGGTCCGGACCGGGCTTCCCGGCGGCATGCCCGCCTATTCGGAGATCGATGTCTCGGAAGAGGCGCTGGACGCGATCCACGCCTTCCTACTCGACGCCCGCGACTCTCTTTCCGGCGAGACCCCCCAAGACAACGATGGCCCCCCTCCTCCCGCCACCAGTACAACCACCACGGTGGCTACTACTACCACAGTGGCTACTACTACCACGGTGGCCGATGATGGCGGTGGGGCCGTCCCCAGCTTCGGCGACGTCCAGCAAATACTGCAGCCAAATTGTTCGGCCTGCCATGGAGACTTCGGAGGTTGGTCGGCGGCCGATCATGACTCGGTCGTCAACTCCGGCGACAACGGGCCTGCTGTGGTCCAGGGGGATCCTGCCGGAAGCATTCTCATCCAGAAGCTCCTCGGCACCCAGACGTTTGGGACCGGCATGCCTCCCGCCGGCGGCCTGGCCGAGTCCGATATCCAGGTGATTGTTGATTGGATCGCGGGAGGGGCTGGACCGTGATTGGGCAGAAGATTGTGATCAAGAGGCTGGGGCGGGTCCTGATCGTTGGATCGTTGCTCACCCTGGCGCTGGTGCTTGGCTCGGAAAAGGGGTCGGCCACCCAGCCATTTTTCCAGACGGGAGGGACCGGCGAAATCTACACCCAGCAGTGCTCCCCCTGTCACGGCGCGGAAGGTGAGGGCAGCGCCTTTGGTCCTGCCTTAATCGGGGGAACGTCTTCAGTCGACGATCGCATCGATGTCATCTCGAGCGGTTCGGGTGCCATGCCGGCGTTTGGCCCCACCCTGACTCAGGACCAGATCGCGCAATTGGTCGCACTGATCGATTCGCTCTCCGGAGCGCCCGACAGCCCCGTCCAGCTGGGAGCGAGGGTCTACGCCGACAATTGTGCCAGTTGCCACGGTGTCGATGCCGGAGGCGGGATCGGCCCCAGCCTCAAGACCACGACCGATTCGCACGATTCGCTGATCGCTTCGGTGAGCCAGGGAACGGGCTCGATGCCCGGTTTCGCCGACCAGCTCGCAGCGGCGGAGATCGAAGCGGTGATCGCCTTCCTCGAGGACCTGTCGGGTGCGGGAGTCGAGCCCCCGGCGGGGGACGCTGAAGGGCTATTCGCCGACTACTGCTCCCGCTGCCACGGGCCGGATGCGTCCGGAGGAGTGGGCCCGGCACTCAAGACATCCAGGCTCACCCCCGCCGAGATGGTGCCGGTCATCGGCAACGGCCGCGGGGCCATGCCCGCCTTCTCAGCAATCCTCACCTCCGCCGAGGTCGATGCCCTCGTCGTGTTCCTCCAGGAGAACAGAACGGTCGGTGGTGACGGATCGGCAGTTCTGGATGCCACCGCCGGCCGGGACATATATGTTGCCGCCTGCTCCACCTGCCACGGTTTGAACGCCGGCGGGGGTGTTGGTCCGCGTCTCACCAATACCAGGCTGACCATCAACGAGATCATCTCGCAGGTGTTCGGAGCGCACTCCGCGGGCATGCCAACCTTCGAGGGTGTATTGGACGCGGTCCAGGTGCAGGACGTCGCCCGCTATGTGCTGAAACTCGAAGGAGACAGCGGTTCCCAGACCGGCTGGCTGGTGCTCGTGGTGGTGGCAATCTTGGCAGTGGCAGGAGCAATCGGTCTCTGGTACTCGGGACTATTCGACCAGTTGTTGCGTCGGTTCCGCGGTGGCTCCCGCCGCGGGAGCCGGAGTCCCGGTGAGGAGTAAGGCGCTTACTAGCCGCGAGCCTGCGCGGACTGGTGGGAAATCGCGATATCGACGGAAACCGCCATCGCCGCCTCGTCACACGAGGTGAGCCGGGGTCAAGCTCTTCCAATCGCTCCGACGCATTGGTCATGGACCACTGCAGAGGAGCGAAGGTCTTTTGGCCCTGAGGTCATGCTGGCACGTCAACCGACAATGAGGGCGGTTGTTAACGACGTCTGGCGGCTAGCGTGATGTCGCCCGACCGCTGTGGTCGAGTGTTGGAGGATTGGCATGACCGCCCTCTTGGGCTATCTCGGGATAATGCTGGCGATGGCGTCGGCTTTCGTTCTGGCGCTGCTCGGCATGCAGGGCGTCTACAACCCCGAGCGAATCTCTCGCAGGTACCTGGATCGAGCGGTATGGGGCCTCATGGCAGGCGCCGGGCTGGCCATGTTCGCCCTCGAAATCGGATTGGTGCTCGACGACTTCTCGGTCGCCTACATCGCCGATCATTCGGCCACCACCACGCCCTTCATCTATAAGCTGGCGACCGGGTGGGCGGCGCTCGAGGGCAGCATCGTCTTGTGGGGCCTGGTGCTGGCAGGGTTTACGCTCTCCGTCTACCTGCGCTACCGGCGCTCGGACGAGGCGGATCCTCTGTGGATCGGTGCGCTCGGGGTGTTGGGGCTGATCTCCCTGTTCTTCTTCGGGCTCATGGCCACGGTCTCCAACCCCTTCCAGGTATGCGTCGAGGCCGCCAGCGTTGGCTGTCTGGAGACCAGCAGCCTTCCCTGGGCAAGCGCCATGGCTCCGCTCGAAGGCCCGGGACCGAATCCGCTCCTCCAGAACCATCCACTCATGGCGGTGCACCCGCCTCTCCTCTACATCGGTTATGTCGGAATGTCTGTCCCGTTCGCGTTTGCCATCTCGGCACTGCTGCGGGGCGAAAGCGGCGACGCCTGGCTGCGGAGAACCCGCTCCTGGACTCTCGTGGCGTGGTCCTTTCTCACTGCCGGCATCGTCATCGGGGGCCTGTGGTCCTATGAAGTGCTTGGCTGGGGCGGGTATTGGGCGTGGGACCCCGTCGAGAACGCCTCGTTCATGCCGTGGCTGGTCGCCACCGCCTTCATTCATTCCGCAGTCGTGCAGCAGCGTCGCGGGATGCTGCAGGCCTGGAACTTCATCCTGGTGATCGCAACCTTTTCGCTGACGATTCTCGGCACCTTCCTCACACGGTCGGGGATCATCGCCTCAGTGCACAGTTTCACCCAGTCCCCCATCGGCCCGGTGCTGCTGTGGTTCCTGATGGTGGTGCTGGTCGGCTCGCTGAGCCTGTTCGCCACCCGCGTGCACCTTGTGGCCTCGTCGCCGAGGTTGAACTCACTCGCCAGCCGGGAGGGTGTCTTTCTGTTCAACAACCTCCTCCTCACGGTCTTTGCGTTCGTCGTACTCACCGGCACCCTCTACCCGATGTTCGCCGAGGCGATCACCGGCTCCCAGCTCGGTGTCGGCCGGCCCTTCTTCGATCGGCTGGCCATCCCCATCTCCTTTGCCTTGTTGCTGGCCATGGGCCTCGGACCCATTACGCCCTACCGACAGGCCAGGGCCTCGGTGGTGTGGGAGCGCATCCGCACGCCGCTGCGGGTGGCGCTGGCTGCCGGCGCCGGCACCGTTCTGCTCGGCTATCGAACCGGGTATCTGGTCTTGGGGATGATGGCCGGCACCCTCGTCATCTCCATGATCGTTCGCCACCTGTTGGTGACGGCCGCCCGCGCTGCTGCCAAGGCTGGGATACCGGTGTGGCGTTCGCTTGGACGCGTGATGCGGAGCGATCCTGGCTTTTGGGGCGGACAGATCGCCCACGTCGGAGTCGCCGTGCTGGCAATCGGCATCGCCATCTCGGCCAACCAGGGGGTGGAGGCCCAGGTGGTCCTCGAGCCCGGCCAGACGGTCGAGTTCGCGGGACGCGAGCTGACCTACGTCGAGGACTTCTCCCGGGTTGAACCGAACCGGAGTGTGGTCGGAGCTCGTATCGAGGTGCGGGAGGGCAGCAGCGTGGTCGCCGTGCTGGAGCCCCGTCTCAATACCTACGCCCGCAGCAATCAACCGGTCGCCACCCCGTCGGTCGATACTTCGCTCCGGGGTGATCTCTACCTATCGCTGACGGGCATCGGCGGGGGCCGGGTCTCACTCGACGTCTTCTGGTTCCCGTTCGTGTGGCTGATCTGGTTTGGCGGATTGACGGCGGCGGCGGGCGGTGTGTTTGCCCGAGTCGTGCGCAAACCGGTCAGAACCAGTGTCGTTGCCGGCGAGGTCCCCGAGAATGTCTGACGGTGTGCGGCGGGCACTGGCCGGGCTGATTACCGTGGTCCTGGCGACCATCGTCGTTGTGGGAGTCGCCGTCGGGGATACGACCCCACAAGACCGGGTGCAGGCCCTCGGCAGCCGCATCAAGTGCCCGGTATGTCAAGGGGAGGCAATTGCCGACTCTCCCTCCGAGACCGCCACCGCCATGATGGAGGTGGTCGGCGAGCAGGTCGATCAGGGCCGGGCCGACGACGAGATTCTCGAATACTTCCGCGTCCGTTACGGCGACGGAATCCTGCTCGATCCCCCTTTCCGCGGAAGAACGCTTCTGCTCTGGCTGCTGCCGGTGGCGGCGGTGGGAGTCGGCGTGATCATGATCCTCGGCCGCCGCCAATCCATTGCGGGACCGGAAGCGGCCACCACCCAGCCTGAGGAACCCGCATGAGCGGGGACGGAAGCAAGACCGAGAAGCCACCGTCTGAGGCGGCCCACCGGCTCAACGAGCGCCGCCTGCACGCGATCCGGGACCTGGAGGAGCTTGCCGAACAGGTTGCGGTCGGCGAGCTGGACGAGGCCATGGCCGAGCGTCTGCGGGCCGGCTACCAGGCAGAGCTGGAGGCGGTAGATCGAGCACTGGAGGGTGCCGAGTCAGAGACTCCCATCGAGAGTCCGGCTGCAACTCACCCTGCGGGAAGATCCCGGGGCCGTGCCCTGGTCGGCGCGTTCCTCCTGATCGGGGCGTTCACGGTCGTGATCCTCCTGGCGGCTCAAACATTTAGATCGGACGGCGACGCCGGTCCATCAACTCCATCAGATGTCGCCGCTATCGACGATGCGACGCTCGAGCAGATGGAAGAGCTCCTTGCTTCCCACCCCGATTCTCCCGGCATGCAGCTGGCGTTGGCCGACCTCTACTTCGAGCGGGGTGATTATGGCTCGGCCATCGATCATTACCTGGCTGCGGCAGCCGGTGAACTCACCCCCGAGGAGGAGGGCCGCACGCTCGGGCGTATCGGCTGGATGGCCTACTCCACGGGACAGCTCGATCCGGCCGTTGGGTACCTGAACGCCAGCCTCGAAGCCGATCCCGGCTACGACGAGGGGAAGCTGTTTCTCGCCATGGTGCTGTTGGAAGGGTTCGGCGATGCCGCCGGCGCCATACCCCTATTGGAGGAGATCCTCTCGCTCCCCGACCTCAACGACGAGATGCGATCCGCAGTCGAAGCTGCCGCTGACGAGGCCCGCTCCGCATTGGAAACACCATGATCGAGGGCGAGCCGGTTCGCAGATCATGGAACCGAAGGTGGACGTGGGTGACCGTGGCAGGCATCGTCGTCGGGGTCGGGGCACTCGTCCTCGTCTTCAGCAGCCGATTCGGAGTTGATCCCAGGCTCGTCGATTCGCCCCTTGTGGGTAAACCCCTTCCCAACCTCGAGTTGGAGCTGTTAACCGGGGACGGCTCGCTTGCTCTGGCCGACCTCGAGGGTGATGTCCTCATCGTCAACTTCTGGGCCTCATGGTGTTTCCCCTGCCGGGGCGAGCATCCGGCCCTCACCGCCGTGGCCCGTGATTATCGCGAGCGCGGCGTGAGCCTCCTCGGGGTCGTATATCAAGACCGGCCAGATCAAGCAATGGGATTCCTCGATGATCTCGGCTGGGGCGGCGATAACTACCGGTACGTACGTGATCCCGACTCGCGGGCCGCGGTTGAATTTGGGGTGTTTGGAGTTCCGGAAACCTACTTCGTGGATGCCGACGGAACCATCGTCGGCAAAGTCCAGGGTGCGGTCAACTCATCGCTCCTGCGGACGACGCTCGACCAGATTCTGGCCGGGGAGCGACCCTCGCTCTAAATCATGCTGATCGGACCCCAGCCGTCGGGTCCGATCTTCCGGTGACTCGGCCGAACCTGCCGACGGCGTCGGACAGTGATCTCCGCGGATCCAACAAAGGCTTGAGGGGCCGGGTGTCCGGCCCCTCGGATGGAGTTTCGCTTGGTCCCGCCGAGCTATTGCAGAACCTCGAGGGCGTACTCGAGCATCGCCTTGGTGTAGGCCGGGTTGTGGACTCCCATGCTCTGGTCTTCGAGCACGAACATGTAGTTCCACATCGCGTTGGCGACCTCTTCTGGGAAGACCGCATCGAACGACCTGTTCCCCTCCGGGTCCCGATCGTTATCCAGGATGCCCGCACTGACCAGCAGTGGCCGGATTTCCGCGAGTAGCTCCGCGGTCTCAGTTTGCACGCCGTTGCGATCGAACGTATCGAGGTCGGCGTGGCACGCCTGGCAATTGGCGAGATCGGGCTCGAACGTGTGATTCCGCCCTTCGCCCATATGGCAGCCCACGCAGGTGTTATCTACCGCCTGATAGTGAATGCTCGCATTCCCGGTCAATCCGAGCGCACCTTCACCCAGCAACATTTGCGCCTCGGCGCCGTGATGAGTGCCGAAGCGAGTGGTTCCGGTCTCGATCTCGCCGGCTGTGACCTCGGGCTGCGGGTTGCGGATCTGGTGGCAGTTCGAGCACAGATTGCCGAGACCGCCGTCGTAGGTACCTGCCGTGTATTCCATCTTGACTGCTGAGGCATCGCCGGTGAGGGAGAAGTCGGCGCGGGTATAGGTCTGGTGGATGTCGTGACAGGTACGGCACGAGTACGGGGACACGTTCTCAACGCCCTCCACCGACGCGTCATGGGGAGGAAGACCGGCCTCAATACGGGCCTCGGCACCCTCGCTACCGTGGCAACCGGCACAACGGGTGCTTTCGCCCCGGATGAACGCCTCGCCGGTGCCGTGCACCGACTCTTCCTCCATCTGCGCTCGCTTGGAGATGATGAGGGTAGAGCTGTCGTGGCACTCGGTGCAGGTGAGGTCGGCCGCGTCTACGTCGCCGCTCGGACCTGCAGGACCGGTTGCTCCAGCGGGACCGGCAGGGCCGGCGGGACCGGCGGGACCGGTTTCGCCGTCGCCGCTACAACCAGCCAGCGCGAGAAGGAGGCCGAAGAACAGGATCCGAAGGATCATGCGGATCGGCCAGCGTTCACCTTTTTCATCCATAATGCGCTCCCTCACAGGTTCAATTGTGATCACCTGTATCCCAATATGGAGCTTTAGGGAGGGGCTCCATAGGGTCTTTCGGCTCTAGAGGCAGTCGTGAGTGTCCGGTTGGGCGGACAAGGTGTCCTGAGACGGTGGATTGGGCGACCGAACTGGGCCACTGCTGATGTGCGAGGCCCTCGATAACCGCTCTAAAGTCCGGCGGCGATGACAGACAACATTTGGACACTCAGCGACACCGCGGTCAACGAAATGGCTGCCCTCTCCCCGGTCGAGGCCACCTATGTCGGCGTTGAGGGTTACGACCACTTGTGGACCGACTACTCACCCGACGGTATTGCGGCCGGTCTCGATTACCTGGGCGACCTGCGGCGGCGGATCGATGCTCTGCCCGACGACCCTGATCCGTGGGCCAAGCGCGCCACGCAGGTAGCCCGTTCCTTTGTCGACCTGGAGGAGGGCTACGGCGGGCACGAAGACATATTTCGGGCGGTGCGGAAATTGGCCTGCCCGCTGTCTGAAGTACGGGAGGTCTTCGACGTGATGGACCTCGAGTCGGTGGAGGGGCGCGAGTCGGTGATTGCCCGCCTCAACGGGTTGTCCGGGGCTCTGGCGGGCATCCAGTCCACGCTCGAAGTCGGTATGGGCCGAGGTCTGGTGGCCGCCCGCCGACAGGTGGAAGTTGTGGTCGAACAATGCGCGACCAATGCCGGCGAGCGCTCATCCCTGCGGGCCCTGGTCCCCAGCATGGCCGAGAACGGAGCATCCGAAGCGGAGCTCGGCGCCGCCGGGACCGCTGCTCAAGCCGCCGCCGCGGCCTTTGGCGAAGTCGGCACCTGGCTTGAACAGACGTACCTCCCCAGTGCTCCGGCCGAAGACCCGGTGGGTCGGGATCGGTATGCCGCCGCTTCCCGCTATTTCCTGGGCTTGGACGTCGACCTGGAGGAGACCTACCACTGGGGATGGTCCGAAGTCGAGCGGATTCGTGCCGACATGGAGGCCCTCAGCGAAGAGATCGAGCCGGGGGTCGGACATCGGGCCGTGATCGAATTACTGAACACCGACCCGGCTCGCCTGGCGTCGCGTGATGAGTTCGTCCGCTTGATGCAGGAACGACAGGACAGCGCCCTCATCGAGCTGGAGGGCACGCACTTCGATGTCCCCGAGCCGGTCAAGAAAGTGGTCACCAAGCTGGGCCCACCCGGCTCCAATATGGGTGCCTACTACATCTCTCCCAGCGAGGACTTCTCACGGCCGGGAAGTGTGTGGTTCTCGGTGGGGGACCATGCCCAGATCCCGCTGTGGGAGAACGTGAGCACCGCCTATCACGAGGGCTTTCCCGGCCACCACTTGCAGACCGGCATTCAGATGAGCCTGGCCGAACGGACCAGCCGTCTGCAGCGGGTATGGGTCTGGTACAGCGGCAGCGGGGAAGGCTGGGCGCTGTACTCCGAGACCCTCATGCGCGAGCTCGGTTACTTCGAAAAGCCCGAGTATGTGTTCGGAATGCTGGCCTCAGAGATCTTGCGGGCCTGCCGGGTGGCCATCGACATTGGCTCCCACCTCGGCCTCGCCATCCCGAACAGCCAACCGTTTCATCCCGGCGAGGCCTGGAGCTTCGACACCGCGGTCGAGATGCTCGGCAACTACGCCGGGTTGCTTCCCGACTACGCCGCTGCCGAGGTCACCCGCTACCTGGGGTGGCCGGGTCAGGCACCGTCCTACAAGATCGGTGAGCGCGTGATTCTCGACCTGCGCGAGGAACGCAAGGCCAGAGAGGGCACCGCCTTCGACCTAAAGCAATTCCACGCCGACGTCCTGGAGGCCGGCCCGGTGGGGCTTGGCCTGCTGCAAGAGTTCGTCCGAAGCGCCGGACAGGAGTGATCGCCAGGGTCGCCGCCCGCCGCCGGGGGGTTTGGAGCATGATGGATTTTTCTTGTGAGCGATAGGCACGGCAATTTCCGCGATCCGGTTGGCCTTGTCCGCCGGATGCTCGCCTCGGGGAAGCCGGCGGCCATGTTCTCGCTGGTCCGAGAGGTGGCTCGGTACTTGCTCAAGCCTTTGGATTGGGCATTGGCACCATGGGAGGGGCGGCGAATCCGTCGCGGTGGGCCGGGTGGAAAGCCGATTGTCTTGATCGTGGGTGCCCCACGGAGCGGAAGCACGCTGCTGTATCAGGTGCTGGCCGCCCATTTACCCGTTTCGTATCCCTCGAATCTCACCGACCTGTTCTCCCGGGCTCCGATCACGGCCACCGCCAGGCTCGGTCGGTTCGCCAGACGGAAGCTGGATTACCGATTCCACTATGGGAACACGGCGTCTCTGGGTGCCCCGAGTGCCGGCTTCTCGCTGTGGAATCGATGGCTCGGCGCCGACCGGTATCGGGTACCGAGCGAGATGGCGCCGGGGGTGGCGGCGGACATGCGGGCTTTCTTTGCGGCATGGGAGACTGCGTTCGAGGGGCCTTTTCTCTGCAAGAACAACCGGAACACAGCCGGTATCGGAGTGCTGGCCACCGAACTGCCAAACGCCAAGTTCATAGTGATTCGCCGGGATCCGCTCTTCGTTGCCCAGTCATTGCTAGAGGCGCGAGAGCACGTGCAAGGAGATCGTGCCGTCGGCTGGGGCCTGGGCGCCTCTCCCCATCCGAGCGAGGGCGATCACCTGGCAGAAGTGGCCGATCAAGTGTTCGGGATCGAATCACTGGTCCAGGAGGCAATCGCTCATCTCGACCCTGCCCGGGTGCTCGAACTCGGCTACGCCGAGCTGTGTGCGGATCCCACCCAGATCGTTGCGCGGGTGGCCGGCTGGCTCGACCTTGCGCCCAAGGACCTGGACGAACTCACCCCGTTTGTGTCCACCGACCAGGCTCGCCTCGGTGGTGAGGAATTCGCTCGGCTGGGTCGGGAGATCCGGACGCGGTTCCCCAGCCAGTAGCCAAGTTATTGAGACCGTGTGCTCTCGGTCGGTCTCCAGGTACGGGCAGCGGCCGCCACGGCAACCAACGCCCCCACTTCACCCGCCAGAAACCCGGCGGCCACCCGATGGGCCGGGTCACCCGTGACGACCGCCATGACGACGGCAGCCACGATCAGCCCGAATATCCATGCCGCAGCCAGCCTCCAGGTCGCACCCAAGGCCACCAGGATCTGGTTGGCGAATGCTGCGACCGTTGCGAGTACTGATCCACCGGCCACCAGGGCGGCGGTCTCGGCAGAAGGACGGAACTCCGACCCGAATAGCCCGGAGGTGACACCGGGCCCGAGCCAACCGCCGAGGAAGATGGCGGCCAGCGCCAGCAGGCCCCCAGCCAGCGGTAGCCAAAGCGCCCAGCGACCAAGGGTGGCGGTCTTGCCGGTGGCGGCGAGCGCCGAGAAGGGCGGGAGCAGCCTGGCCAACAGGTTGTTGGCGATGGCCAGCGGGGCTCGGAAGAGAGTGAGTGTCACAAAGAGCACCGAGACCTCGGCGGCGCTTCCTCCCAAGCGCTCCACCGCCAAGGGCCCGGCTACGAGAATGATTTGAGCTGCGGCGTTGGCAACCAAAACGCCCGTGAGAAACGCCGCCGCAGCGGTCGGCTGCGGCAGCCCATCCTCCGGCTGACGCCCCGGCCACCACGCGACAACCAGTAGCGGCGTCAATACCATGGCCCATCCACCACCGACCGCCGAGTCGGTTAATGCGATGAGTCCGAGTCCCGCCGCCAGTCGTAGGAGGGATTGCCCACCGGTGACCAGCCCGTAGTCCCGGTAGCGAAGTCGCCCGGCCAACTCGCCCCGGCCGAACGCGAAAATCCCCATGGTGACGACCGACAAGACCGCCAGGACGACGAAGATCTCTTGTCCGGCAAAGAGTGCATCGACATTGACCCAGGCGTACCCGCCGGCCGCGAGCGCGGCCAGCGCAACGACGGCGGTGGTGGCCTGTTCCACGCTCGAGCGGGACTGTTGCGCCCGTAGCCGGATTGTTAGCTGTTCAATAGGGACGAGGGCAACCGCCATGATGAGAAACTGGATCGTCCACAGTGCAGAGATCGCCCCAAAACGGTCGGCCCCGAGCAGGCGAGCCCCACCTTGTAGGAACAGATAGGCCCCGATAGCCGCCACCACGCTCCCCGTGACCATGGAGCCGGTCCCATCCCATCGTCCGGTCGGGGTGGGGCTAGATGGAGTCACGGTGATCCGGCGTTGGTCCGGGTTGCCCGGTCCACGGAGGAGGTTCTACTCGTCGTCCGACAGGACCCGGCCGACTGGCTGAGCCTCGAGTTCGCCGGTCGGGTTGAGAGGGGCCTGGTGCTGGCGCGTGATCGAAGTTCCAAGGTGAAATAACTCCTCGAAGTAGCGCTTGTTTTGAACGGCGATGAAGCCGAGGCTGAGCAGTTGAAAGGCGAGGATCAGGCCGATGCCCCCAATGATGAAACTGTGGGGTCGGTCGGCGTAGGCGACTGCGACGGCGTCGGAGAAACTGGTCGCATCTCCCCAGGCAGAGCCGACATGAAACGCCGCCCATCCCAGCGAGTAGAGGGCGAGCACGATGACGATCAGTCCAGGGACGATGAAGAACATGAACGGGCGGAACAGAAAGGCCGAGAAGGTGCTCGAGGCCACGCTGCGGCTCATGCGGACCGCCGACTTGCGCCGTTTACCCCCCGTCTGTTTGAAGCTCCAATCGAGGTGGGCGGGGATCTCGACGATGTGGGCTCGGAGGATCTGCGCCTTGTAGATGATCTCGGGGTTGATCTCCGCATCGACCGTCTTGAGATTGAGTGACTTCAAGAATGGGGCGTCGTAGGCCCGCACCATGCCGGTGATGGTGGTCAGTTTGCCTTTGGCAGTGGCCGACAAGATGCGGTTGGCCCACCGGCTCATGGTTTTTCGCAGCCATGGCACTTTCGTGGTCTCTCCGCCGGCCATGTACGGCGAGGCGATGACGACTTTGGCATGAGAATCGACCATCTCATCCACCAGGCGGGCGATGTGGGGCGGGTCATACGAAAGATCGGCGTCGAAGGTGACGAAGTAGTCGCCGCTGGCGTTGTTGAAGGCGTATCGGAGGGCTTGGCCTAGTTGGAAGTTGATGGCGTGGTGGAGGGCGGTGACGTTGGGTCGATCAGCTGCGAACTCGTTGATGAGCATGCCGGTCTCATCGGTTGAGCCGTCATTTACCACGATCAATTCCCAGCGGTAGCGGTCCTCGAGCGTCTCGAGATAGTCGCAGATGACGCCAAGATTCTCAGCGATGATCGCTGCCTCGTTGAAGGCGGGGATAATGACTGAAACAAGTGGTCGCTGCATGCTGATCTCCGGACGGGCCCTCAGATCAGCGTACTTGCGAACCGCCATTCGCGCCTAAAGGATTAGGCGGTGCCGGCCTCCGGGGTTCCCCGTGTGCGGGGATAGTGCCGGGGCGCATGGGTGTGGCATTCGGTGTTCCGGTTGTACTTCGACAGCCGAGTTGAACAATCCGCGGTTCTACACCAGCGAGCTTCACCGTACGTTTTCACTTTGCGCCGGCGACCGGTCGGTCGGGTTGCACTTACATTGGTGGACATGGTGCCCTTCTGCTGACACCCGTAATACGAACCAGAACGGCCCCCCGGATGACCGAATCGTCCGCCCTAGGTCAGTGTCTTCTTGAGACCGTCGATCGCTTCAACACTCAGCTTTTCGAACACCCCGCCCAGGAACGGCTGAAACAGCTTGCCGAGCCCTTCCATTTGAAAGTCGGCGTTCCAGGACACTGTGGAGCCGTCGCCGTCGGCGGAGACGCCGATATCGTCGGTCCCGGTGAACCGCTTGTTGCGGCCAACCAGGACGACCCGGCTCTCCGGCTCAAACACCGTTACTTCATAGCGAACCGGGATCGGCCGCCCGCGGAACAGGGCGACCAGGTCGAAGGTGCTCCCGAGGCCGACCGGCCCTTGGGTGGTCTTGGTGGCTTCGGCGACTCCCGGGTCCCACTCGGCTGTGTTCTCGAAGTTGGCCAGGTAAGCGAACACTTCGCTGGGCGGCCGAGGGATAGAAACGGTTTTACTGACTTTGGGCACGGTGATCCTTTCGAGATCCAGTGGGGACTTTACTGGTAAATGATTCGGCGTCGGTAGAGTGCCCGGATGGCGACTATCAGTCTTCAAGATGCGGCCGACCAATTGGGCGTGCATTACATGACGGTGTACCGGTATGTGCGCCACGGCCGGTTGCCCGCCCGCAAGGTGGGAGGCACCTGGGAAGTCGATACTGCCGACCTGGAAGGGCTGCGCCGCGGCCACGATCGCTCCGTGCGGCCCCGGCGTTCTGCCGACTGGCCGGACCGGCTCCAGGCCCGACTCCTCGAGGGGGACGAAGCCGGGGCATGGGGTGTCGTGGAGGCTGCGCTGGCCTCCGGCAACTCGCCTGCGGACATCTACGGCCAGCTGTTGGGCCCGGCCATGGCGGCGGTGGGGGAGAAGTGGCACGCCGGCGAGGTCTCAGTCGGACAGGAGCACCTTGCCACCGCGGTCGTCCTGCGCCTCATCGGCCGTCTCGGCCCCCGCTTTGCCCGCAAAGGTCGGAACAAAGGGGCGGTGATAGTGACTACGCCGCCCGGGGAACGGCATGGGATCCCGGCCTTGATGCTGTCGGATCTCCTGCGGGGTGCCGGATTCGAAGTGATCGACCTCGGAGCCGACGTACCGGTGGATGCGCTGACCGAGATCGTCGGCGCGGTCGACAACCTCGTTGCGGTGTGCGTCAGCGTTACACGATCCAACCTCGAACGGGCAGCTCGCCGCACCGTCAAGGCAGTGCGCAAAGCCGATCCGACCGTCGGCGTGTTCGTCGGCGGTGGGGGAGTGGCCGATTCGGCCCATGCCGAAGCACTCGGCGCCGACGGCTGGGCCAGGAGGGCTGAGGGCGCCGTCGAACTGGTCCTCGGCGTTCTCGCCGCCCCTCAATAACGCCGCAGCGGCCCCGCCTTTTCCGCCAATCCGTCCTGCCTGAGTCGGTGGTTTTCCTCAGGCCTTCTTGACATTGAAAGAATTAGTGCTAAAACTGTTCTCCTAGCCTAAATTAATTAGTGCTAAAGCAAGGCCATAGGGAGCTTGACATGGAAACCACATTGACCCGTCAGGAAGACGGCCAACTCGTGCATTTGGTGGGCACGGGTCACGAAGCGGCGCTGGCCGAGGTGTATCGCCGCCACGGAGGCCCGGTGTTCGGGTTGGCCAAGCGGTTGCTGCGCGATCCCGACCTCGCCACCGACATCGTTCAGGAGGTGATGCTCCGTCTTTGGAAGAACCCCGAGAAGTTCGATGCCGACCGTGGCTCACTCCGCTCCTTCCTGTTGTCGCAAACCCACGGACGAAGCGTTGATCTCATCCGCTCAGAGTCTGCGCGCCGTATACGGGAAGAGCGTGACGCTCGGCTTGCCGTCCAAGCGGGTTTGAGCCTCGAAGAAGAAGTGTGGGAGATGGCTCTCGCCGACCACGTGCGGGACGCTATGAGCGAACTGGACGCAGGGGAGCGCAAGGCCATCGAGCTCGCCTACTTCGGTGGCTACACATACCGCGAGGTAGCGAAGCTGCTCGACACGCCAGAAGGAACAATCAAGAGCCGGATCCGCTCCGGCCTGCAGCGCCTCAACGGCCTGCTGGCGAAGTCGGGACTGGCACCGATTAGTTAGAAGCGGACATGCCAGCCGAATACGATCACAACGAGGCACAGGGACTGCTTGGCGCCTACGCCCTGGACGCCGTCCCGGCCGACGAGACATTGGCACTCGAGCGACACCTGGCGCACTGCGCAGAATGTCGAGCAGAGCTGGCCGAACACCGCGAGGTCGCCGGCCTGCTCGCCGCCAGTGAGCGTTTTGCCCCCTCCCAGGTGTGGGATTCCATCGCCGGGGAGATCTCAAACCAACCACCGGCCGCGCCGGTGATCAGTCTGCAACGGCGTCGGTGGATGGCACCAATGGCCGTCGCCGCCGCGTTCGTCCTCGTAGCCGGAGCCGCAGTCGTCCAGTCGGTGCGGATCGGGACTATCAGCGACGATCTGGCCAACGAACGGCAAACCGTCGCCTCCCTCACCGATCAACTCGAGCGCCCATTGGACGTTGCCGCGGCGGCCGCCCTCGCCGATCCGGCCGTTCAGCGGGTGACTCTTGGCTCGGCGAGCGGTGCCAACGCCATCATCGTCCTCATGCCGGACGGCACCGGATATATCGCCGAGCACACTTTGCAGCCGCTCCCGGCTGAGCGCACTTATCAGCTGTGGGCCATCGTCAGTGGCAAAGTCATCTCGGCGGGCGTTCTGGGCCCGAATCCGGGAGTGGTTCCGTTCCGCATCGACGCGGCAGGCTTCGAGGGATTCGCCATCACCGAAGAGGTGGTTGGCGGTGTCGAGTCGTCGGAGAACGACGCAGTGGTCGCCTGGCTGGCGGCTTGATCCGCTTCCTGGTACCAACCACACTGTGAGCAGGGCTGAGATAGTCACGCGACGGGTGCGATCGATAGGCACCGTTACCCTCGGATTTGTCGCGGTCACCGTGCTGCTTCCCGGGCTTCTCGTTGTGGGCGGGTTGTTCGACGTGGCCAGGGTGGCGACCGGCCGCCGACACTTCATCGCCGTTCGCCTCATCCTTTTCGGGTGGGTGTTCCTGGCGGCCGAAGTCGTTGGCATCCTCGCCCTCGGGCTGGTGTGGCTCGGGACCGCCGGAGGGCGGGCCCGCCGGCCCTTCATCGCCGGTACCTACGCCATCCAGCGCCGCTGGGCCGGGACCCTGTTCGCTGTGGTGCGCACCCTCTTCGGACTCCAACTCGAGATTGACGGTGACGAGGTGCTGACCCCCGGACCGATCCTGGTGCTCATGCGCCACGCCAGCATCATCGACAATCTCCTTCCCAGCGCCCTCATCACCATCCCCCACGGCATCAAGCTGCGCTACGTTCTCAAGCGCGAGCTCCTGTCGGATCCCGCTCTCGACATCGCCGGCAGCCGGTTGCCCAACTACTTTGTCGATCGAAGCGTCGGAGGGGCAGCCGAGGTTGCGGCGGTTGGTCAACTCGGCATGGGGCTTGGCCCAGACGAAGGTGTCCTCATCTATCCCGAGGGGACCCGCTTCACGCCCGAGCGCCGCCGGCGGGCGCTCCGGCGTATCGAAGACAACCCGCCCCTGCACGCCCGGGCTTCCGCACTCACCGAAGTTCTTCCTCCCCGACCCGGGGGTCCGCTGGCGCTCCTCGACGTCCAGCCACCGGCCGATGTCGTCATCGCCGCCCATTCCGGCCTTGGTGGGTTCAGCCACATCCGCAACATCCTCAGCGGGGGCCTGGTGGGGAGCACCATTCGGGTTCAATTCCGTCGGTTCCCGGTGCCGTCGATTCCGACCGGAGAGGATGAACGAATTGAGTGGCTCTACGACCGCTGGGCCGAGATCGACGCCTGGATCCATGAGTAGCTCGATCGTCTGGTTTCGTCGTGACCTGCGCCTGGATGACAATCCCGCGTGGGCGGCTGCCACGGCCGGTCATGATCAGGTGACCGCCCTGTTTGTGCTCGACCCAGCTTTGTTTCGGCCAGGCGCGGTACGCAGCAACCATCTCCTCTACACCCTCAGGGCCCTCGACGCCGACCTGGCGCGGCGGGGAGGGAGACTTCACGTGCGAGCCGGCCGCCCTTCCGAGGTCGTGCCGGGCCTGGCCCACGGTTCCGAGCTGTATTGGAACCGGGATGTGAGCCCGTACTCAGTTCGCCGTGACGCGGGCATCGAGGCCCTCCTGTCGATCGAGCCGGCTACCTGGTACGGGTCGCTGGTCCATGCACCCGGGACGGTGCTGTCCTCCGAAGGGGCTCCCTACAAGGTGTTCACGCCGTTCTACCGGCGGTGGCTCGATACTCCCCGGTTGCCGTGGCCCACCCCCGGCCAGGCCAAGGTTGCCGATGACCCGGGAGACGGCATTCCCGACCCGACGGGTCCGTCGATGAGTTTGGTCGGATCTGATGCAGCTCGAGAGCGGCTCGACGCGTTTGCCGATCAGGTGGGGGAGTACCCGGACACCCGAGATCGACCAGACCTCGACACCACCTCGCATCTCTCCATCCATCTCAAGTACGGCACCGTGTCACCCCGCCAGGTTGTGGATGCGTTCCCTGATCCGCCGTCTGCTCCGTTCGTTCGCCAGATTGCCTGGAGAGAGTTCTATGCACATGTCATGGCGGCCTTTCCGCACACCGCCGACATGGCCATGCGGCCCGAATATGAGCATGTGGGGTGGCGCGACGACCCCAGCGGCCTCGCGGCATGGAAGGATGGCCTCACCGGGTACCCCATCGTCGACGCGGGTATGCGTCAGCTGAGCACCGAGGGATGGATGCACGGTCGGGTGCGGATGCTCACCGCGTCGTTCCTCGTCAAAGACCTGCTCATCGATTGGCGCCGTGGCGAACGCCACTTCCGCCGATTGCTCGTCGACGGGGACGTTCCCCAGAACGTTGGGAATTGGCAGTGGGTGGCCGGAACCGGGGCCGACGCCTCTCCCTACTTTCGGATCTTCAATCCTGTCACCCAGAGCCGGAAGTTCGACCCGGACGGTGAATACATCCGACGCTGGGTTCCCGAGTTGCGGCAGCTCCCGTCCTCGCTGATCCACGCCCCATGGGAGGCCGGCCCGCTCGATCTGGCGGAGGCAGGCGTGGTACTCGGGGAGACCTACCCTGCGCCCATCGTCGACCACGCACTGGCTCGGCTCCGAACACTTGATGCGTACCAGAAGGCCAGGGAGAAGAACGCGACATGAAACTGCTGGACAAAGCGATGGACGCTGCCATTGCTCCTGGGTTTTCGAACATCGGCTACAAATGCCGGAAGCGGGCGTGGGAGCCGATCACCGAATCGTTGGCCGGGCGAACCGTGGTGGTGACGGGGGCGACGAGCGGGTTGGGGAAGGCGGCTGCGCTCGACCTTGCCCGACTCGGTGCCGATCTCGTCCTGGTGGGCCGCAATCCCGAAAAGACCCAGGGGGTCCAGTCGGAGATCTCGTCGACGACCGGGAACGAATCGATCCGATTGGAAATCGCCGATCTGAGCCTCATGGCCGAGATTCGTGAGCTGGCCGACCGCCTGCTGGCCGGCGGTCCGATTCATGTGCTGATCAACAATGCCGGGACCCTGTTCAACGATCGGTCGGTGACGCCCGAAGGGATTGAAAGCACCCTGGCGACCAACCTCCTCGGCCACTTCTTGCTCACCAACCTGCTCATTCCCCGGCTGATCGAGTCGGCACCGTCGCGTATCATCAACGTCGCCTCTGGTGGGATGTACAGCCAGCGGATTTCCATCTCCAACCTCCAGAACGACCAGGGGGAGTACAAGGGGTCGGCGGCCTACGCCCGCACCAAGCGGGGCCAGGTGATCCTGACCGAAATGTGGGCCGACCAACTCAAAGGCGCAGGCGTTGGCGTCAATTCCATGCACCCCGGGTGGGCGGACACGCCGGGAGTGAGGCATTCGCTGCCCGGCTTCTACAAGGTCACCAAGCCGTTTCTGCGGACGGCGGCAGAAGGAGCGGACACCATCGTGTGGTTGGCGGCGGCGGATGAGGCAGCCGGGCGATCCGGTCTGTTCTGGCACGATCGCCAGCCGCGACCCACTCACAAGACCAAGCGGACGCGGGAGAATCCCGAGAAGCGTCAGGAGCTGTGGGATGCCTTGAGCGAGCTATCCGGGTGGAGTGGCTAGACGGCTGCCCCGGCCCAGGTCACTTCGTAAAGCG
>Ga0224508_10001597_pt1 | contig 20171 bp, 12 predicted proteins | sample SF_Jan12_sed_USG_4_FD_170157 | JGI IMG/M metagenome (GOLD analysis project Ga0224508, IMG submission 170157) | Sediment microbial communities from San Francisco Bay, California, United States - SF_Jan12_sed_USGS_21 | ecosystem: Environmental > Aquatic > Marine > Sediment | place: USA... | reverse complement strand
GGCCACCTGTTGCGCGCGCGTTGGAGCGATGGACTGTTCGTGATGAGCGCGACGGGGTTGCTCGTCGCCCTCGCCTGGGCGATCTTCGCCACTCTCGAACGGCTGCCCGACTCGCTCTCGGCGTTGGGTCTTCCCGCCCACGGCGCGATCTATTTCCTGGCCGGTCTCTACGTCTGTCTCGCGGTGCTGCACGCCGGCAACGTCTTGTACGGCACGTCCCGGGGCTCGTCGCGCGTCCACCCGGCCGCCGCCGGTTTCGCCTCGGCGATCTTCCCCGGATGGGGCCAACTGCTGAACAGCCAACCGACCAAGGCCGCGAGTTTCGTCGTGGCCGTCTGGATCGTCGGCGTGTTGTGGCTGCTCACGTCGCCTTGGAGCGCCCCGTGGCTGGAAGCCCAGGGCGTCGGCTTGCGCGAGGGGCTCGGCGCGTTGTCCTCGCCGGCGGTGCTCTGGACGGTTCCCGCGGTGCTTTGGGCGCTTTCGGTCTACGACGCGGTGGCCTCCTCAAGCCACTGACGCAGTGTTCGCGGGAGGGCTTTGCCTAGAATCGAACTTTCGGAGTTCCGTCTGGCTAACAGCCGGGAGTGTTCGCAAGATGTCGCGGTTTCGCGTCTTCTCCTGATCTCCTTGGTCTCGGCCCCGGCGAAATCCGGCGGTTGCCGCCGGGAGGATCCGGACCTAGGTTCGGCTGAGAATCTGGGCCGTACCGGAGTTCGATCTTTTGTAGAATAGCCCCCTTTGACCGGGCCGAGGCATTCCGCATGAGCGAGAAGACGCGACAGAACGACGGCTCGCTGCCGAAGGGCGTGATGTTCAACGCCTACCCCGACAGCATCGGCCGCAACCTTGCCGACACGCTGAGACTCCTGCGGCGGCCGGAGCTCGAGGGATGTTTTTCGCTGTTCTACATCCTGCCCACGTTCTTTCACAGCGACCTCGACCGGGGCTTCTCGATCATCGACTACGAGTTCAACGAGGAACTCGTCACCGCGCAGGACGTCGAGAGCCTCCGGGAACTCGGCCTTGGCCTCAAGTTCGACCTAGTGCTGAACCACCTCTCCGTCGGCTCGCCGCAGTTCCAGGACCTGCTGCAGCACGGAGGAGACACCGAGTACAAGGACTTCTTCATCGACTGGAACGAGTTCTGGCAGGGCGAAGGAGAGATGGGTCCCGACGGCCACATCATTCCCAAGAAGGAGCACCTGGACAAGCTGTTCATGCGCAAGCCGGGGCTGCCGATCCTCGACGTGCGCTTTCCGGACGGGAGTCATCGACCGTACTGGAACACGTTCTACCAGAAGGTGAGCTACCCGGAGCTGACTCCGGAGGATCTGCTGGAGATCGAAGGACTGACCCACAAGCAAGCAGTGGCGCTCGCGCGGATCTGTACCGAGGCGCTTGAGACCCACGGCAATGTGAACGACGTCGACGTCGATCGGTTCTCGTGCAGCCGGGACGACGTCATCCGGGTCGTCGAGCGCAAGCGCCAGTATCTCGGGCAGATGGATCTGAACGCGAACGACGAGAAGGTCTGGGAGTTCTACGACGATACGCTGCGCAAGCTGCGGGAGTTCGGCGGCGCGATGGTTCGTCTGGACGCGTTCGCCTACCTGCACAAGCAGGCCGGCGAGATGAACTTCTTCAACAAACCGGGGACATGGGAGTATCTTGAGCGGTTGCGGCAGATGGCTCGCCGGCACGACCTCGTGCTGCTGCCCGAGATCCACTCCAAGTACGGAGACGGCCTCCACGAGGAGGTTGCCGGCGAGGGGTTCCCGGTCTACGACTTCTTCTTCCCCGGTCTGGTCATCGACGCCCTCGATCGTGGCACCAACGCCCATCTGTTGCACTGGACCCGCGAACTCGTATCGAAGAACATTCGCACGATCAACATGCTCGGCTGCCATGACGGCATCCCGGTGCTCGATCTGAGCGGCGACGGCGCCTCACACGAGGGCCTACTGAGCGACGAGCAGATCGAGGCCATGATCGGCAGGATCGTCGACAGAGGAGGCCGGATCAAGAACCTCTTCGGCCCCGACGGCAAGAAGATCGCCTATTACCAGGTCAACGCTACGTTTTTTAGCGCCCTCGGCGAGGACGAAATGAAGATGCGCCTGGCGCGGGCGATCCAGCTGTTCATGCCGGGCATCCCCCAGGTCTGGTACCTGGATCTGTTCGCCGGGCCGAACGACTACCATGCGGCCGATCGTGGCGGCACCGGCGGACACAAGGAGATCAACCGGACGACGCTGAAAATGGAGGACGTCGAGGCCGGGCTGCGGCGCATCGTCGTCCGGGACCAGTTGCAGTTGATCCGGCTGCGCAACAACTCCACGGCCTTCGACGGCACGCTGGCCCTCCGCGACTCGAAAGAGCACGAGTTGCACATGACCTGGACCCACGGCGACGCTGTCGCCTCGCTGAGCGCGAACCTGTTCGATTCCACCTTCGACGTGACCCACCGGGATGGTACGGGCGAGGAGACCCGGCTGTCCTACCGCTAGGAGCGCGACGATGAAGATACTCGCCACGGATCTGGACCGGACGCTGCTGCCCAACGGCCACTGGGAGGGTGACCCCCAGGCGATCGAGATGTTCAACGAGTTGACGGCGAAGCACCGCACGCTCGTCGTCTACGTCACGGGGCGCAATCTCGACCTGACCGAAAAGGCGATCGCCGAGTACGGCGTCCGTCACCCGGACGTGCTCTGCGGTGACGTGGGAACGACGATTCGCCGTTACGAACGGGGCGGCTGGACGCCGGATTCCGGCTGGGACGCCCATGTGCGGCGAGCGAGCCCGCGCTGGGATGCCGCCGCGATTCGCGACGCGGTTGCCGGCGTCGAGGGGATGCGCGAGCAGGAAAGCGAGCATCAGAACCCGTTCAAGCAGAGCTACTACGTCGACCACGAGCGCAGGGAGACCGTGCTGGAGCAGGTCGACGGTCGGATCAAGGGCAAGTTCGACGAAGCAATCGTCTACAGCTTCGACTCGCAGGACGGGAAGGGCTTGCTCGACTTCCTACCGGCGAGCGCGACGAAGCAGACGGCCCTGGAGTACGTGGCGGAGGCCTGCGGCTGCCCGAAGGGCGAGGTCGTGTTCTGCGGCGACAGCGGCAACGACATTTTCCCGCTCACCGCAGGCTTCCGTGGCGTCCTCGTGCGGAACGCGGACGATCAGCTCGTGGCCAACGTGAAGCAGGCGCAGGAGCGGGACCCGGCGCTGACCGTCTACTTCGCGAAGGGTGGTTTCCGCGGGCTGAGCGGCTACTACACGAGTGGTGTCATCGAGGGCGCCTACCACTACGGACTGTTCTCCCCAGACGAGTTATAGTGGCCGCGGCGGGATAACCCATGCCTGATCGCAAGCCACTGCACCTCCTGCTGTTCAGCGTCCACGGCCTGCTGCGCGGACGGCGGCTGGAACTGGGTCGCGACCCGGACACCGGAGGGCAGATCCTCTACGTCCTCGAGTTGGCACGAGCGCTCGGGGAACAGCCTGAGGTGGCGCGCGTCGATCTCGTCACGCGGTTGATCGAGGATCCCGACGTCGACGACGACTACGCCCAGCCGGAGGAACCGCTCGGATCGAACGTCTCGATACGCCGCATCCGCTGCGGCCCGAAGCGCTACATCCGCAAGCAACTGTTGTGGCCGCACCTCAACGAATTCGTCGACCATGTGATCGACGATCTGCGTTCCCGGAGCGTGGTGCCCGACCTGGTTCACGGCCACTACGCCGATGCCGGGTACGTCGCGGCGCGCGTCTCCAGTCTGTTGAACTTGCCGATGGCGTTCACCGGGCACTCTCTCGGCCGCGTCAAGCGGCAGCGGTTGCTCGAACAGGGCACGAAGTCCGACCGCATCGAGAAGAAGTACCACATCGCCCGGCGCATCGAGGCCGAGGAGACCGCGCTCGACCACGCCGGCGTTGTCGTCGCCAGCACGCGCCAGGAAGTCGATGAGCAGTACGCGCTGTATGAGAACTACAACCCGCGCAGCATGGTCGTCATCCCGCCGGGGGTCGATCTGGAACGCTTCACGACTTACGGCATCCGGCGTTCGCCGCGCTCGAACCCGGTGTTCGCGCGGGTCGCGCGATTTCTGCGCGAGCCGAAGAAACCGATGGTGCTGGCGATCTCTCGCGCCGACCCGCGGAAGAACCTGCGGCGGCTGATCGAAGCCTACGCCGGAAACGACGAACTGCGGGAACTCGCCAACCTGGTGCTGGTGCTCGGCAACCGCGCGCGCATCGACGACCTCGACCCCGGGGCGGCCGAAGTCATGACCGACGTGCTCAAACTGATCGACGAGTACGATCTGTACGGCAAGGTGGCCTACCCGAAGTCGCACGAGCGCGAGGACATCCCGCGCTTCTACCGGCTGGCGGCCGAGACCCGCGGTGTGTTCGCCAACCCGGCCGTCACCGAGCCGTTCGGTCTGACGTTGTTGGAGGCCGCGGCCAGCGGGGTGCCGGTCGTGGCCACCGCCGACGGCGGACCGCGCGACATCATCGAGCGTTGCCGGAACGGCACGCTGGTCGATCCACTGTCCTGCGAGGAGATCGGTGCCGCGCTGCTCGACGCCGTCAAGGACCGCAAGCAGTGGACCCGCTGGTCGCGGGCCGGGGTCCGCGGCTCCAAGAGCTACTCTTGGTCTGCGCACGCCGAACGGACCGTCAAGACGGTGCGGAAGTTGGTCGGCAAGGCGGAGCGTGACAAACGCTTTTTCGCGACGAAAGGCCGCCTGATCACCTTCGATCGCCTCGTGGTCGCGGATGTCGACAACACGCTGATCGGCGACCGCAAGGGGCTCAGGAAACTGATCCACACCCTCCGAGAGGCCGACGTCGACGTCGCCGTCGCGATCGCTACCGGCCGCAGCCTTGCACTGACCCGAAAGGTGCTCGAGGAATGGAGGATCCCCACGCCGCAGGTGCTGATCACCTCCGTCGGCAGCGCCATCCGCTACGGGCCGAAGCTGGTTCAGGACTATGGTTGGGAGCGGCACATCCGCTATCGCTGGAAACCGGAGCGACTGCGCGAGGCGATGAAGGGACTCCCGGGCATCGAGCTTCAGGGGCCGGAAGGCCAGACGCGTTACAAGGTCAGCTATGACGTGGACCCGGAGAAGATGCCCTCGCTGCCCGAGATCCGTGCCCGGCTACGCGGGCTCCGTCTGCAGGCCAGGCTCATCTTGTCGCACAATGCCTACCTCGATCTGCTTCCGATCCGGGCGTCCAAGGGCATGGCGGTGCGCTACTTCTGTCTGCGCTGGGGCATTCCGATCGAGAATTGCCTCGTGGCCGGCGATTCGGGGAACGACGAGGAGATGCTGACCGGCAAGACGCTTGGCGTCGTGGTCGGCAATCACGACCCTGAATTGTACAAACTGCGAGATCAAGCGCAGGTTTACTTTGCCGATCGGCATTACGCGTGGGGCATCCTCGAAGGAATCGAGCACTACGATTTCCTCGGCGATATCCGAGTCCCGGCGACCGACCCCGGGAGCGTAGCGGACGCAAGTCACTCGCACGGCGTATGATGCTTTTGTTCTGTGGCGAGTTGGCCTGGGAGATGAAACATCCGTGATGTCGCCAGCACGTAAGAACCTGGCGTTGCGCAACTCGTCTTCGACCTGATCGAAATACCGCGCTTTCATCCTTGACGGGATATCAGGGGTCAGACCAAGCATCATCACATTGGACAGCTCGGACCCAACGACTGATCGTCGTGTAGTGTACGCCGAGTCTGCGCGCCGCACGAACTCGCCGGTCTCGGTGGCTAGAAAATTCCAACGTGTTTGGTACTGAGTGATTATGTCACCAGTCCGCCGAGATCAGGCAATGTCGAAGCGATCGAGATTCATCACCTTGCTCCACGCAGCGACAAAGTCACGCACAAACTGCTGCTGCGAGTCGTCACATGCATAGACTTCCGCGATGGCGCGGAGCTGGGAGTTCGAACCGAAGACGAGGTCGACGGCGGTGCCGGTCCATTTGACCTTGCCCGTCCCGCGATCGCGTCCCTCGAACACGTGCTCGCATTTGGAATTCACTTGCCACGTCGTGTTCATATCGAGCAGGTTCACAAAGAAATCGTTGGTCAATTTCTCCGGCTGCTTGGTGAAGACACCGAGCTCGGACTGACCCGTGTTTGTGTTCAGGGCGCGCATGCCGCCGACGAGTACGGTCATCTCCGGTGCGGTGAGCGTCAGTAACTGCGCCCGATCCACCAGCAACTCCTCGGCCGATCTTTGATGCCCAGGTCGGAAGAAGTTGCGAAACCCGTCCGCGGTCGGTTCGAGCACCGCAAAGGAGTCCACGTCGGTTTGCTCCGCCGACGCATCCGTGCGCCCCGGCGAGAAGGGAACCTGCACGTCGTGTCCGGCGTTCTTCGCAGCTTCCTCGATGGCGGCGCACCCGCCAAGAACGATCAGGTCGGCGAGCGAGGCCGTCTTCCCGCCGGACTGCGAGCTGTTGAAGTCCTGTTGGATTCCTTTCAGCGTTTGCAGCACCTCCTGCAGTTGCGCCGGGTTGTTCACTTCCCAGTCCTTCTGCGGCGCGAGGCAAATGCGCGCGCCGTTGGCCCCACCGCGCTTATCGCTGTCACGGAACGTGGCCGCCGAGGCCCAAGCGGTCGAGACCAACTGTGAAATGGACAGTCCTGACGCGAGGATCTTGCCCGTGAGTGCAGCGACGTCCTGCTGCCCGATCAATCCACGGGTGACCTTGGGGACGGGATCCTGCCACAGCAATTCCTCCTTGGGAACTTCCGGGCCGAGGTACCGTGAGACCGGTCCCATGTCGCGATGGGTCAGCTTGAACCACGCCCTGGCGAAGGCATCGGCAAACTCGTCCGGGTTCTCGTGGAAGCGCTTCGAGATCTTCGCGTAGATCGGATCCATCTTCATGGCCATGTCCGCCGTGGTCATGATCGGGGCGTTTTTCTTCGACGGATCGTGAGCATCCGGGACGACGCGCGCAGATGGATCCTTCGGTGTCCACTGCTGCGCACCCGCAGGGCTCTTGGTGAGTTCCCAGTCGTAGTTCAGCAGGTTGTCGAAATAGCCGTTGTCCCAGTTCACCGGGTTGTTGGTCCATGCGCCCTCCAACCCGCTGCTGATCGCATCTCCACCGCTGCCGCTACCAAAGCTGCTGGCCCAGCCGAGGCCTTGCTGTTCGATGCTCGAACCCTCGGGTTCCGGACCGACGTGCTTGCTCGGATCGGCAGCGCCGTGGCATTTGCCGAACGTGTGTCCGCCCGCTGTGAGCGCAACGGTCTCGTAGTCATTCATCGCCATACGAGCGAACGTCTCTCGAATGTCCCTGGCTGAAGCAAGCGGATCCGGGTTGCCGTTGGGCCCCTCAGGATTCACGTAGATCAGACCCATCTGAACGGCGCCAAGAGGATTCTCGAGTTCCCGATCGCCGCTGTAGCGCTCGTCGCCGAGCCACTCGGTCTCAGGCCCCCAGTAAATGTCCTCTTCGGGTTCCCAGACGTCCTCGCGCCCGCCGCCGAAGCCAAACATTTTGAGTCCCATCGACTCGATGGCGCAGTTACCGGCGAGGATCATCAGGTCGGCCCACGAGATTTTTCGTCCATACTTCTGCTTGATCGGCCAGAGCAGCCGGCGCGCCTTGTCGAGGCTCACGTTGTCGGGCCAGCTGTTGAGGGGCGCAAAACGCAGCGTGCCGGAACTTGCACCGCCGCGGCCATCGCTGATGCGGTACGTGCCCGCGCTGTGCCACGCCATGCGAATGAAGAACGGTCCGTAATGACCCCAGTCGGCCGGCCACCAATCTTGCGACGCTGTCATCAACGTACCGAGGTCCTTCTTGAGTGCATCCAGGTCCAGTGTCTTGAACTCCCCGGCGTAGTTGAATCCCTTCATCGGATCCGATACGGGAGAGTTCTGGTGGAGAACCTTCAGGTTCAACTGGTTCGGCCACCAGTGTTGGTTCCGCGCGCTCCCCGTCGCCATGTGCTTGTGAGGTCCGCTCATCACCGGGCATTTGCTTTCGCTGCTCATGCTGTCTCCGATCTTGTGCTGAATCCTTTTTCAGCCTGTTCTGGATACTTAGGATCAGGAATCCCTCAATTCCCGCTGATGTCAGGCAATCGTTATATCGCCGCTCCGAAGACCCCGCAAGCCGCATGGCCCCTGGACTCTAGGTCCCTGCCCCGGCCATTCTTGATACCATCCAACTCGACCCAGGGAGTGTGTATGAACTGTCGAACTACGCTGATCGTCTGCCTCGCCTTTTGTTGTCTCGTCGCGGACGCACCGCTTGCGGAGGGACGAAACCCGGACACGAGCAAAGGTGCGCAACTCTTCGAGGAGCTCGGAAGCTACCACCGGGAGTTCACGACCCGTTCCGACGAAGCCCGGCGATACCTGGACCAGGGCATGGTCTGGCTCCAGGCGTTCAATTACGACGAGGCCGAGCGCTCGTTCCGTGAGGCCGCACGGCTGGACCCCGACTGCGCGATGGCCTGGTGGGGCGTCGCCTGCGCGGCAGGCCCCAGCTACAACCACCCCCGCTTGACCGCACGACGCGCCGGGATCTTTCAGGAGGCGCTACGGAAAGCTCAGGAGCGCATCGAAAACACCAACCCGGTCGAGCGCGCTCTCATCGAGGCCTTGAGCGAACGTCACGAGACGCCCTATCCGCTGGAGGACGATGCACATCTCGATCAGGCCTACGCAAATGCGATGGCCGAGGTCTGGGAGCGGTTCCCCGAGGACGCGGACGTCGGCGCACTCTACGCCGAGGCGCTCATGGTCCGCACGCCGTGGGCGCTTTACAACATCGATCGGGAGCCGGCGAAAGACACGCCGATGATCGAGTCGCTTCTCGAACAGGTCCTCGAACTGGATCCCAACCAGGCCGGTGCGGCGCATCTCTACATCCATGCGGTGGAGTTGAGCAAGTCGCCCGAACGAGGCCTGGTCGTGGCTGATCGGCTCAGTACACTCGTGCCGTTGAGCGGTCACCTTCTTCACATGCCCTCGCACATCTACACCCGCACCGGCGACTGGGATCGTGCAATCGAACAGAACGCCCTGGCGATGGAGGCCGACGCGAAGTATCGCGCCAAGTCGCCCGAACAGTTGACGCAGCACATGTACATGGCGCACAACAACCACATCCGGGCGTACGGGGCGATGATGGTCGGTCGCGAGGCGGAAGCGCTCGAGGCCTCACAGCGGATGTGGTCTCAGATCCCCGAAGCTCTGCTAGAGGACGTCGCTTCCGAGGTGGACGCCTGGATGTGCTCCCTGTACGACGTCTACAAACGTTTCGGCCGCTGGGACAAGATGCTCGCCGAGCCCGCCCCACCGGAGTACATGCCCTTCACGCTCGCCACCTGGCACGCCCATCGAGCCATCTCCTACGCGGCCAAGAAGGAAATCGACGCCGCCGAAGAGGAGTTTCGCGCCTATCGCCGGGTGCGCGACAACATCCGGCAGGAGGATCTGTCGAACTACTACAGCGTCAAGGCGGCCCGGGGACGCTTGAAGGTCATCGAGCATTTCGTGCCGGGTGAAATCGCACTGCAGAAAGGCAAGCTGCGCAAGGCCATCCGGCACCTGGAACGGGCGAAGATCGCCGAAGACAAACTCGGCTACAGCGGGGAGCCACCAGACTACCTGCAACCCATCCGGCACACACTCGGTGCGGTCTACCTCAAGGCCGGGCGGCTCGAGGAAGCCGAGGAAGCCTACCGCGAGGACCTGGCCGAGTTCCCCGCCAACGGCTGGTCGCTCTATGGGCTGAGCCGCGTCCTGAACGCTCAGGGACGGAACGCGGAAGCCGAGCAGGCGGAGGAAGATTTCCGCCGGGCGTGGGCCGGCGCCGACGGACCGATCGCCACAAGCTGCGAATGCGTTCCCGCGCTCTAGCCTCTGAAGAGAGGTAAGTCCATGTTGGCCAGCGAAGCACTCCGGACCCTTAATAAACTCGGCTTCCTGCTGCAGGAAACGACGGATCAAACTAGCCTCGCACAGAACATTGTCGAAATGCTGGAGAAGGATGTGGGGTATGAACACCTGGCCATCCTCGTTGCGGCGGAGGCCGGAATGCAGCCCTTGGCTCTCAGCAGGCAAGGGCAAGACGCGGCATTCTTGGAAGTGGACAAGATCTACGTGGAGTCGCGCTGCTCGAGTTCGACTTCGGGCCTGACGAACAGGGTGGCGCAAACCGGTCAGAGTTGTCGCGTCGGAAACGTGGCGGAAGATCCGCGCTACTTAGGGATTCGTGATGACATACGGTCAGAACTCTGCGTTCCTTTGGTGGTGGGAAGGGAGGTGATTGGCGTCATCAACACAGAGACGACGATTCCGGACGCATACGATGAGACTGACCAGCGATTCCTCGAAACGGCAGCAAGCCAGATCGCTCTTGGGATCACATTCAAGCGGCGGCTCGGAACCGTGTCCGGTCATGGGAAGCGAACCGAAGATCATGCTCCCGTAACAACGTGCTCCTACTGCAAGAACCTCCAAGTTGACCAGGACCATTGGATCTCGCCAGAGATGTTTCTTCTTCGCCGTTTAGGTCTTTTGGTGACCCATGGCATCTGCCCGTCATGTTATGAACGATTAGAGGACTCGGGTTTCTCCGAATAATAGAAGATGATGCGCCTTCTTCTGGCCTCGTCTCTTCTACTCATCTCCCTTCCACCCTGCGCAGGCGACAAGAACGTCGAGATCGGCTTCGCTCATCGGAACTTCGACTCGGCCGTCTTCGGTAGCGCCGACGAGCAGGGCGGTATGGTGGCCCGGCTGGATTTCGGTGGGAAGTTCTTCCGCCCGGCGGTGGGGTTGAGCTATTCGGCGACGACGGCCGAGCACGACCTCGCGATCTTGGAACCCTTCGATGATGAGGCCAGCGCGTTCGAATTGAGTGGCGGCTTCCTCGTTTCGAAGTTCGAGAAGTCGTTCCGACCTTACCTGGGTGCGGGGTTGAGCGGGATGTGGGTCCGGGTGAAATTGCTGCAGTCTACCGGCGTGTCGATCAACGACGGTGATTTCGCTTCGGGTTTCTACGTCAACACGGGATTCGTCCGGCGGTCCCCTAAGGAGCCCAACATCAGCTTCGGACTGGATCTCCGCTATCACGCCGGTCAGGACATCAAGATCCTGGATCAGACCGGGGACAACGATTTCTTTCAGATCGGCTTCCTGGTGGGGTTCCGTATTTCGGGCTGAAGGTCGATCGCGTGCGGCATCGACTGCCTGCTACAGAACTAAACGTTTCCGACTGGATCGGCTTGATCCGGAAGTGTCCGGCTGACGCCGGGAGCGACCCGAGACCGCTCTGAGAGGACGCCAAGCTCCGATTTGACGGGTTTTTCCCCCCAGACGCGGGGATCCATGGCCAAAGCATTCATTATATATATGTTATCTGTATAATTTTTTATTGTCATATTTGTGAGTATACATATGATTACAAGACCGAAACTCTACCTCTTGTATGGCCTATTAGGGTGCCTCCTCCCGACTGTCCACGCTGCGGAATCCGAGCGCGACCTGACCGAGTTGAGTCTCGAGGCGCTGATGAGCGTCGAGGTCACCTCCGCCGCGAAACGCCAGCAACCGCTGTCCGACACGGCGGCGGCCATTCACGTGATCACGCGCGAAGAGATTCGTCGTAGCGGGATGACCACGATTCCGGAACTGCTTCGGCTGGTTCCAGGGGTTCATGTCGCGCGGATCGACGCCAACAAGTGGGCCATCAGTTCTCGGGGTTTTCTCGACCGGTTCTCGAACAAGATGCTCGTCCTGATCGACGGGCGAACCGTTTATACGCCGCTGTTTGCAGGTGTGTATTGGGACGTGCAAGACACGGTCCTCGAGGATATCGAACGTATCGAAGTCATCCGTGGCCCCGGCGCCACGTTGTGGGGAGCGAACGCGGTCAACGGTGTGATCAACATCGTCACTCGGGATGCCGGAGACACGCACGGAGGCCTGGCGACCGTTGCGGGCGGAACGCATGAGACCCAGGCCGTCGTGCGCTATGGCGGTGGGACCGAAGACCTCGACTGGCGTGCGTTCGCCCGCTTCATCGACCACAGCGCTTTCCTTTCGCCCGCCGGTGGCGATGCCTCGGATGCCTACGATGTTTCGCGGGCCGGTTTTCGGATCGACTGGACAAAGCACGAGACCGAACGATTCACTTTCCAGGGCAACGTTTACGACGGAGATGCTGGAGAGGCCACGGTTCTTCCCGTGTTGGGCCCACCGTACGCGATGCCGGTGAGCAGCGACATCGCCCTCGACGGCTACTATCTCCAGGGACAATGGCGTCACAAGACCTCGGACTCCTCGAGTTTCTCGCTCCAGGCCTACTTCGACTCCACGAGCCGGAACGAAATCCGGGGTACGGAAGACCGCGACACGTTCGATGTCGATTTCAATCTCCAAAAGGCCTTTCGAGGCCACAACGTCGTCTGGGGGCTCGGGGTCCGACGCACGTCGGATCGGGTCGGCAACACCCTGCACACGAATCTCACACCGGCCTCCAAGGCCGACATGTTGTACAGCGCCTTCGTTCAGGACGATCTAGAGTTCGACGGCGGGAAGACCCGAATAACGTTCGGTAGCAAGTTCGAGCACAACGACTACACGGGCTTCGAATTACAGCCGAACTTCCGCGTGTTCCGAAAGATCGGGAACCGACACGCCATTTGGGCCGCGCTGTCACGGGCGATCCGCTCCCCGGCTCGCGCATTTCAAGACGCCACGATCTTCCTTGCCGCGTTTCCCGATCCGGTGACCACGATGACGACGGTCGTTGGAATCGAGGGAAACCCGAACCTGGAGTCCGAGGAGTTACAGGCATTCGAATTCGGCTACCGACTGATTGGTTCGGAGAGAGTCACCGTCGATTTCTCGACTTTCTACAACGACTACGACAACCTCAACAGCATGGAAGCCGGCCTGCCTCGAATCGAGACGGTGCCCGTCCTCTTTGTGTTCGTCCCCCAACTGCTGGACAACCTCGCCAGCGGGGAGTCTTTCGGCTCGGAACTCTCGGCGAACTGGCGGATCAGCGATCGTTATCGCCTCTTCTTCGGTCACACGTTTCTGGACCTGGACCTGACCGCGGACCCGTCAAGCACGGATCTGGCGGTCGAACTTCAGGATGGGAACAGCCCACAACACCAGTTTCAGGTCCGCTCCTATTTCGACGTCGCCGAGGATTGGACTCTCGACCTTGCGGCTTACTACGTCGACGAGCTCCCGAACCTGGGGGTCGACGACTACACCCGCGTCGATCTTCGTGCGGCCTGGAATCCGTCTGACCGACTCGCCCTCAGCTTAGCGTTTCAGAACATTTTGGATGATGAACACCTGGAGTTCGCGGACTTTCTGGTCCCACCGGTCCTGATCGAACGCAGCGCCATCGCAAAGGTCTCCTGGAAGTTCTAGTGGGCCGAAGGGATTCCATAGCAACCGGCCCGTTCTCCGTTCGGGTCGAGCGCACGGCACGATTGCGACGACGAGCCGTGCTTGGTGCGCCAGTCTTGCTATTGGCGGCCTTGCTTTCGCCGGCGACCACGCACGGCGACATGGCAGGCGTCAGCGAATACGAAGTCAAGGCGGCATTCATCTTTAACTTCGCCAAGTTCACGACCTGGCCGGGTGAAGAAGGCCGCAAAGATCCGTTTCGTATATGCATCGTTGGGGGAGACCCCTTCGGCCCGGTGATCGATGCAACGGTGCGAGGCAAGCAGGTCCGCGGACGTGACTTGACCGTGGAGAGGCACATTCTCTCGGACGATCTGGTCGGATGCGAGATCGTTTTCGTTGGCGAGCATGAACCTGATCAACATCGAAAGCTCTTAAATCGGCTGAGTGGGCAACCGGTGCTGACGATCGGCGACTCGAAACAGTTCGCCGCCGATGGTGGAACCGTCGGCTTCTTCAGACAAAAACGCCGGATTCGGTTCACGTTCAACGTCGATGCGGTCGAACGATCCAAGCTGCGCGTGAGCTCCAAGCTTCTTCAGCTGTCCGCCGTGACGCGTGGGAGTCGCTGACATGCGCTTCCTTCGCAACGCTTCGTTCAAGACGAAACTGGTCGTTCTGATCAGTGCGGTCGGCGTGCTTGTCGCGATCGTATCGAGCACGGCGATCGTGACCAACCACGCGCTGACGTTCAAACAGAATTTGAAACTGAATCTATCCAGCTTGGCCGATGTCGTCGGAACGAACAGCACGGCGGCATTGATGTTCGAGGACACCGAATCGGTCACCGAGATGTTGTCCGCGTTGCGCGCAGCATCGAGCATCCGCGCAGCATTCGTTTACGATGCGAACGACCGCCTGGTGGCCAGCTACCAGTCGAACCAGGGGAAACTCGTTCCTCCGTTGCGGTCTCGAGACGTGGCGGATGTCAACACGAAGGGCGATCGTATCGCGGTGTCCCACAAGATCGAACTCGACGGCGAGTTTCTGGGATGGATCGTGATCGAGTCGGGCCTCGAGCAACTACAGTCCGGGATTCGGCGAGACCTACTCACGGCTTTGTGGGTCATCGTCGCCGCCGCCCTGCTGGCGTTCCTACTGTCGTCATGGTTCCAGCAGTATCTCTCGCGCCCCGTCCAATCGTTGGTCGACGCAACGCACGATGTGTCGCGGCGTCAGAATTTTTCGATTCGAGTCCCCAAGACTGCAGACGACGAATTCGGGATGTTGACCGACAGCTTCAACGAGATGCTTGCCGAGATTCAGCGTCGTGACACCGCACTGATCGAAGCGCAGCACGAACTCGAGCAACGGGTCGAAGAGAGGACCGCGGAGCTCGTCGCCGCCAAGGATGCCGCCCAGGAGTCTTCGCGACTGAAGTCTGAGTTTCTTGCCAACATGAGTCATGAGATCCGCACACCGATGAACGGAATCCTCGGAATGACGGAGCTCGTGATGGATAGCGACCTGGATATGGATCAACGCGAATCGTTACGAACCGTCAGGTCCTGCTCCGATCATCTTCTTGGGTTGATCAGCGACATCCTCGATTTTTCCAAGATCGAGGCCGGTCGATTGGATCTCGAGGAGATTCCTTTCGTCCTCGGCAGTACCGTGGGCGAGATGTTCAAGACGCTGGCCCTCCGTGCGGAATCGAACGGGATCAATCTTCTGTACGACGTGGCTACCGACGTTCCCGAGGTGCTGGTCGGCGATCCCGGAAGGCTACGCCAGATCGTCGTCAACTTGGTCGGAAACGCGATCAAGTTCACCAACGCGGGCGAAGTCGTCTTGCGCGTTGGGGTCGAGACGATGAGCGAGCACGCCGCGACGCTGCACTTCGAGGTCCAGGACAGCGGTATCGGAGTCCCCAAGGAGAAGCAAGCGCTGATCTTCGACGCATTCGCACAGGCGGATGGTTCGGTCACGCGCAAGTACGGAGGAACGGGGCTCGGTCTCTCCATCTGTGCCAAGCTCGTGAAGGTGATGGGTGGCGAGATCTGGGTCGAGAGCGAAGCGGGGAAGGGCAGCACGTTCCATTTCACCGCGGTCCTGGGGCAGCATGAAGACCCCGAGTCGTTGCTACGCGTGAATCGCGATCCTCAACTCAACGACCTGCGCGTTCTCATCGTCGACGACAACGCGACCAACCGGAACATCCTCGTTCACACGTTGCACGGCTGGAAGATGCGTCCGACCGCGGTTGCCGGCGGTGTCTCGGCAATCCAGGAGTTGCATCAGGCGAAGCGCGGCAACGATCCCTACCGGCTCGCTATCCTGGATCGGATGATGCCTGAGATCGACGGCTACGGCGTCGCAGAGCTAATCAAGAAGGACGACGAAATTCGGGACACTGCTCTGATCATGTTGACCTCGAGCGGGAACCACGGCGAGGCGGCTCGCGGTCGCGAGATCGGGATCGCGGGTTTCCTTCCCAAGCCCGCTCCTTCTGAGGATCTACACCGCACGATCCGCGTGGTCCTGGGTCTTGCCGAACAAGAATCGGAGGCGCCCACGCGAGGAACCGTGTCCACGAACGGCTGTAGGATCCTCCTCGCCGAGGACAATCTGGTCAATCGCAAGGTGGCCACCCGGTTGCTCGAGAAACAGGGATACGAGGTGGTGCCCGCCAAGAACGGACGGGTCGCACTCGAAATCCTCAATCGGTCGACGTTCGACCTGGTTCTGATGGATGTGCAGATGCCCGAAATGGACGGTCTCCAGGCGACGCGCCGGATTCGCGAGGACGAGAGCCGCAGCGGGAAGCACATCCCGATCATCGCGCTGACCGCCCACGCACTGACCGGCGACTACGAACGTTGCCTCCAGGCGGGGATGGACGACTACCTGACCAAACCGATCCGCGCCGAACAGTTGCTGACCGCCATCGAGCGTTTGATCGCTGAGGCGATCTCCGCACCGACTTCCTAGCGGCCTCCACTTTGAACCCGAACGGTCTGAACCGAGTTCGCCGGAATCGTGATGTCCGCGTAGCCGCCCGAGATTTGTAACTTGTAGGCGATCGCTTCTTTAGTCGTGTTCAACAGCTGTACGCTGACAAGCGCGTCCTCGTTGATCGTCGCACAGGCATGAAGGGAGTCGGAGTCCAGCCCATCGAGTGTGCGCCGGGTCTGTACGGCCTGGTCGCCGGGACGGATGGTTCGACTGAACTGCGCCAGCACGTAGTAGATCGGCGTGTAATACACCTCCTGCGTCGCGGTGTCGATCATGATCGGGGCGCCGCAGAAGTTCCCCTCGTGGTTGGGTCCACCTTCCCGGTCCAGGACGACGTTCCAGTCCACCCAACCGCCGACCCAATGATCCAGGCTGACGATGATGTTGCGCGCATAGCGATGCACGGGTGTGTAGACGGGGTGCTCCGCGGCAGCCGGCCCCGCCCAGGTGGCGCTGTACGCCCAGTCCGTCGCGTTGGCGTTCCACCAGAAAGCATCGTTGTCGAACCAGTCGGATTCTTTGTAGCGAACCGGGTCTTCAATCCCACCGGGCGCGTCGACGCCCAGATTATCGATGCAACCCTCGGTGTGGATGAGGGTGCAATCCGGGAACTTGGCGCGCACACGGTCGAAAGTATCCTCGTAAACCTTGACGGTGCTCGCGTACCAATGCACCGCGGCGCCGTACACGTACTTCGCGGATTCCGGATCGCCGAGGATCGCGTCCGTCCAATCTTCGAGACCATCCCGATTCTGATCGTAAATCAGCAGTCTCGCATCGGAGTGCTCGCTCTCTCGCAGGCGAGGTCCCAGGTGATGCTTGACGAAGTCGTTCTGCGATTCCGGCGAGAAGTGCATGCTCTCCCAGTTCCCGCCGTTGCCGTGCGGTTCGTTCACCGGCGTCAGACCCCAGATCTCGACCCCGGCTTCCTTGTAGGCGTCCAGGTACTTGACGAGATAGTCGGCGTAGGTCGAGACGTATTCCGGTTTCAACCAACCTCCGTCGCCCTGCCAGTTGTTCTCCGGAGACCCGGGGATGTACCAGGTTTCGATGTTCTTCATCCATGGCGGCGCGGTCCACGCGGATGCGATGATCCTCAGCTCCTGGTCGGGTTGTTCTCGTTTCACCGCGAGGGCTTCCTGGATCATGGGGAGCAGGTCGTAACCGGCATCCTTGATGCCGGGATAGTCCGCGGAGTCGAATCCCGCCAGGTCCGGCGCGATGCTGAAGGCCTTCAGATTCGCATCATCCGGTTGGTCGGCGTACGAGTACTTGCCCTCGACGGTGAAATCGCACGACCCGATATGCGTTCGCGTCAGCGTAAAGTCCGCGCCGGACTCACCGTAGATCCGCCGCATGACCTCCCGGCGCTGCTCCGGTTCCAGGTGCGCCAGCACGAAAGCGGAAGACTCCGTAAACGACGTTCCGATCCCGTCGATGGTCTGTTTGGTGCTGTCCGGATCGACGGCGATGACCGTGCCGTCGGCGCGGCCCGGTCGAAAGGGCACCACGTCCATCGAGGCCAGCTTGTGCCCCGACTCCGAGGTGAGCAGGATCTCGACCATCCTGACAGGTGGGACACCGGACTCCCTCGTTCCCGCGCATGCCCCGATCGCGAGCGTGATCAAGAACACCAGCAACCGGCGATACATTGTTGAGTTCTTCATCGGAGGTCGTCGAGCTTACCAAAAACCCGGTCGGGGAGAGGTCTTGAGCTGCGCGGCCCTGGTCGACCTGCCCCAGGACTTCGGGGGCGAGAATCCGCCGCACGATTGTGCAACGAATTCCCGCCTTTGAGGTCGGTTCTAAGCCGAGTGGGACATCTACCTGCGCCGTCCGCGAGGAGTGCGGTTCGAACCGGAGCGCGAGGAGCCTTCACCCCACATTTGCGGGGATGAACCATCCTGGCCCGACGTCACGTCACGAACATCGCTGCGGATTCTGTAGAAGATGGCCTCTCGATTCCCGGCTGCACAGCTGATGATTCGACCCTTGTCCCGGGCGCCGATGAGTCCGTCGTTTGCCCAGTCATTGACCAACTGTGCGACGCAGGCGACAAACTGACCGTGGTGCCCGGCGCTTAAAGCACACGCGTCGAGTGCGTCGTTCATGGTGCAGTCACCGAGATCCGCGTTTGGTACACCGGAGTCGCAACCGTTGTACGTCACCGTCGGATCTGTGTTGCAGAAAGTTTCCTCGAGGTTGATGTTGTCGTAGACGTTCCCCGACGGATCGTAGTTGGTCGCAACGGTGTCGAAGCCGATCTGGAAGAGCTGACCCGCGAGGCTTTCGTCGATGGAGAGCGACAACGAGTACCGCGCCCACGTCTCAGGTAGGTCGGTGGTGTCCAGGATGACGAAGTTGGTCAGCGCAAAGTTATTGGCTGGATCGATGGTCTTGATGAACGCGCGCGCCGTGGTCGGGGCGAGGAGGTCACCCTTCTTGGCGTCGAAGCTGAACTTCCACGTCGAGCCCACGTCACCCGCGCCGACAATCCACTCGCGGTAGAAGATGGCTTCGATCAGCTGCGCCCCGTCGATATGACCGGTATTGTTGTAGTCGTTGTACACGACGACCTGTTGTTCGCCCTGGCTGGACCCACCCTGGCCGACCGCGACACTGGAGAACCCTGGTGTTCCGTTCGGCGCTGCGAACGGGCCGTACGTGTACCAGAAATCGCCGGGGTTACCGTCATCGAAGCAGGTCGTTCCGCAATACCCGATGCCGAACGCGGAAAAGCCGCCCGGCCCGAACCAGCCCAGTGCGTCTCCGTTTCCCGCGTCCAAAGCTTCGAAATCTTCGCTGTACGGGGCCAGGGCCAGTTGCGCCCCGGCAGGCGCTGTCAGCACGACCGCGAGTGCGATCAACATGCCGTAGGAGAACTTGTTCTTCATCTTCGCTCCTCCAAATCCAAAAAGGATTATTGTTTTACATTTTTTCTGATTGGAGATTGATGACAGCGTTGTCATTATTTTTCGCATCAGTCAACACTCGGGGCAAGATGGTGTGCGACGAAAATACTTCGACAACACCGGAACTGGAACCTAGGGATTCCACGTATTGGACGCAGTGGAGCCTCTTTCGGTCCATTTTAAAGGGTTTTTCGGATCTTTGTCTTTCTGGGTGAATTGGAGTCAAGTTTAGAGCTTGCGTTTCCCGGAGGTTCGAAGTATTACATTGGTGCGGAATTGACAGCGCTGTCAAACACCATTCCTGTTTAGCCAAGTTCGTCTGTAGAAATTCAGTCCCGGAGGAGCTACCAAAATGACTCGAACGTTTCGCCTGTCCTGGCTCGTGTTGGCTGTCGCTGTCCTTGCGGTCTCTCCAGCTCTCGCGGATGACTATCTCGTCTATCACGAGGCGGGAGTTGCGAAGGGCACCAACCTCTGGATTTGGTGTGGCGAGTCCCCTCCCGACCAGGGGTTGTGTCCGTTATTCAGCTCAAGATTCGATATTTGCAATAACCCCGAGGGTAGTCAGCACCTGAGCGTAACCGCGAACGAATGGGCCGGCTTCGGGTTGTTCTACGTGGACGACCAGGCCCCACCTCAGAACACGCTCACGGAAGATCTGTCCGCATTCGCGAGTGGAGACATACGTTTCTTTGTGAAGTCCCCGTTAACCGATATTTCAGCTGGTTTCCAATGCGATGAAGGGTCGGGGGTCGTCGCACACGAGCTCCTGAACGTATTAGGGATCTACGGCTCGGGCCCGACCAACACCTCGCAGGAGATC
>Ga0224508_10001596_pt1 | contig 20185 bp, 14 predicted proteins | sample SF_Jan12_sed_USG_4_FD_170157 | JGI IMG/M metagenome (GOLD analysis project Ga0224508, IMG submission 170157) | Sediment microbial communities from San Francisco Bay, California, United States - SF_Jan12_sed_USGS_21 | ecosystem: Environmental > Aquatic > Marine > Sediment | place: USA... | reverse complement strand
CATTGAAATCCCTAATTCTCGCCGTTTTCCCGATCCTCAAGTCCCAATAGGTGATGTACCATTGACCATAGTTCAGCTTCAAACAGGCGCCTGGTATCAGGATAGACAAATCGAAGTCCATTTCCCCGATACCTGGAACGTTACGACCCACTGGCCGCGAACTCCCGACCCGCTATCAGACCAGGACATCGAATTGCGCCTGGATCAGCCGCTTGGCTGCCCGCCGCTGTCAGAGCAGCTTGTAGAAATTAAAAAAATAGCGATTGTCGTGGACGATCTGTCGCGCCCCACTCCCGTGTATCGCGTGCTTCCCATGCTCATCAACAGAATTCGAAATGTCGACAAGCAGATCGAGATTTCTGTCATTGTCGCAACGGGTACACACGGGCATATGAATGAGGATGCGTTGCAACACAAGCTCGGTCAATTGGCCTGGGAAAGTTGTTCGATTATTGTACATGATGACCTGACGAGTACCCGGCGCATTGGCATGTCATCATATAAAACACCGGTTTTCGTAAACCGAACCGTGCTCGCCGCTGATCTGGTTATTGGCATCGGCGGTGTCTACCCGCAGCACACCACTGGGTTTGGCGGCGGCGGAAAACTAGCGCTGGGAATATGCGGGCGCAAAACCATCATGGGATTGCATTACAAGCATAAATCCATGGAAGGCCGGTACATTACAGATAATGATTTTCGCAAGGACGTTACCGAAATCGCCAAAATGATCGGCTTGAATTCAATCGTCAATCTGCATATCAATGCATATTCAGAAATAGTCAATGTCGTGTTCGGCGACCATACTGTCTACTATGACGATGCGGCGCGCTTCTCGAAAGAGTTTTATACCGCGCCGGATGCCGGCGAGGCTGAGCTTATTGTTGCAAACGCGTATCCTCTGGACATATCGTTTACTTTTATGCGCAAAGGCTACAAGCCACTGTACACAGCGCCTCGAAGTGCAGTGAAAGTAATGATTGTCGCGGCACACGAAGGCATCGGCGTTCACGGATTGTATCAATATATCAATCCCTCGCGACTGTCCAGGATTCGAAACCTTGCATTGCGCGCAAGCTCCATGAACAAAGGGGAACTTCTGCAGAAAGTATGGAATCGAATCACCCGTCGTTTCAAGGTACAGGAAGTTGACGATGAGGAAGTAGAAGTAACGACCATTTTACCGCCAAATACTGACCATCTTTACATCTGGCGTACCGATGCCGAGGGCGAGAAAATCCCGGAGCTTGATGGCGTGACAGTAAGAACGGACTGGGACGAACTTCTCGAAATCATTCGCGCCAAACATTTTTCGAATCAGGGTTCCGTGTCAACTGTTGTCTACACGTGCGCTCCAATTCAATGTATCGACAAGTCTCTGGCGGATCATGATTTCTGAGAAAATGTACGTCCTGCAACGGCGACTGGTAGAAAAAATAAGGAAAAGCGCCGCTCAGTATTTTGGCCGCAGCAAGACAATCTACGTATGGGAAAGAGTCCCCTACTATCGAGAGTTGTGGAAGAAGGCCGCGCAGCGCAAGAATATGCAGTTTGTAGAGTTGGCCAATGATATCTGGGAACTCCGTGACAACAACGGCAAATGTTTCACGCGGATAAACAGTTGGTGCGTCGAACTCGATAACCCGGTCACACTGCACGTTGCCGGTCACAAAGCGGTCACCTATGCCTTGCTTTCCGACGCAGGCCTGCCAGTGCCGGCGAACCTCAGTTTTACCTTGAACTCGCTGGACAAACTAGCGGAGTTTGTTCGTAACCAACCGGGGCCACTGGTCGTAAAACCGGCATCTGGCACGGGTTCCGGCCTCGGCACCACCACCCACCTGAATACCTACCGCGACTGCGTCAAGGCAGCGGCGCTTGCCTCCCTGTATGGCCCCGAACTGCTGGTGGAACAATTTGTTGCCGGCGAGGTTTACAGGCTGCTGTTTGTGGGAGCAGAGTTTGTCAGCGGAGTGCGCCGAAGCGGCCTCAGAATTGATGGCGATGGTAAATCCACTCTGAGCGAGCTAATCAGCGCAGTCAATCCAGGCCTTGTCGCAAACTGGCGCAATGATCTCGATTTGCAGACGACAACAAGATTGCAAGGCTTCGATGAGTCGACGGTTCTCGCGGCAGGACAGAACGTCCTGGTCAAGTCAGTTCCGGATACCTACGTGGACAATATCGAGATTCGAACCGTTTACACCGCAGATGTAACCAGCGAACTTTGCAGCGACATTATCGAGGAAGCACGACTGGCTGCACGAGTACTGCGATCCGAACTTTGTGGAATTGATCTGATCCTGCTCGACCCAAAAAGATCCCTATGCGACGGAAACGGCATTATCGGCGAGGTGAATACTACGCCCGGAATGCACCATCACTACAATTTGCCTGGTTATGACCCGCAGAACGATGCAGCAGACGTCGTACTCGAACACATTCGAAGAAAGTGCAAAAATGGCTGAACGTTCTACCTCCAACCGTACCAGGCTTGTTTTTCTGGATTTGATCGGCGGTATTGCCGGTGACATGTTTGCTGCCGCAATGTGCGATCTCGAGCCGCAGCTCGAACAGGAATGTATGGATACCATCAGCCGGATTTGGGGACTACCTTCAGATGTTCAGGCCAAATTTCACAACTATCAATCCGACACCAACTTTGGCAAGCAATTCTCGGTACAGGGAATGCCGGGTGACAAGCATTCTCATTCGCACGTTGGATTTCGCGATGTCCTGGACATCTTAAGTAATTCCGGACTGAGTAAGCGCGCGACCGATCGTGCCAGCGATATATTCGAACATCTTGCTCGTTGTGAGGGTAAGGCCCATGGAGTGCCTGTCGACGCTGTAGTCTTCCACGAGGTCGGCGGCTGGGATTCAATTGTCGACATTATTGTCGCTGCCTGCATCATCGATAGATTTGATGATTACAATTGGGCCTGCGGACCGATCCCAGCTGGACGCGGCACCGTTCATTGCGCGCATGGTGACATGCCCGTGCCAACACCAGCAACCACTGAATTGTTGCGTGGCTTTACTATTTACCAGGACGAGCATGACGGCGAGAGAGTTACACCAACGGGAGCCGCAATACTGTGTCATCTGCAACCGACACAGATGCCAGGCATGCCAGCATCGGAGTTACTGAGGTTTGGCAGTGGATACGGCAGCAAGGTGATACCGGGCCTTTCTAACGTACTGCGATGCTACCTGATGGAACCCGTGCAATCGCGCACGGATCAGACGGTGGCGATCATAGAATTCGACATCGACGATCAGTCACCGGAGGACCTCGCGCTCGCAATCGATGCAATCCGGGAAAGCCCAGGCGTGCTGGATATCGTGCAGACACCGATTATCGCCAAGAAGGGCCGATTAGGATCTACGGTCCGCGTCCTCGCCGAATGGACAAGTTGCGCTGCAGTGGCAGATGCCTGCCTGTCTGCAACGTCGACGATTGGCGTTCGCTGGCATCGCGCCAATCGCCGCATTCTCGACAGGACAGTCGGCGTCAGTAAGTCGGGAAGTCGGACTAGCCGCTCAAAACGTGTGCAAAGACCTGATGGGGAGTCAACCGTAAAACTGGAGTCCGACGATCTCGCGGTCGCTGGTCAGAGTTACGGCGAGCGGGAGAGGCTGCGTGCCTCTGCAACACTTGCCGGTATTAAAGATGTGGAAACGGGCACTAATGAATAAAGCAGAGCGCTTGCGCGAGATAATCGAAGCGGCACCGCCCCTGGCGGTTGCAGTCAGTGGCGGTGTAGACAGCGTAACGCTGGCTTTGTTTATCGCACACACGCGGCCTGACTGTTCCATGTTTCACGCGCTGTCACCCGCGGTCCCGACGCGTGCCACTGATCGCGTAAGGAGTTTCGCTGGCACGAACAACTGGGACCTCACGGAAATTGTTGCCGGTGAGTTCGACGACGAAAATTACCTGGCCAACCCGTACAACCGCTGCTTTTATTGCAAAATGAATCTATACGCGGAGATACGAAAAAAAACGGAACTCCTGATCGTCTCCGGTGCCAATGTCGACGATATGACTGACTACCGCCCCGGTCTGACTGCTGCAGCAAATTACAATGTTCGCCATCCCTACGTAGAAGCAGGTTTCGAAAAATCGGATGTTCGATCGCTCGCCCGCCAGATTGGCACTGCTGAACTGGCTGATCTTCCAGCTTCACCCTGCCTGTCGAGCCGGATTGAGACCGGCATTGGAATTGACCCCGGTGTACTTGCCTCTGTAAACAGGATTGAAGAGTGGCTGGCTGCTAAGTTCCACACGCAGACTGTGCGGTGTCGCGTTCGGCCTCATGCAATTACGGTTGAAGTTGACGAATCTTGCCTTCGTCATTTGTCACCGGCAGACAAAGGAATCATCCGGGAACGAATTTTTAGGGAATTCCTGCCTCATCGCAGCGAAATAACAGTAGACTTCTCAGCTTATCGTATGGGCAGCGCGTTCGTAGCTGCTGCTGTCAAGACATGAGCAAGGAACTGCATTTCGATTTCGACAGAGTGGAACGGATCGGATTTTCCGAGGCGGTGTTGTGCAAGGGCAAGACTCCGGCACAGATCGCCAGCATTCTGTCAGTCGTCAAGGCACACTCGGGAAGAGTCCTGTTAACACGGCTTGACGAGACACAATTTGCAGAATTGCCCGAAGAACATCAGGGCACACTGGATTACGATGCAAGTTCCGCTACCGCTTTTTACGGGGCGCCTGAGCCAGTGTGGAATGAGAAGAGCATTGCGATAATTTCTGCCGGGACATCCGATATCAGCGTGGCGACGGAAGCCAGGCGGACGCTGGAATTTCATGGCGTCCGTGCGGACACCATCAATGACATCGGCGTTGCCGGTCTCTGGCGACTGAATAAATACCTGGACGTGCTAACCTGCTACGAAACGATAATCGTTGTGGCAGGCATGGATGGCGCATTACCAAGTGTTGTCGGCGGATTGTTCGCCAGCGTTATCATTGCAGTACCAACCTCGACCGGTTATGGAACGGCCGAGGGTGGCCGTACTGCGCTAAACGCCGCGCTGACCAGTTGCGCACCGGGGGTCGTGGTTGTGAATATCGACAATGGCTATGGAGCGGCAATTGCAGCATTCCGCACTCTTCGAGGGCGACCCGACAGACAGGCCGCCCCTCCGAGAGCCGAAAGTACAACTTCGTGAGCATGCGCAGTTTTTAATAATCAACGCGCTTAGCATCTTCAAAAAAACCATCTAAAAGCTTTGGTACAACTATTAGATCATTCACGTGATGGAGGATAAATTCCAGGTCATGCATCTGGCCTGAACGTTTCAAATACTTAGCGCTGTTGCCATGACGAATCACCTCGTGATCATAGCCGTGCCATTTGTCAATTAACTCATCAGTACGCGAACTTTCCGTCTTATAGCCCAGTCGTTTTAGTTCATGCCCTACCCAGGCGCAACCAATTTGATCTTCTCGACGGAACTCGCCACGTGTTCCAGCGCCTATGATAGCAATTTTGTCGTACCGTCCGGCTACATGTGCGGCAACCGCTTTATAATTTCGCAGGCATGCCAGATATAAGGCTTTATTGTTAGCCGCACTCATTATTAGTGGCGTACCGGAAGATGAAACAAGAATTAGAGGGCGTCGACCATTAGTAAAATGACCGGAGGGTATATTCGTTAAAGCCGTGACCTGTACTGGACTATTGGTAAGGTCAAATCCATAGGGTACATGACCCCCCATTTCACCCATCAGCAATGGTTCCTTCAGATCCTTTGCCAGTATGATGGCTTCATCGGCACTGGCAGCAGGATAGACCTCTCTTCCTAAAAATAGGGCAGTAGTGGCTGTTGTGGTAGCTCGAATCACATCGATCGCAATTACTGCATACTCCTCCGGGTAGGTTTCACGATTTTCTGCGTAACAATCAATGATGAAACTTCCGCTCATTTCAAGTCCGAGTCCAGGATATGGGCGCCTTTAGGACGCAGGTTATCATGCATAAAGGCATCTGAATGTAGACCACGTCGATATATCTCTACACGTAACACTTCCTCTAATCTTATGTTGCAAAGCTCAACCTCAGGGCCAAAATGGCGAATAAAAGCAAACTGACTTGCTTTGTTAGGTGCCTCAAAAATAATCGCATCGAGACCAAATGTATCTACAAATGTCTCAGCACCACCGAGATCAAGATTACCTTGAGCATCAAATAAGCCGACGTTCTCTGCGCTCTCGCGTGCTTCAACTACGAGTTGTTTGGCGCCGGCATCCAACCATTCTTTACCTTGATCAACTATGGCGGCCAGCACTTGTGGTGTAAATGGGCCAGAATGTTTTTCACCGACTTCAAAGTGAACATCCAGGTTGCGCTCAGCTGCCATCAGAATAACATCTCTAGCAGATAATTTAAGATCGATAAAGCCTTCACCAGCTTCGATGCCGTTAAATCCCAAATCGGAACATAAATCAAGATACTGGGGCAGCTGATCGCATGCGCAGGCCACTTCAAATGGCCCACCACCTGTACAAATCGGTACGCCCATTTTTGTTGCAGCAGCCACTTTTTCACGAGTGGCTTTTTCATTACATACTTGCCAGCAGGCCATAGACAGCTTAAGCGACGACATCATGTGCCCGCTTTGCTCAAGATGGCTCACCACAGTATTGGCATCATAACCAGGATCGAAGGCAAGTGTCTTCGGAGGCAAGACCGGTACTCCAAGCAATGTAAGATACTTGGTTGTTGCCTGTTGGTTTGTTACATTTCTTTGCATATGTTTTCCGGGGGGCGATTTGGTGTCGCACCGATGCACCATTCTAGATAAATATACATGAAAATCGACGAAGCCAAATTTAGCCTTAATTATGCAATAAATCTGTGAACCATGTTTTACAAATTGATATAATGAGTGTTACGTCAATAGTGCTTCGGAAGTAACAAAGCAAAGGTCGCTATGACGAATCTTACTCCAAAACAAATTCCCTTTTCTCCTGTTGATGGCTTTAGTATCCGTGCCAACTTCAGCCGAGAAAACAAGCTAATAATTGCACGAGTTCTAATCTTCTAGATTCAACATTAGACTGGTAACTCGACTGGCACCACCGACACTTAAATGGTCGTCGTCAAAATACATCGTTTCTCCGTTTAAGACCGGGCGACAATACCGTTCATCGCAAAAAATATCCGTTGGTCGCACCGGGATTAAACGCGAATCAAAAGATAGTGTCGACAACTTTTTCAAGATAAATTTATTCCTTCAGTATAAAAAACCATGGGCAGAGACCTTTCTAGGTCTAGCAACGGCTGGCTGCTAAATGTAGCTGACCGGCAGGCTGAAATTTGGCAAGATTGACCGGTGGGAAGGAGCAATTTAGTACGTGTCGGCGGAAATCAGTCAGATAACGGATGGCCCGGAACTGGGTTGCGACGTGGGTCTCTTTCTTTTCTTGGTGGGATAAGGATAATAAGGTGTTAATTATTCCTATACTTCAATACCCTTTTTCGAGAATTGGGTGTATAAGAATTTTAGGTTTCGGCTCTTTTACTTGACTGAAGTTTTCTGAAAGAGCCAGTGCAGTTGAATTATTGGAACGATTTAGCAACCAATTGAGTTAGTTAATATTTCTGTGAATAAAGTATTACTTGATGGGCGCAAGTATAATTTTGATTCACGCATACGGGGTAAACATCAGTTTACCGAGGAGGGCAATCTAATTGTGACTAGCTCTCAGCAGGGTCGCGTTTTGGAGATCAACCCCAAAGGCAACGAGGTGCGTGAGTTTATCAATAAAAATCCAGGGAACGGCGAGTTCGACTTTGCCATCTCTCAATCTTTCTGGTTATTCTCCGACTTCTTTAATTTCGAAGGTGATATGGCATGCAAAAGTTAGTTCAATACGCAGGGTTACTGACTGCGCTACTAGCCACTCAAGCACACGCATATATTGGACCGGGTGCGGGAGCCGGAACCATTGCAGTCATGCTTGGCATCATTGCTTCGATCCTCCTGGCATGTATAGCGATTATCTGGTACCCACTCAAGCGTTTAATTAAAGGCCGGAAAACACCAGATAAGAACGCTGAAAAAAAACCGTCAGACAATGAATGAACTGGGTGCTGACTACGCTTCTTTGTATCATTCTGATTGAATTCGTCGTTCGCATTCCTCTTCTGGCGATCGTATCAGAGATCAACATAGTTGTTCGAAAGGCACTGCACATTTTAGGAGCCAAATCGGTCTCCGACCATTGGAAAGAAAAAGTAATGCTGGCTTATGCTAGTTCTTTGATCGCATCCACTATGAAGCTTGCTGGCTTTTTGGTGGCAGTCGGTGCCGTGGCTATCCTATTGATTTTTGTGTTTGATTATTTAGGAGCCACGATCGGTGATTTCATTGTAAGCTGGACTGGCATTTTATTTTCAATCGTTGTCGCGACGATCTACGTCACAATTAGGAAATTCTTTGTCTGATTCTGGCTACAGCTTTCTCGACCGATTGCTGCACCGGCTCGCATTGAATTATGGTTCAGTTGCCGAGATGAGCTTTGACCTGGATCAAAAGATGGTACGGGTTGATCAAGATGAAATAGTATCACGACAGCATGTTTTCATATCGGGTTTGGCGCGCGCTGGCACTACTGTATTGATGCGTCGGTTTCACGCAACCGATCTCTATCGGTCACTCACCTATCGAGATATGCCCTTTATTTTAGCTCCTAACCTTTGGCAGCGGCTGTCTTTAAATTCAAAACGCGAAACCGAGTATTCCGAACGAGCGCATGGCGATAACTTACTTGTCAACATCGATAGTCCGGAGAGTCTCGACGAGGTTTTTTGGCGAATTTTCGTCGGTGACGAGTACCTAAAAAAGGCACATTTGGAACCTCACGAGCCATCTGGAGACATAATTCAAAAGTACATCTGCTATGTAAATGCAATCTTGGCAGCACATTCCCCGCGGAGAGAATTGTATCTGTCCAAAAACAACAACAACATTCTTCGCCTTGGCGCCATTCACCAAGCATTCCCGAATGCGCTGATTTTAATCCCATTTCGAGAGCCGCTTCAGCATGCCCTCTCTCTTCTCTTGCAGCATCGTCGTTTTTCAGAACTGCAGGAGAAAAGTGGATTTACTTTGTCCTACATGTCCTGGCTAGGCCATCATGAGTTTGGTCTTGACCACCGACCTTTTCTACTTGACGGTACAGCGTCATCAACATACTCAACAGATACATTGGATTATTGGCTGCAATTGTGGTGCCAAACTTATGCATGGTTGGAAAACTCGAAGCCGAAGTCCGCATTTTTTATTTGCTACGAAGATCTCTGCACAGATAAAGAGAATTGGAATCGCCTTGCAGCACTGGCGAATATCAAAATTGGCCATAGAACTGGTGAGTCGTTCGAATTGAGCAGCAGACCTGTAGATGCCTGTGTTAACCAAGGCCTAAATGATTATGCGTCAGCGATTTACAACCGCTTGGTGGCGCGGTCACGAGCCCAACTTTCTTGAATTGCCATCAGACATCTGCTGTTAAGGGCAGGGCACCACCCCAGATGGGTTTATTCAGATAGCCGACGAGATCAGTTTGACTCAGCCAACTCAGCAATTTGCTACGAGCAAAAGTTGCGTTAGGTAGCCGGCAGGCAGGGCCGGGTGGCTGAAATTTGGCAGGACTGACCGGCGGGAAGAAGCAATTTCGTACGTGTCGGCGGAAATCAGCCAGATAACGGATGGCCCAGAACTGGGTTGCGACGTGGGTCTCTTTCTTTTCTTGGTGGGATAAGGATAATAAGGTGTTAATTATTCATATACTTTTGGTGTTATCGTGGTGGAGAAAATGAGCGGCGTCATACTGTCCGATACGACGCTGAGAGACGGGGAACAGACCTACGGGATCGTCTTCAGCAATGCTGAGAAACTGCAGATTGCGCAGCTTCTCGACGAGGCGGGCGTAACTGAGCTCGAGGCAGGTTTCCCGTCGTCAACGGGTTACGAGGCCAACTATATTGACGAATTAGTTCGACGGCGCAAGAACGGTCAATTAGCTTGCAGAATTCTTGGTTGGCATCGACCTTTTGAAAAAGAGATAGAGTTCTCCGTCAAACGGGGCATGGACGGCTGCGCCGCGTCCATACCCTCGTCGGACTTTTTGATCGAGAACGTACTCCGCAAGGACCAGCGATTCGTCCTGCGCTCGATGTCCGATGCCATACGCTTTGGCAAGGACCACGGATTGTACATGGTGGCTGACTTCCAGGATGCGTTCAATGCGGACGATGTATTCCGAATGGAACTGATTGGAGCGGTTAAGGAGGCCGGCGCTGACCGTGTACGGCTCTGCGATACCGTAGGCCGGACGGACCCGTCCACTGTGGCGCGTATTCTTTCGCGTGTGTGGTCTCAGTACGACATTGATCTTGAAGTGCACGCTCACAACGACCTCGGTATGGCCGTAGCCAATGCAATAATTGGTGCGCAGACTTACCAGGAATTTAGGCAGAGTAACAAGGTCGCGCCTGATCGCAAGTATTTCGTATCGACCGCCGTCAACGGAATAGGGGAGAGAGCTGGAAATTGCGCGTTGGAGGTTGTGGCGGCTGCCCTGGAACTGACTCTGAACATCGACACTGGCATCGACATGAAGCAAATGAACCGGCTCTGCCGATACGTCGAGATCGCAACCGGCCGTCCCATTCCAGACAACCATCCCGTTGTCGGGGATAACAACTGGCGCCATTCGAGTGGTATCCACGTAGACGGCGTACTCAAGGCACTCAATACCTATGAGCTGATTTCTCCCGAGTACGTTGGCCGCGATGCGAGTGCCCGCCAAATCGGCGTGTCGAAGCATAGCGGACGCGTGGCTTTGAAAGTCAACGCCGAGCGTCTCGGGTTCAATCTGTCAGAGGAGCAGCTCAATGAGCTGTTGCCATACGTGGCAGCGCGAACGGTCGAAGAAAACCGCTACCTGACCGATATTGAACTGCGGGAACTCTTCGCGCAACAATCGGGCGAGGCTTGATTACCAAACCTGGTAAATATTTCATGCCCGCAGCGTGCCCGGCGTCGGCATGGCGAAGAGCCATACCTTGAAATACGAGGTTCTTATAACCGGTGGCGAGACTCACCAGGGGCTTCTTGTCATCCGATCTCTCGCAGCGAGACACGTAAGAATGTTAGTTGTAGGGACCGAAAAGCGAAGCCTTTCGTTCTATTCGCGTTCCTGCGGCGATCATGAAGTTGTCGCCTCGCCGCTCAGCAGCCCTGAACAGTTCGTCAAGGAAATCTTTGAGCTCGTTCAGCGGCACGGAATTCCCTACGTCTTTCCGGTGACCGAGGGGAGTCTTCGCGCGCTTATTCCGGTTCGTACCGAACTGGAGAAACAATCCAAGTTGATCGCGGGCTCGCCGGAAATGCTTGAGCAGGGACTGAACAAGCGAAAGATGTTGGATTTGGCGGAACGCATCGGGGTGACAACGACACGCTCGTTCTATCCCGCAGATTTGGGCGAAGCCATTGAGCTTGCGAACCAATGCGGCTTTCCTGTGATATTTAAACCACGCGGTGACGGACAGGACGGCTTTGACATGAAAGTGGCGTACGCGTATTCCGAAGATGATATTCGTCGGATTCTCGAGCGCGTTCCCGAAGGATCACAACTTCCGATGATGCAGGACTATGCCTACGGACCGCACACACAGTTTTGCTGCTTCGTCGAACGCGGAAAGGAAATTCATTCCCAGTTTCAAGATGACACGGTCCGGATGCTGCCGCTAACCGGAGGAATTGGTGTGCGTCGGCGGAGTCGACTCATCGTCCCTCAGATCGCGGAGGAATCCATCCGCCTATTTCGTGCTATGGACTGGGAAGGTCCCGCTTCAAGCCGATGGAAGGGCCCTGGGCCGGATGGTCGATATCGCTTTATCGAGGTAGGAACCCGGATCATCGCTTCAATCGGGAGCCCGCTCGCATCGGGCATCGATTTTCCGTGGATGCAGTATCAGTATTTCACCGGGCAGAAAGTGACCCCCGGTTCCGAGTACCTGCCTGGGCAGAACAATCGCACGTTTCGTGGCGACACGTTAACGGTCGCTCGGTACGTGCTTGGAGACGGTGCAAAATCCGCTGATCAGCTTCCCTCGAGGGCTAAGATACTAGGCGACTGGTTGTTGGACGCAGTCCGTCCGGGTTTGTGCAGCGATGCGGAATCATTGCGGGATCCTGGGCCCGGACTGATCGAACTGATGTCGCTGTGTCGCGATCTTGGCCGCGTGCTGAAACGGCGGTTGCGCGATTTGGTACGGCCGCTCGTCAGCGCTGCACGGCGCAAGCGATCATCTGCCGGGGATCAGACGCGATGATTCGCCAGGCACACAGTTTTGCGCGTGTAAAGGATCACAATGACGAATCTTGCCCCAGAACAGTGTTAGGCAAATAGAGTTTCGCAATACGAAAATCTCAGAGACAATCCATAACTTTACGGTAGCCGGTTGGTCCCGTGAAACGGAAAAATAAAGACATTGAATCCATGAGCTTGGAGTTATCGAGTCCCAGTGTAGATCTGCCTAATTTCGCGTCGGAAATTGAATCCTGGATTAAGCATTCAGTATCTGCCGCTGTTTGTATCAATGTGGCTGAAATAGACCCGGTTATAAAGGTACATCCTGAAGAAGAAAAATTTGTTTTGAATGCGGTCGCGGCTCGAAGAGCGGAATTCGCTACCGGGCGTCATTGTGCCAGGGAAGTATTGGCCAAACTAGGCTATGCTGATATCGCTATTCCGGTTGGACCCAAAAGGGAGCCGCTCTGGCCTAAGAATATTTCAGGCTCTATATCGCACGACCAGGGTGTTGTAGTAGCCATGATTTCGGCGGATCAACATATCTCGGGTTTAGGCATCGACTTGCTGGGGCTTGAAAGACGCATCGATGACACTGGTAGTGGGCTGATAGCGGATGAATCCGAAATTAACAGTGTCGGCGAAATGTTACATTCCATACCAGGTGGCGAACATCAGAATGTAAATCCTTTGCTTCTTATTTTTAGTGCCAAGGAGTCCGCGATAAAGGCGATTTCCCCATCGCTGGAACATTATCTCGATTTCCGGGAAATTCAAATAGAATCACGTGCTAGTACGTTGAGAGCGCGATTTTTGAATTTTGGCACAGAGTTGGATATTCATTGGAGAATAATAGAAGAAATGATTGTTACCTTCACGGTGATTCCTTCGAATTCAGTCCCGTCGGATCGTCTCTGAAACCGATTTCAAGCATTGTAGTTCAAACTTAATCGAATCGTGTAATCTGATGGCTGGATCACGGAAGGAGTGCCTTTTTATGAGCAAAATCGCGTCAATATGAGCAAAATCACATCCACATACCCGATTATCGCTCTCGGTAGGATTCACTGAAGTTGTCCGTGGGTATTTCTTAAATTAACAATGTTTGCTATCACGTCATACTATTTGTTGGTTTTTTGATTCACATCACTTGATAAATTAGTTGAATTATCGACTATAACCATATGAAATTTATACCAAATCTATGTATAGTTTAAAAAATGATTTGAATAACAAGAGCCATCGATTTGATATGTCGATCATTTTCTATCACCTGGATCTCGGTGTGGCATTGCGCAGCCGGCAGCAGAAATGGGATGATCTGCAGCGCAAATATACCCAGCAGACCAATATTTTGCTGCCGATGGTTACTAACGGCGGAGACGGAATCAGCCTTCGCCTGGAGTATGGCCTCAAGAGGTATGAAGGGCTAAATAATATTCGGGGTTTACACGCATGCGAACCACTCTAACCGACCTGATTGTTCAAGGGCTTGCTAATGCCCAGACGAACCAGCTCGTGTGGTTTGACGGCAATTGGTACAGCAGTACCGAGCTTGACATACGATCTAACCATCTGGCCCGTTTGCTTCACGAGAAAGGCGTTGTTGCTGATACGTTGGTAGGCATATGCGCTGAACGTTCGTTTGATTTGATGGTAGGTCTGGTGGGCATATTAAAATCGGGCGGTGCCTATGTACCGCTTGATCCGGACTATCCGTCAGAACGGCTTCGCTTCATGATGGAAGACGCAAATATGTCGATCCTTCTAACACAAAGCCGATTAATTGAAGGTCTTCCGACTACCAATGCCGAAATTGTGTGCCTGGATGGTGATCTTAACGAAATCTCCAATGGGCCCGATAGCTCCCAGGTGATAGACATCAATCCCGAAAGCCTGGCGTACGTTATTTATACTTCAGGCTCCACTGGTCAACCGAAAGGCGCGATGAATTCGCATCGGGCGATATGCAATCGCCTCGAATGGATGCAGAACACCTTCAAGTTATCGAATTCAGACGCTGTTCTGCAGAAAACGCCGATCAGTTTTGATGTTTCCGTCTGGGAACTGTTTTGGCCGCTAATGACTGGCGCAAAATTAGTCATACCGAAACCGGGTGGTCATCTGGATCCGGCATACCTGGCGCAGACAATCAACGAGCAGCAGATAACCGTGCTGCATTTTGTGCCTTCCATGCTCCAGGTTTTTCTCGATCAACCCAATCTCAGAGAGATGTGCAAGTCTGTTCGTGCAGTCATCTGCAGTGGCGAAGCGCTCTCTCACGACCTGCAGCAGCGCTTTTTCGCGACGCTCGACGCTGAGCTGCATAACTTATACGGGCCAACCGAAGCGGCAGTCGATGTTACCCATTGGCCATGTCAGCGTGATAGCGAAGAAAACGTGGTACCTATTGGTTGGCCAATCTCAAATACACAAATCCATATACTGGATGAAAAGTTGCAACCTGTAACGGAGGGCGAAGAAGGCGAGTTGTATATAGGCGGCGTACAAGTGGGGCGCGGCTACCATAATCGGCCGGAACTAACGGCAGAACGATTTATTAACGATCCGTTTGCAAAAATTCCGGATGCTCGTCTGTACCGGAGTGGTGATCTGGCCCGTTGGCGGGCTGATGGCGCAGTTGAGTATCTCGGGCGCATAGATCACCAGGTAAAAGTGCGCGGATTACGAATCGAACTCGGCGAGATCGAGGCGACACTCGAGAGTATCGACGATATCAATCAAGCGGCCGTCCTGGCGGTGCAACCGCAGGCGGGTGATCAAAGGCTAGTGGCGTACTACACTGCAGCCTCGTGTGGTGCGATTGGCGAACAAAAGTTGCGCAATACGTTAGCGGTAACGCTGCCCAATTACATGGTGCCGCAACATTTCATTCATATGCAGTCCATGCCGTTAACACCAAACGGCAAGCTCGACCGGGAAAAATTACCAGCTCCGGCAATTGAACGAAATGTGGCGCGCCGGACTATTTCCGATCCCGTCGAAAAATTCGTTGCCGAAATCTGGACGGAGATACTCGGAATCCAGTTTGTCAATAATGATGAACGATTTTTCGACATTGGTGGAACGTCGTTGAGCGCAGCGAAAATTGTCAATCGCCTCCAGTCCGAGCTTGGTGAGTTTATCTATGTTATATCTATGTTCGATGCGCCAACGGTTGAGCAGTATGCCAGATTTCTGAAGCGCGATTATCAAGCGGCGCTCGAAAGCGCACTTGGGATCAACTTGAGCGATTTTGGAGTAGAAAAAAAGGAATCTGACACAGCGTTATTGCGAATTAGTGATGCTGATGTGTCCAACTTCGAGTGTGCGATTCCAAAGTTAGAGTATCGACCGCTCGGTTCAGGAGACATCCAAAGAAACCCGCCAGCGATTTTCGTTCTCGCACCACCTCGATCCGGGACCACTTTATTACGTGTCATGCTTGCTGGTCACCCGGATCTCTTTTCTGCTCCTGAATTGCAGCTACTCTGTTTCAATACGCTGCAGGAGCGCCGCCGGGCGTTTGATGGAAAGTTCAGCCTTTGGCTGGAAGGTACCATTCGCAGTATTATGGACATCCATCATTGTGATTCCACCAAAGCAATTAAAATCATGGAAGATTTAGAGGCCGAGGACCTGACGACACAGCAGTGCTATCAACGTTTTCAGCTTTGGGTGGCCCCTAAGACTCTTGTTGACAAATCCCCGTCATATGCCCTTGATACTGGTGCGCTACATAAGGCAGAGTTGGAGTTCGACTCGCCAATATATATCCATCTCTCACGACATCCCTTGGGTATGATCGACTCCTTCGAGCGCTATCACATCGAACAGGTGCTTTTCCTCAAGCAGCATGAATGTCGAGGCAGGCAGTTGGGAGAGCTTATATGGAACATAAGTCATAGAAATATTCTCAATTTTCTGGAAGATATCCCGGTTGATCGTCAATTTTCGATTTGCTTCGAGGATTTGGTCACAGAGCCGGAAGCAGTTATGCAAAGGTTATGTGAGCGTATCGGATTACAGTATTCGACTGAGATAGTTCAACCCTATGCCAATATTGAAAAGAAAATGGTCGATGGTTTGCATTCCGAGTCTATCCCGATGGGCGATACGCGTATGCTTGAGCGTAAGGCAATAGATGCAAGTGTTGCCGAAGCGTGGAAAGAGCGTATTACAAGCGACTTCCTTAGCGATTCTACATGGAAACTAGCGGAGCGCTTAGGTTACTCTCGTTCGGAACTGCCTGGAGATCGAGGAGCAGTTAAGAAACAACGAAAGAGCGCACAATCCCAGCGAGCGCGTCGAAAGTCAATTCGAAAAGGGCTAAAACAAAATGGATGAGTCGGATTCTGATTTAAGCAACGCTATCGCAATAGTAGGCATGGCGGGGAGATTTCCAGGAGCCGGTAGCATCACCGAGCTTTGGGAAAATTTGTGCAATGGCACCGAGTCGATTCGACCGTTTACCCCTGACGAACTGACCGCGAGCGGTGTCACTGAAGAAATTTTGAAGAATCCGGATTATGTCAACGCAGGTGCGCCGTTAGAGGCAGCCGATTGTTTTGACGCAGGATTTTTTGGCTACCTTCCCCGAGAAGCAGAACTCATGGATCCGCAACACAGGATTTTTCTCGAATGCGCTTGGTCGGCGCTCGAAGACGCCGGATATGATCCGGCACAATACGATGGTGATATTGGTGTTTTTGGAGGTGTTGCGCGCAATACTTACTTCCTGAAAAATGCGGCTACCTATAGCAATCTTATGGCATCCGGCGCGACCTATGACGCCACACTAGGCAGTGATAAAGATTATACGGCCACGCGCGTCGCGTACCAGCTCAACCTGAACGGGCCCGCCATGAGCATACAGACGGCCTGCTCGAGCTCAGGCGTAGCGGTACACGTCGCTAGTCAGGCATTGTTGAACGGCGAGTGCGACATGGCTTTGGCCGGGGGTGCTAGGGTCCAGGTACCACTGACCGCCGGTTATCAATGGGTTGAGGGTGGAATACCTTCACCGGATGGACATTGCAGACCTTTTGACAAGGACGCAAACGGCACGGTATACGGCAGCGGCGTCGCAATTGTTATTTTGAAACGACTCGAGGACGCTCTAGACGATCGAGATCATATATACAGCGTAATCCTGGGATCTGCGATCAATAATGACGGTGCCGACAAAGTTGGATTCACGGCGCCCAGTATACGCGGGCAGACTGCAGTCATCGAATCCGCGCTCGGTATGGCGGATGTCAGTGCCGAATCCATCGGATATGTCGAAGCTCATGGTACCGGTACTTCATTAGGAGACCCGATTGAAGTCGCAGCGTTGACTAGCGCTTACCGGAGGCAGACCGATCGGAAGGGGTATTGTGCAATCGGTTCGTTGAAATCGAATATCGGACATCTCGACGCAGGTGCAGGCGTTGCGGGGTTGATAAAAACAAGCCTGATGCTGTATCACAAGAAACTGGTTCCCAGCCTGAATTTTCAGGAGCCTAATCCCCAGCTAGACCTGGAGAATAGTCCGTTTTTTGTTTCGACCTCGACGCAGGACTGGCAAGCTGACTCGGTACCGAGACGTGCAGCGCTCAGCGCGTTCGGACTCGGCGGCACGAATTTCCATATCGTCCTGGAGGAGGCGCCAGAGAAACGTGCGCCACGCGCCGCTTCCACGACATGGCGACCGCTTTTCCAGTCTGCGAAATCGCCCGAAGGCCTGAATACGATCGGAGACAACCTCGCGAGTGCCCTGGATGACGTTTCCGATATCGATCTTGACGACGTCAGTTACACGCTTGCGGTCGGTCGATCGGCGCTTCCGTATAGACGCGTGACAGTTGCAAATGCTGTCGATGAGGCTGTGTCCTGCCTGCATTCGCAGCGTGCCAGCAACACTGTGTCGGGCATGGTGGGAAGTCCACCCGACAGCATCGCATTTCTTTTCTCGGGACAAGGGGCGCAATATCCTGGAATGGGCAGGGATCTCTACGGGGAAGAGCCAGTTTTCAGGGACGTTGTCGATCAATGCTGTGCCGTCATCGAGAGGCAACTTGATGTGGATTTAAAGGAAGTTGTCTTTGGGAATCCACATGAGCAAGGCAAGAAGCATGATTTGCTTAACAAGACGCGTTATACCCAGCCGGGTTTGTTTGTGCTCGAGTATGCGCTTGCGAAGCTTTGGATGTCTAAGGGCATAGTACCAGACGCGGTCGCCGGTCACTCGATTGGAGAACTTGTGGCTGCCTGTATTGCCGGCGTGTTCGATCTCGATACTGCCCTAAAAATAATTATTGAGCGCGGTAAGTTGATGCAGAGCATGAAACCGGGTGACATGTTGGCAATAAACCTTGCCGAAGAAGACGTTCGCGGGAAATTGCCAGAAAATATAGAGATCGCAAGCATCAATACCCCGACACTATGCGTGGTTTCCGGTACTTCTCGAGATATCAACAAACTGCAAAAGGAATTGGAAGACGGCTCGATCCAGTCAACGGTACTTAATACGTCCCACGCGTTTCATTCGAAAATGATGGAGCCCACGCTCAAACCGTTTCAGAAATTTATTTCCAGTACCAAATTGCGACCACCACAAATCCCCATTGCCTCAAACGTCACAGGCGACTGGATGACCGAGGAACAGGCTATTGACCCTGCCTATTGGTCGAGTCAAATTCGCAGCGCTGTGCGCATGTCAGATTGCATCGGAAAACTTCTCGAGGAGCCGAGCAGGGCCGTTATCGAATTGGGGCCGGGCAACACGCTGTGCTCTTTCGTGCGACGGCATCCAGCGTATACAAAAGATCATACAGTAGTACAAAGCGTCCGGCATCCAACGAGCGAAAATAATGACGCGGCTTATTTTTATCTCGCCTTGGCACAGCTGTGGTGCGCCGGATATCCGCTAGACTGGAAACATCTCTATCCGCGTGACGATTATCAGCGTGTCAGCCTGCCGACCTATCCGTTCGAACGCAAGCGCTTCTGGCTGGACTCGCCAACATTGCCGGACATCGTAAAAGACCAGTCCACTGAACCATCAGCTGACGTCTCGATTGGAGCTGGGTCTGAGCAACAGCAGGTTGTGCAAGCTGAGAGCGTCTCTCGTCAGGAACTCGTTGAATCGGAACTATGTAATATTCTTCAAGAGCTCAGTGGAATTCCTAAAGCCGATCTGAATGTTGACAGCAGTTTTATCGAGTTAGGTTTCGATTCCCTGTTTCTAACCCGTGCCAACACCGAGTTCAAAAAAGTCAGTGGTGTGGATATTGGCTTTCGACAACTATTTGACGAGGCGCCGACAATCGCTGCGCTGGCCCAATTCATTGACGATCAGTTGCCCGAGGATTCTGACAAATTCGTGCCAGCATCAAGTACGGAGCCCGCAATGATTGAGAAGGTTAGCGAGAATCATCCAAACGCTGCCGAAGTGGCCGCAAATCTACAGTCTTCGATGACGTCAATTGCCGCCAATGGTAACGACTATAAGCAAGTCTTCGCGCGTCAACTCGATATCATCCAGGAACAACTCGGATTGATCCGATCTTTGCAGGACTCGAGAAGCCCGGCTACTCGTCTTTCGATACCCCCGCGTGGAGAAAATGCTGTGGCAAGCTATTCCACGCCTTTTGCCAGTGAAACGCTCGACGAGCCTAAAGAAGCTAAACCTGTCGGTCCATGGAAGCCAATTGCGACAGGCGATTACGGGCAACTGAGCCCGACACAACAAGCGCATCTGTCTTCGCTAATCGAAAGACTGGTCTCAAAGACCGGGAAATCCAAGGAATACACGCAGGCGCATCGTGCGCATCTCGCGGATCCGAGAACTGTCGCCGG
>Ga0224508_10001595_pt1 | contig 20200 bp, 16 predicted proteins | sample SF_Jan12_sed_USG_4_FD_170157 | JGI IMG/M metagenome (GOLD analysis project Ga0224508, IMG submission 170157) | Sediment microbial communities from San Francisco Bay, California, United States - SF_Jan12_sed_USGS_21 | ecosystem: Environmental > Aquatic > Marine > Sediment | place: USA... | reverse complement strand
TACTTTATCACAGGCGGATGCAAATTTAAAATAATTCTGTCAAATGTCAGGTACATTACACGAAAGAAATAGACAGTTTGAAGCCCGATCAGGAAGTTGCCTTATTTCTCTTAGTCAGCATACGTTTGATCTCATTAAGTTTCATTAGCGCTTCTACCGGAGTAAGCGTATTGATATCTAAATGCAGGATCTCATCCCTGATCTCTTCCAATAATGGGTCATCTAATTTAAAAAAGCTAAGCTGTGAATCACTGTGTGCCTCTTTAAGATCATCTCCCAATTCTTCGCTGGAATGCGATTTTTCCAATTTAACCAAAAGCTTATTGGCTTTTCGTAGCACTTGTTGAGGCATTCCTGCCATACGAGCTACATGTATCCCAAAACTGTGCTCACTGCCACCAGGCTCTAATTTGCGCAGGAATAAGATCTTATTCCTGACTTCCTTTATCGCCACATTAAAGTTTTTAATTCGCTCAAAAAGTGAACTCATTTCATTGAGTTCATGGTAGTGTGTGGCAAAAAGGGTTTTGGCCCTGGCCGGGTGTTCATGAAGGAATTCTGAGATAGCCCAGGCAATTGAAATACCATCATAGGTGCTGGTACCACGTCCGATTTCATCTAATAGGATCAGACTCCTGTCCGATAAATTATTCAGGATGGAAGCAGTTTCATTCATTTCTACCATAAAAGTAGATTCACCAACGGAAATATTATCACTGGCACCAACTCGTGTAAAGATTTTATCTACATAGCCTATCCGGGCAGAAGCAGCCGGAACATAGCTCCCTATCTGGGCCAATAAGACGATCAGGGCAGTTTGCCTGAGAATAGCAGATTTCCCGCTCATATTCGGACCGGTGATCATCAGGATCTGTTGCTCTTCTGTGTTCAAAACCACATCATTAGGGATAAAAGGCTCACCGGGCGGTAGTTGTTTCTCAATCACCGGATGACGCCCGTCCCGGATCTCAATTTCCAGCCCTGTATGCATTTCAGGCGCTACATAGGCATTCTCTTCTGCTAGCTGGCCAAAGGCGCTTAGACAATCTAATTCCGCCAATAAACGCGCATTTTCCTGCACAGGCTGAATAAAATCGCGCATCCATAATATTAGTTGCTCAAATAAGTGGCGCTCCAATTCCAGGATGCGTTCTTCAGCCCCCAGGATCTTTGCCTCATATTCCTTTAATTCCTCTGTGATATACCGCTCCGCATTAACAAGTGTCTGCTTGCGTATCCATGATTCCGGCACTTTGTCTTTATGTGCGTTGCGAACTTCCAGGTAGTAACCAAAAACGTTGTTTGAAGCAATTTTTAAGGTACTGATACCTGTATTTTCAATCTCGCGCTGCACCATGGCATCTAAATACTCTTTCCCCGAATAAGCCAGTTTTCGGAGATCGTCCAGCTCTTCTGAATAGCCCTCGGCAATGACGGCTCCCTTACCTACCTGGGCTGCGGCATTATCGTCAAGAACGGTTTGAATGCGTTCAATTAACTTTTCACAGCTGTTCAAATTACCTGCAAGAAAATTGAGCGCTTTTGATTTTTTCTGTTTGCACAGTTCTTGAATAGGGGCAATGTGTGCAAGGGCGACCCCAAAATGTACTGCTTCCCTGGGCGTAACCTTCCCGGTGGCAATTTTGGAAAGTATCCGTTCCAGATCGCCTATTTTTTTCAGGGAGGAACGCAGAGACTGCCTTGATTCCTGTTCGTCTAGCCAATACCCAACAATCTCATGTCTATTAGCCAGGGTGCTGAGATCTAACAGAGGCAACGCCAACCATCGCCTCAGCAAGCGACCGCCCATTGGGGTGACAGTCCTGTCAATGATTTCATAAAGGGACACGCCTTGTGGATGTGTCGGCCTGAACAATTCGAGGTTTCGAACGGTAAAATGATCGAGCCAGACAGACTCTGAAGAAGAGATCCGCTGTATCCTGGAAATATGCTTTATCTGAGTGTGTTGCGTTTCGGAAATATAATGCATTACCGCCCCGGCAGCAATGATGCCCATCGGTAAATGTTCTATGCCAAACCCTTTTAGGGACGCAGTGCCAAAATGCCTGGACAGTAGTTCTTGTGTATAATCTTCCTGAAAGATCCATTCATCCAGGACAAATAAGTGTCCGTTATTGATCCAGGCTTCAAGCTCCTGCTTTTGCGATTTGGGTAGAAGAATTTCGCTGGGTTGAAAATTTTCAAGCAGGCGTTCCACCTGTGCCATAGTCCCCTCGCTAACTAAAAATTCTCCGGTAGAAATGTCGAGGAAACTCACCCCGAATCCATTCCTGCCCGGATAAACAGCTGCGAGAAAATTATTTTCTTTTGCCTGCAGCAAGTCATCACTCAAGGCGACGCCCGGTGTTACTAGTTCTGTGACGCCGCGTTTGACGATCGTTTTAGTCTGCTTGGGATCTTCTAACTGATCGCAAATAGCCACTCTGTAGCCGGCTTTTACAAGTTTTGGTAAATAGGTGTGAAGTGCGTGGTGCGGAAAACCGGCCAGGGCCGTTTTGTCTCCGCCATTATTGCGCTGGGTAAGCACAATTCCTAAAGCCTCTGCCGCTTTTTTGGCATCCTCGCCAAATGTTTCATAGAAATCGCCCACCCTAAAAAGCAATAAGGCATCCGGATGCTTGCTTTTGATGCTGTTATACTGCTGCATCAAGGGCGTTACTTTTCTGGTTTTTTTGGCTTCTTTCATCTACTTTTTCCGCTAAGGATCTAAAGTATTAATTTCGTTCAGGATTCTAAACCAATGTTGATATTTGGGAATAACTTTTCCAGCAAAAACGAATTGAATATTAGGCTTATATGAAGTACCGCAAACTGGCCAATGAAGAATTAGACCGATTGGATATTGAAGGGTTCAAAACCTCTGAAAAATTTCCAGTGGTACTCGTGCTTGATAATGTGCGGAGTTTGAACAATATTGGATCCATATTCCGCACTGCAGACGCCTTTCGGATCGAAAAGATATATCTATGCGGGATCACAGCGAAACCCCCACATCGCGATATTCAGAAAACGGCATTAGGTGCGACGGAAAGTGTGGAATGGGCATATGAAGAAAATGTATTTGAGTTGTTGCAAAAGTTAAAAACCGAATATAAAATACTTGCTGTTGAGCAAACGGAGAACGCTGTTCTTTTGTCTGATTTCTCCCCCATCAAGAACACGAAATACGCATTAGTTTTTGGGAATGAAGTAAAAGGCATTCAACAGCCAGCCATTGATCTTTGTGATAATGTCCTGGAAATCCCTCAAATGGGCACAAAACACTCCTTTAATATTTCAGTAAGTGTAGGGATACTACTCTGGGATCTCTTTACAAAAACACGCAGCTAAATACCTGAAAATGAAGACCCTTGACAAGAATGCCAAGGGTCTTACTATAGTGTTTGAGTTAGTTAGTTACTCCTTAAGTGGGTGCAATAAAGTGATTCCAACCTAACTACGCAAGTTATTTTTATTAAAAGTGAGGGGCTATAGATAGAATCAATGGTGTAGGGATAGTCCTACAATTATTATTTACTGGAGCCAATACCGCTCTATTTCTTCTAATATTTTTTGATAATCTCCTTCGTGATCCACGAAATCCATCTCGCTGATATCCAGGACTGCCGTTTTTTGTTCTTGTAAACTCTTTATAAATTCCAGATACCCTTTGTTAATATGCTCAAGGTAATGGGGTTCTATCTCCTGCTCGTAGCTCCTGCCTCTTTTACGAATATTCTCTAATAATCGTTCCGTACTCTGATAGAGATAAACATACAGATCTGGCTTTTTGACATTCGTATACATAGAAGTAAAGATCTTTCTATACAGCTTGAATTCATCTTTTTGGAGCGTTACCTGTGCAAAGATGAGTGACTTATAAATATCATAATCGCTCACCATAAAATTCTTAAACAGATCAAATTGTGATGTATCATCTTTGAATTGCTGATATCTGTCGGCCAAAAATGACATTTCCAGGGGAAAAGCATACCTGTTTTGATCCTTGTAGAATTTGGGGAGAAAGGGATTGTCAGCAAAACGTTCCAGGACGATCTTGGCATTAAAATCTGTAGCGATCCTTTTGGCAAGAGACGTTTTTCCTGCGCCGATATTACCCTCAATAGCCAGAAAATTAACAGCTGAGAAAAAAGATTCGCGATTGGCAGGCAAGGGGGGATGTACTTTTAAAATTGCAGACCTATCCGGACATTCCTGTAATAAATTACGAGTGTCCTTTCCCAGAATGGGATGATAAAATTGAGGGGCAATATCTGCCAGGGGTTTTAGGACGAATAAGCGGTTTTGAATTTCAGGATGTGGAATGGTGACATGATCTGTTTGGACCACCTGGTCGCCGTAATACAAAATATCAAGATCTATTATACGCGGTTCATAGCCCGATTCCAAATGGCGAACACGCCCCATCTTTTCTTCGATATGTATTAGCGTTTCCATCAATTTTTCCGGAGATAACGAGGTCTTAACTCCAAGGCAGAGATTTAAAAAATCTTCCCCGTCAAAACCCATGGCGGCCGACTCATAAACCGATGAAATAGCCTGAATATCACCTACTTGGGTGCCTACTGCATAGATAGCCTTTTGCAATGCATGAAGCCTGTGGCCTTCATTGCTCCCAAAAGAAATATATGTAAGTGTAACATCTGGCATGATGAGCGGACAAATTACGTAAAAGAAAGCCACATTGGTTATCTTTGCTAACTATTTAAATCTAGCATCATATGAAATTTTTACGGAACCTTCTGGCCGCTGTTTTAGGCTCTTTAATTGCTTTTGGGATCGTCTTTTTTATGTTCCTGATCTTTGCCAGCCTGGCAAGCACCGAAGAAGGCGTATCAGTTAAGGATAATTCCGTTTTGGAGCTTAAAATTCCCTATCCTATTCAGGACTATACCGGTAAATCCGATGATGATCCATTCAACTTATTTTATGATCCCGTCATAGGACTTGATGATATCATTCACGCAATAACTATTGCCGCTGAAGACGACGATATTAAGGGAATAAGTCTCAACAATAATTTCCTTATGGCTGGGATCTCACAGACACAGGCGATCAGGAAAGCTCTTGAAGACTTTAAATCTACAGGTAAATTCGTCTATGCTTATGGAGATTTTTACATGCAGAAAGATTACTACCTGGCCAGCGTTGCCGATAGCATTTATATGAATCCCCTCGGTGGATTGGATTTTAAAGGACTTGCTGCCGAAGTACTTTTTTTTAAAGATCTCCAGGATAAAAGCGGGATCAAAATGGAAGTGGTACGGCACGGGAAGTATAAAAGCGCAGTGGAACCATTTCTGGATGATGAAATGAGTCCGGAAAACCGGGAACAGATCGCTGCCTTACTCGAGTCTGTATGGGGATCCATGCTGACCGATATTGCAGAAGGCAGAGATCTGTCTACTGAAACCCTTAATACTATTGCAGACACCCTGGGAGCCCGACTCCCGGAATATGCTCATGCGTCAGGACTGGTTGATGGCGTAATTTATTCCGATGAATACGAAAGTCGACTCAAATTAGCTACCGGAACCGACGCAGATGATAAGCAACCACAGATCAATGTTCGGGATTATATGAAGCGTTCTTCTAAACGAAAAACCTATAGCGGGAAGGATAAAATAGCTGTGATCTATGCCCAGGGTGATATTATGTACGGAGAAGGAGGTCCCAATATTATAGGCCAGGGACTGATCACCAAAGCCTTGCGCAAGGCCAGGGATAATAGCCAGGTCAAAGCTGTCGTACTACGTGTAAACTCTCCTGGAGGATCGGCCATTACTTCCGATATTATTTGGCGAGAAGTAGAATTGACAAAAGAGAAAATACCGGTTGTGGTATCCATGGGCAATGTTGCCGCATCAGGTGGTTATTATATTGCTGTTGGGGCCGACAAAATATTTGCAGAACCCACCACGATTACGGGATCCATAGGAGTTTTTGGTACGATCCCAAACATCAGTGAATTTGCCGAAAAAATCGGGATCAATGCAGAGCAGGTAGGAACAAATCTGAACTCCGTGGATTACTCCTTGTTTGAACCCATGAGCCCGCAATTCCGTGGTTATGTTAAGGAAGGAATTGAAGAAGTGTATACTACGTTTTTACGCCGCGTGTCAGATGGGCGAAATATCAGTATGGCACAGGCCGATAGTCTTGCGCAGGGCCGGGTGTGGAGTGGTGTAGAAGCCAAAGAGTTAGGCTTGATCGACGAACTTGGCGGTTTGGATGATGCTATCCTTGCAGCAGCTGAACTGGCGGAGATCGAAGATTTCGGAATTCGAAAATACCCTCGATTTAAATCGGGCTTTCAACGCTTTATGGATGAAATGGCCAGCGCGAAATCCGAGTCAATTGAATCACAGCTGAAAAATGAAATGAGCCAGGAATTGTACAGCGTATTTACGGAACTTAAAACGGTGGTTCAGCAGCGGGGAATTCAGGCCAGACTCCCATATACCATTCGCATCCGATAAGACATGATGAGCCCTGCTGATAAGAAATTGGCCTACAAGATATATCTATATCTCGGGGCTTTGTTTATCACTTCCCTGGTAGTATCTAACCTGATATTCCAGAAATTTTTTTCATGGTATCCTTTTGGAGATGTTGAAATATTCGGCGCACCTTTATTCGAAATATCTGTTGGGGTTTTACCTTATCCGATTACCTTTCTGATCACAGATCTCATATCGGAGATCTTTGGACAAAAGAAGGCAAATCAAGTAGTTACAGCGGGTATTTTCGCTTCTTTTTTCTCTATGGGAATCATCCTGGTTGCCAATTTGGCTCCGGCTATTCCGGAATCCCCGGTTGGTGATGCCGTTTTCAGCAGTGTCTTTGCCTTGTCCCCACTGGCTGTTTTAGCTTCTATGATTGCCTATTTGTGTGCACAGTATGTAGATATAGCGATCTACCACTTTTGGAAACGGGTGACAAAGGGACGTATGCTGTGGTTGCGGAATAACTTTTCAACCTTCTCCTCCCAGTTTATTGACACCTTTACAGTTGTGGGCCTCCTATGTGTATTTGGGGTGATCCCCTGGAGCTTGTTCTCAGGATTGGTGATCAGCGGTGTCGTATTTAAAATTTTTATCGCATTTCTGGACACCCCGCTGCTCTATCTTTTCGTATATATTCTGAGAAAGCGTTTTGGTCTCGAGGTTGGGGATGAAATTGCGCTGGATTCGTAAAATAATTCTCACGTTTTAGAGTTCTTACTCCATAGCGTAACACGGTATGAAAAAGAAATGGTTAAAAATAGCCGCAGCCACCTTTGGCCTTTTTATAGTGCTATTACTTCTGATCCCGATTTTCTTCCAATCAAAATTGGAATCCCTGCTTGTCCGCAAGGCAAATGAATCTATTCACGGAACGCTTTCCATAGAAAGAGCCCAATTGAGCTTGTTTCGGAATTTCCCCAAAGCCACGATTTCAATTGAAGACCTTATGATCATCAATGCCATTCCTTTTGAAGGGGATACATTAGTGAGGGCTGAGTACGTTTCTCTAAGCATGCCTTTAACGGAGTTATTTGGAGAGGATGCTCCCGAAATCCATTCTTTTGTCATTGAAGGCGCACAATTGAATTTAAAGGAAAACACTGAGGATCAAACAAACTACGATATTTCAAAGTCTGAAGGCGCTTCAGATTCAGCAGGCTCGAATGATAGCGCAATACTTGCTATTCGCAGCTACCAAATATCGAATTCCAAACTGAATTACGAAGATCTTGATACCGGACTAAGTTTTACATTAGACAATATCGAACACGAGGGTAAAGGCACCTTCTCTTTGGAAGAATCCCTGCTAAACACACAAACAAGGACGGATATCAGCCTTCGAACAGCAGGCGTAACCTGGTTAAATAAGATCCCTGTTGATTTGAAAGCGGACGTTGGTATTGATCTTGAAAATAATACCTACTCCTTTAGCGATAATTCCGGCTTTTTGAGAGAACTGCCTGTAGAACTGAGTGGCTCGGTTCAAATATTGAAAGAGGCACAGAAATGGTCTTTACATCTAAAAACGCTGAATTCGGAATTCGGAAACTTTTTAGCACTCCTTCCGGAAGACTACAAGGGCTACACCGAAGGAATTACAACTCGTGGTACATTCGAATTAGAAGGTACACTCGAAGGTTTATGGGACGACACGCATATCCCTAAAATGGATTTTCATCTTGAGGCCAGAAACGGATTTTTGAAATACCCGGACCTCGCTAAAGCTTTAGAAAATATTCAATTTGAAATTGGATTAAAAAATACAAGCGGACTGCCTGAGGATACCTTTTTTGCGATAAACAATGCTAAATTTTCGGTGGGCTCCGATCAGGTTCTCTTTAGTTCTGTTGTATCTCAGCTAACCGGGAATATGCATGTCAATGGTTCTTTAAAAGCCAATGTTGACTTGCAAAATCTTAAAGAAGCCTATCCCATAGAAAGCCTTACGGCAGTTGATGGAAAAGTGCAGGCTGATATTAGCTCGAGTTTTTCAATGGACGATATTGAGAAAGGCGCATATGAGAATACCAGATCAAGTGGCAAAGTAGTCGTTAATGGATTGCGTTATAAGCAGGACAAGGCCCCGGATACCTTTATAGAAAATGCTGCATTTACCTTTACACCTGAAGCTGTTGTTGTTGAAAAGATGAAAGGAACTACTGGTAATTCTGATTTTTCCATGACGGGTGTAGTATCCAATCTGCTGGGTTATACCTTGAGGGAAGAGCCGCTGCGAGGGAACTTTATCTTGAATTCAAATCGCTTAGATCTGAATGATTTTATGGGGGAAGATCAGCAAGAAAAAGAAAACACTTCAGGCGGGGAACAGTGGCAACTGCCGGATTTCTTAAATGCGCTTTTTACAGCAAAGGTTGCTGAGTTGGTCTATGATGATATTGTATTAAGTGATATTTCAGGGGATTTACGTATTCAAGATGGTGGCGCTAAATTTTCAGATGTGTCATCTAAATTCCTAGGTGGAAATCTCGTAGCTGAGGGTGAGCTTTTAACTAAAGAAAGCCCCGTTTTTGACATACAACTTGGGTTGCAGGGTAATAACATATCAGAGCTGTTGAACGCTACAACTTTTTTTGAAAAACTAGCACCGATTGCCAAGGGTCTGCAAGGAACAATGGATTCAAAATTCAGGATGCAGGGAAGTTTTGCTGAGGGATTTGAGCTTGATCTTGCAAGTTTATCCGGACAGGCACAAACAGAAATAAAAGCCCTGAACAAAATTTTAGGGGAGCAATCTGTTATTCGCGGCCTGAGGCAAAAGCTCGATTTTCTTAATTCGGAATCCCTTGATCTAAAAGGCCTGAAAACTGTTTTGAAATTCCAGGATGGCAACATAGTAGTAAGCCCTTTTAATTTTAAATACCAAGACATTCAAATAGGGGTGAAAGGCAGCCATACATTCACTGGAGAAATGAATTATGAGATGCAAATGGAGGTTCCGGCCTCCTATCTGGGGAGTGAAGTTAACAGGCTCATAGATACACTTGACGATCCGGAATTAAAGGACATACCTGTTCCGGTAAATGTCTCTATCGGTGGCTCTTATGCATCACCGGAGATTAATACCGACCTTAAGGCAAGTGTTACTCTGCTGACCGGAAGGTTAATTGAGATCCAAAAAGCGCGATTAAAAGAAGAAGGAACAGAAAAAGTAAAAGATCTTTTGGGAGGCATTTTTAACAAAGGTCAAAAGGATTCCACAAAGAAGGATACTGTTTCTCAATCGCCGGTAGAGGGAATTCTTGGAGGTATTTTGAACAAGGGATCAAAGAAATCCGACACGACTATTACGGTTGAAGATTCTTCCGCCCAAAAACCCCCATCAATAGAAAAGACGGCAACAGACATCATAGGCGGTCTCTTTAAAAAGAAAAAACAGGATACAACTGCCAGGGATACAGTTAACCAATAGTTAGTTCTACAACTGTTCCTTCATTTCCGCGAATATTAAATACTGTACTATCATCAAAAATGAAGTACTGACCTTTGATTCCTTTAAGGATGCCTTTGAACAAAGGTGTTTTTGCAAGGTTTAGACTTTTCACTTTCTCCGGATACTGTAGTACCGGGAATTCAATGGGAATTTCATCACCATTTTCTACAAAGAATGCCGCTGCTTCTTCGGGAATATAAGTTCTCAGTTTATTGCGCCATTCTTTCAGATCTTCATCTTTAACCTGATTTGTCAGCATTTTTCGCCAATTAGTTTTGTCACTTAAATGGTCTTTTAACGCTACTTCCGTGATCCCGGCCAGATATCTGTTAGGGGTTTCAACTATGGTTATCGCTTCATGAGCGCCCTGATCGATCCAGCGTGTAGGTATTTGTGTTTTACGAGTGACCCCAACTTTAATATTGCTGGAATTGGCCAGGTAGACAATATGGGGTTGTAACTGCACTTTTTTCTCATAGGCCAGATCACGATCTTCCTGGTCTAAATGGGCTTTGCTTAATTCAGGCCGCATGATCCAATCTCCCGCTGCAGGAATGTCAAAAAAACACTGCCGGCAAAACCCCTGCCTGTAAATAGGCCTTTCTTCTCCGCAATTCAGGCATTGATACCTGATGAATTTAATCTCCAGGGGCCGGTCCAGTAACTGATTGACGTTGAGAAAATCGTCATCAAATAATAGGTAATACTGTATTGGAGCTCCATATTCTGTGGGCATTTTCCGTAAGACACCTCGATATTTCACAGCGTGTATTTCATCGGTATTTGTTTGATAATACCACGTTATAAGTTAAATTTAGAGTCGCTATAAAGATATCCAAAATGCCAATACCATTATTTAATTCTATAGCATCCTGGCTTTTGAAAAAGCGATTTCATCAGATCGAGCTTTTCATCAAATACCCCAGTGAAGTGCAGCAAGAGGTATTGCAGCAATTATTGGAAATGGCACGGGAGACAGAAATAGGCAAGCAATATGAATTTGACACGATTAATTCGTACAAAACTTTTGCTGAACGAATTCCTATTACCTCATATGAGGAAATTGAGCCAAAAATTGAACGAACCCGTAGAGGGGAACAGAATATATTTTGGCCCACTTCCATAAAGTGGTTTGCCAAAAGTAGTGGTACTACGAATGCCAAAAGCAAGTTTATTCCGGTAAGCACGGAAGCATTGGAAGATTGCCATTACAAATCTAACAAAGATCTTTTGTGCTTATATCTAAATAATAATGAGAATTCACAGCTCTTCAACGGTAAGAGTCTTCGGCTTGGCGGAAGCAAAGAAGTAAACAAAGATAATGGCACCTTTTTTGGCGACTTGTCTGCCATATTAATAGATAATTTGCCCTTCTGGGCTGAATTTAGTAGTACTCCCAGTAATAGAATATCTCTGATGGACGAGTGGGAGAGTAAGCTCTCCGCTATTATTGACGAAAGCATAGAACAGAATGTAACCAGTTTAGTAGGTGTGCCGAGTTGGATGCTGGTTCTGTTGCATAAAGTTCTTGAGGATACAGGCAAAGATCACCTCTTTCAGATTTGGAATAACTTAGAAGTTTATTTTCATGGAGGGGTAAGTTTCCATCCTTATAGGGATCAGTACCAGGCGCTATTACCGAGAAAGAACTTCAAATATTATGAGATATTTAATGCATCTGAAGGTTCCTTTGCTATTCAAGACAGGAACCATGCAGACGACTTACTTCTAATGCTGGATTATGGGATCTTCTATGAATTCATTCCTATGAATACCTACGGAGAAGAAAGCCCCAAAGCAATTCCATTGTGGGAAGTTGAAACAGGCGTAAACTATGCCATGGTTATTACCACAAATGCGGGCTTATGGCGCTATAAGATTGGAGATACCGTCCGTTTTACGTCCACTGATCCATATCGCATAAAAGTTACAGGCAGGACTAAGCACCACATTAATGTTTTTGGGGAAGAATTGATCATAGAGAATGCAGAGCGGGCCCTCGAAAAATCTTGTCAGCTTACAGGCGCGGCTGTTAAGGATTTTACTGTCGCCCCTGTTTTTATGTCAGGAAAGGAAAAAGGCGCGCATGAATGGGTGATCGAATTCAAGAAAGCGCCTAACAGATTGGAGGATTTTACGCAATTGCTCGATAAAAATTTGAAATCACTTAACTCTGACTACGAGGCGAAACGATATAAGAATATGACGCTCAATATTCCCATTGTGCATGTCGCCCAGGAAGATCTTTTCTATAATTGGTTAAAATCTAAAAACAAGCTGGGAGGCCAGCATAAGATCCCGCGATTGTCTAATTCAAGGGACTATGTAGACGAACTTCTCCAAATGAATAAATAAGCCCAGGCCCTAATTTTTAACTGTTTACACAGAATTCTGCTACATAAATACATTCATTTGCAATCCAATTCAATAATACACTAAACTTGTTGGAGGCTTTGCTAATATATCCACTCGAAGCGCACAAAATAAAGATGAAGCAAGGGCCTAAATGGCCTATCTAATCGGATATATGGCCCAAATCAACCAAAAAATAGGGTTTTTACTCTTTTAATGACCAACTTAGAGCTCAATACGCACCAAATCTTAAAATTTTACCTATGGCTGAACGACTAGTTATATTATCTGATATGTGGGGGTCTAAAAAAGGCCTTTGGATTATGTCATACCTGGCATATCTGCAACCTTATTTCGACATTGATTTTTATGATTGCCGACAATTGGCAAATATTGATGTGCCAATAAATACACAGGGAAATGTGTACAAGGCTTTTAAAAATGGAGGAATGGACCTTGCGGTTCGCCATATACTAACAAAGGAAGATACACCTGCTCATTACCTAACCTTTTGTGCAGGGGGTACCATTGCTTGGGAAGCTGGTCTGAAAGGTATGCCTATAAAATCGTTGTATGCGATTTCACCAATAGATCTCACTGAGTTTTCAGAAAAACCTGATTGCCCTGTAACACTCATTTTTGGAGAAGATGATGAACATGTTCCCGATTTCCTATGGGCAGACAAGATGGGCTTGAAGATGGAGCACATTTCCAAATATGGTCATGGACTTTATTCAGATGAAAAGGTCATCGGTAAAGTATGTCAGGATATTTTGGAAAATTTTCTGAAAGAGAAATATCAGAGCTAGGACACTGCTTTCAATTTCTTAACGGTTTCATGAGACAGCTTTGCCTCAGCGTAAGGTTTTGTCACTTTGAATTCCTTTTCCCCTGTGGAAGGCATTTCAAACATGGCATCTGTAAAGACAGCTTCACACAAAGAGCGTAGACCCCTGGCACCCAATTTGTACTCTATTGCCTGTTCGACGATGTAATCAAGTGCCTGTTCCGTAATTTTGAAATGAATGTCGTCCATCGCAAATAATTTTTCATATTGCTTGATAATGGCATTTCTGGGTTCGGTCAAGATGGCTCTTAATGTTTTTTTGTCCAATGGATTCATATGGGTCAATACAGGCAAACGCCCGATGATCTCAGGTATGAGGCCGTAATCTTTGAGATCTTTTGGAATTATATATTGAAGCACGTTAGCGTCATCAATACTTTCTTCCTTCTTTGAGGCACTATAACCAATGGCCTGCATATTTAGACGTTTGGATATGATCCGTTCTATTCCGTCAAAAGCACCTCCAGCAATAAAAAGAATATTTTCAGTGTTGACTTCTATGAATTTTTGATCCGGATGCTTCCGACCTCCTTTTGGAGGGACATTCACAACCGTTCCTTCGAGCAATTTTAATAAGCCTTGCTGCACGCCTTCACCAGATACGTCTCGTGTGATGGATGGATTATCACTTTTACGTGCAATTTTATCTATTTCATCTATAAAAACAATGCCTCTTTCAGCCTTTTCCAGATTGTAATCGGCGGCTTGTAATAAACGTGTAAGGATACTTTCCACATCTTCACCTACATAACCAGCTTCTGTAAGGACAGTAGCATCTACAATAGCCAGGGGCACGTTTAACATACGCGCAATAGTTTTGGCCATAAGTGTCTTTCCGGTGCCTGTTTGTCCTACCATGATAATGTTGCTTTTTTGGATCTCAACATCGTCATCTTTAGACTTAGGTTGTAATAAGCGTTTGTAGTGATTATATACTGCAACGGACATCACTTTCTTTGTCCGCTCCTGACCTATAACAAATGTGTCCAGAAAACCTTTGATCTCTAATGGCTTTTTAAGTACAAGCTCTGAAGCGAGATCGTTGGTTTTGGACTGCTTGGATTCTTCAGCTACAATACCGTATGCCTGATCAATACAACGATCGCAGATATGGGCATCCAGCCCAGCGATGAGGAGATTGGTTTCAGGCTTCTTCCGGCCGCAAAATGAACATTCAAGATTTTCCTTCGCCATGACTATACTTCCTTACTTATTGTATAACGACCAAACTGGGGATTTGGTTTACCATTTCGATAAATGGTACAGATCGGTCAATATTAATCTTTGTCTCTTTCTAATATTTCATCAATCATGCCATACTCCAAGGCTTCTTTGGCCTTCATCCAGTAATCTCGATCACTGTCTTCATAGACCTTGTCGAATTTTTGACCTGAGTGATCCGAAATTATTTGATATAGCTCATCTTTGAGCTTCAATATTTCCTTCGCTGCGATCTCAATATCACTCGCCTGACCCTGAGTTCCAGACATGGGCTGGTGGATCATTACTCTTGAGTGCTTTAAACCGCTTCGTTTCCCCTTTTCACCAGCGCATAAAAGCACGGCAGCCATAGAAGCAGCCATTCCCGTACAAATAGTGGCGACATTCGGTTTTATGAATTGCATCGTATCATAGATGCCTAATCCGGCATACACACTGCCCCCCGGAGAATTGATATAGATCTGAATGTCTTTAGAGGAGTCTGCGCTTGCCAGGAATAACAGCTGTGCCTGCACAATATTGGCAACCTGATCACTAATCCCGGTACCCATAAAAATTATGCGATCCATCATCAAACGTGAGAAGACATCCATAGCAATAGCATTAAGCTGTCTTTCCTCGATAATATTAGGCGTCATCCCCACCGGGTACATGCTTTGAAGGATCTTATCGTAGTACAGGCTGTTAATACCCTGATCCTTGATAGCAAATTCTTTAAACTCTTTGGTATAATCCATGCATTTAGGAACGTATGTTCAACAAAAAAAAGGTGCCGAAAGCAACAATTCCGGCACCGTAAATATACATATTATATTGTCAAACTTAGCTGTAAACCTCTTTCACGAAATTTTCATAGCTGACCTCTTTTACTTTGAGATTAACCTTCTCCTTGTAGAGGTTTAATAGCTTCTGACTCATCAATTGCTCAGAAAGCCGCTTGACTTCATCCTGGTTACTCAAAACCCGGCCTGCAATATTTTCAAGATCTTCTTCTTTAGGATCGAGCTGGCCATACTGGGCCATTTGGCTTTTGATAAAACCTTTGGCAAATTCCTTTAATTCATCATATTGAAGTTCAATACCGTGATCCTTTATGAGTTTGCCTTCTATGAGTTGGTAGCGAAGTCCTTTTTCTGTGCGTTCAAATTCTTCCTGTGCTTCTGCATCGCTAAGTGGTTTTTCTCCGGTGGTTTTGATCCATTTTGTCAAAAACTCCTTAGGCAGTTCAAAGTTGATACTTTCAATTAAGCGTTCGGTTACATCATTCAAAAGTTTTTGATCTGACTGCTGCACGAATTGTTCTTCGGCTTCGGTCTTAATGCGATCTCTTAATTCTTTTTCAGAAGTAACGCCATCTTTCCCATAAAGTTTGTCAAAAAGATCCTGGTCTAGGGCAGCAGGCTGACGTTCATTTATTTCTTCGATCGTAAAACTTACATCGATATTAAGACCTTCTGCTTTTTCCCTGTCAATACCTAGAGACCCTGACAAAAGGAAGTCTTCTTTAAAAAGGCCTTTTGTCTTTAGGTTCACCACATCATTCACAGATTTTCCGAGTAACAACCCTTGCATCTTCTTGCTTTTGACCTTATCGATCTCGACAATTGCCTTGTTATCTATCTCTTCGTCTTCATTCCTAAAAGTGCCGCTAACTTCACTATTCTTCTCAACTGTAGCCTGAGAAACCAGTTTGCCGTATTGTTTTTGGATTCGATCTATCTGCTCATCCAACATCTTTTTATCAGCAGTGATCTTATAATGGGTAATTGCCTTTTTTAATTTGAGCGGCACTTCAAACGAAGGTGCGAGTCCCAGGTCGAATTCAAAAGCGAAATCATCGGCATCCCAATTGAAATTATCCTGTTGTCTGGGGAGCGGATTGCCCAGGACATCCAGTTTCTCCTCATTGAGGTATTTACCCAGATTATCCTGAAGTAGTTTATTCACTTCATCGACCAATACAGCTTTTCCGTATTGTTTCTCGATCAGGCCCATAGGAACCTGACCTTTGCGGAAACCGGGAATATTTGCCTGCCGCCTGTAATCCTTAAGGATCTTGTCGACTTTATCCTTATAATCGTCTTTAGAAACTGCTACCGTAATAACGGCATTCAGCTCATCGATTTGTTCTTTGGTGATGTTCATTACTATACAACATTTAGGGGACTAAAAATGGGTAGCAAAAGTAGTGGATTTTGCCTGTTCAACCAAGTTTATTCGCCTATAGTTAAACAGTCTTCTTTTTCTTGCGGTCTTCTTTTAAAAGCGAGTAGAAAATTGATTGCAGAAGGGATAATAACAGGCTGAATAGCAAAGCCCACCAAAAGCTACTTACATCAAATCCCGCAATCAAGTAATCAGCTAGCAGGATTATCAAAGCGTTAATTACCAATAAAAAGAGTCCAAATGTAATGAGTGTCACTGGTAGGGTCAGTATGATCAGGATCGGCTTGACCAGCAGGTTTAAAATACTTAAGACAACAGCAACGATGAGGGCTGTAACATAGGTATCTACCGATACACCTGGCAAAAGCTTAGCGAGCAGCACTACTGCCAAGGCACTTAATAACATGCGGAAGATCATTTTCATAGGAACAGTAATAAAAAAGCACCGGCATAGACCGGTGCTTCAAATGTATATTTTTTTTGGCTTAATTTATATACAAGCCTGTAAAATCTAATGGATTCACTCCTGGAAGATTAGAGCCGTACTTGGCATTGATAACATCTACAAATAAGTTAGCTACCAATGCACTTCCTCTTGGTGAAGGGTGAATTCCATCTAAAGAGAAACCTCCTCCTGTTCCAAAATCTCCTGTAACCACACTCCCATCTGATAGTGGCACCCCGGTTGCAATTACCGATGACACAAAGGCATTGGCATCTACAAAAGCAAGATCATATTGCGCTGCCAGGGCTTCTATTGTTTGATTATAGGCCGCTGTAGCAGTAAGTATAAGATCTTGTTCCTCTGGTGTTAGCACCCAATTATCCGTCAATGGCACCGAGACTCCATTTAACAAAGTGGGGTTTCCACCAACCTCTGTGCCAATAAAAGTAGATGCGGTAAGAACGATCAGATCTTCTGCCGTTGCCTGACGCATATTGGTCAATGCAGGGTTGAAACCAGTAAGGTCTGTTAGGTCTTCATCCAGGATCAAAAGGGCATTACCCTCGCCTGCTGAAAAAGAAACAGTACGCTGTGCCAATTCCTCAGCACTTATTAAACCCAGACCCTGTAGTTGTGCTAATCCACCATTATAGGCTGCGAATGCACCATTTAGCAAAGCCGCTGTCCCTTCATCCAGGGGTACTGGATTATGAGGGACGGTGGTGAAATAAGGAGTAGAAGTTACATCGGGAATATTTGCAATAATACCATCGGCACCTCCAGCTGTCAATGTAGCCAAAATTGCATCAATCGAACCTGCGACAATATTAGGGTCACTGATATCAGTTCCACCATATGTAGTAGCATCAAGATTTCCTGTTTGATCTACGCCGGCTCCCCCTGATACTGCAAACCCAAGAACATCATTTAAACCTATCCAGACACTGAAAAAGCTTGGATTTTGAGCGGCAGCATCCCCGAGAACACTTGCCGTTGGTGAACTCGCAAAACGGGCATAGTAGGGATTAGCCAAACCTAGGGCAACACCAGCTACATTCCCATATTCCGGGGCAAGTAAATGATAACTTTTGGCACCGGGTACGCCCATATTATTAAACGGACCGCTGAGCACACTACTGATTTCTGTAGCACCCTGTCCTTCAACGGGAACAGGTGCAGGAGAACCGCTGGAAAAATCAAGTATGAGTCGATTGCCGAATCCCGGAATTGGCTGTCCACCTAAAGTAAGACCGCCTAAATTGTCTGCCATTAAGGGGGTAGAAAAATTACCACCACCTGTCAATGCAAAGTTAGAGGCCAACATATTGGGAAAAGATGCCGTCTGACCGTCAATAAAGAGGGCAGCATCTGAAAATCCAGCCGTCAAAGAATTCCCAACTGAAACATAGTTCGAGAAATCGGCGGATCCGCTGGTATAAGTGATCGGATCCGGATCGGGGGTATTGTCCGGCATCACAGCCGTATCGTCGTCAAAACACGAAACAAATAAAAGCCCTGAAAGAAAGAGCAACGCATATAACTTCTTCATATACTGAATTTTGAGTTAGTTAAGACAGGCGTCCGGAGATGCCTAGCTCCCAAATTTAGCCAAAATAATGAAACACCCAACTGATGTATTCAAATAATGATGCATGCATAATATCAAGGGTTTAGCCTTGATTTATAAAAGGAAGTACTGCATGCTGGAAGCCCTCAGGGTTCTCGGCATGAAGCCAGTGACCTGAAGAAGCAACTGTCTCTATTCTAGCCGATGGAAAATGTACTTGAATAATAGCATGGTCGGCCAGGGTTACATATTCTGAATATTCGCCTTTGAGAAACAGGGTAGGGCCTGTAAACTGTTCTGTTCCCGACAATGGCTCACCTATCATGTCCAGGGAATTACTCAACGCCTCTAAATTGAAGCGAAACGCAAGCCTTTCAGGGGTCTTCCAATACAGGTTTTTTAAGAGGAATTGCCGTAATCCCAGGATATCAAAATGCGCGGCCAGTGCCTGATCTGCCTCGGTGCGGGATTTTAAATTTTCTGGAGATATTGCCTGAAGACCGTCAATTATATGTTGATGATGCGGGGGGTAATACCTCGGAGCAATATCGGCAACGATCAGTTTTTCGCATCGATCGGGCTTAGAACAAGCAAAATGCATGGCGGTTTTACCACCCATAGAATGCCCCAGTACTATTGTTTTTTCGATCTCGTGATGATCCATATAGTTTAGCAAATCGTCCGTCAGAAGATCATAGCTGAATTCATCATCCCAAAAACTCTGACCGTGATTTCTCAGATCGACCCTGTGGGTCCGATATCCGGCCTGGGCAAATTTTTTCGCGTGACTTTTCCAATTATCGCCCATCCCTAAAAATCCGTGCAGTATGATCAGATCAGGTCCTTCGCCTTGAATAACTGAATGAAGGATTCTCATGATCTGAGTCTGTGTCTATACATTCTAACGACATTCTCTAGCCCCATATAAATAGACTCACAAATAAGAGCATGGCCAATGGACACCTCTAATAAGTGGGGGATGTTTTCTTTAAAAAAACGAATGTTATCCAGGCTAAGATCATGTCCGGCATTGATGCCCAGTCCGCATTCATGGGCAATACGTGCGGCTTCCTTAAAAGGGTCAATACTCTTCATATCTCCCTGAGAATAAGCATGTGCAAAACTTTCTGTGTACAATTCAATGCGATCTGTGCCAGTAGCTTTCGCTCCTTCTACCATAGCGGGATCCGGATCTACAAAGATCGATGTCCGAATGCCTGCTTCCTGAAAATTGCTAATAACATCTTTTAGATACTCTTTATGGTTAAGTGTATCCCAGCCGGCATTAGAAGTAATCGCATCTTCCGCATCCGGAACGAGGGTGACCTGCGTTGGTTGTATGCCAAGCACGAGATCAACAAATGCCGGGATAGGATTCCCTTCAATATTATATTCAGTCGTGACAATATTAGCAAGGTCCCTGGCATCCTGGTATTTTATATGTCTTTCATCTGGCCTGGGATGCACAGTAATGCCATCTGCTCCAAAAGATTCAATATCCCTGGCAGCTTGAAGTATATCAGGTATCGTTCCGCCTCTGGCATTTCGCAGTGTGGCCAACTTATTAATGTTAACACTTAGTTTTGTCATGTTGTTTTGGTGTATGACGAGCGCACAAAATTAC
>Ga0224508_10001594_pt1 | contig 20211 bp, 19 predicted proteins | sample SF_Jan12_sed_USG_4_FD_170157 | JGI IMG/M metagenome (GOLD analysis project Ga0224508, IMG submission 170157) | Sediment microbial communities from San Francisco Bay, California, United States - SF_Jan12_sed_USGS_21 | ecosystem: Environmental > Aquatic > Marine > Sediment | place: USA... | reverse complement strand
TACTTATTCTTACTCCCTTTGCACTGATAGCGGTGAAATATATCGCCGTCATGGCGCTGTTGCTGGTGCAGCCGATCAGCTAGCCGGCACCGCAGCCCGTCGCGTAGCCAACATTCTCATTAAGGAGATTGCCATGAAAACATCGGTCATCCTCAGTAACCCCATCGCCGCGCTTGCGGCCAGCCTGGTGTTGCTTACAGCTGTGCCGGCTAATGCTGACCCGCTCCGCGCGAGCTTCCAGCGTGACCTCGATCGCACAACTGCCCCGGTCACCTTTTATCATACGCCGGCGGCAGACACGGACCCGCTGCAGGCATTGGTCAATGTTGCGCTCTGGAACGCCGAGGCAGAGAAGCAGACCATCGTCCATCTACCCACCGGTATGACAAAGGACTGTAGTCTCGTCGCGAACTGAACCAGACGGAGGCAACATTACTGGCAGCGCTGCCAACAGCAACGTACTGGCCACGCAAATGTCGAACGAGGGTTGAGCCATATCCTTGAGGGTGCCGCGTTCAAAACTACCGGAAAACAACAAGGTAGAGCACTGACCCTATCTCGTTTCGCAAAAAAAAAGACCCCGCCGCGTGGCGGGGTCTTCGTTCAAACCCGGCTCTTACCGGTCTTGACGCTTAGGCCGGCTGCACGTTCGTCGCCGTCGGACCTTTCGAGCCCTGCTCGACATTCAGTGTTACCCGTTGGCCCTCGGTCAGCGACTTGAAGCCGCCCCCCTGAATGGCCGAGTGATGCACGAAGACGTCCTTACTACCGTCCTGTGGGGTAATGAAGCCGTAGCCCTTACTGTCGTTAAACCACTTTACTGTTCCTGTAATCACGGAAATACCTCTGTTTGGTTAAATTACGATGGTTTGCAGTTTATTCCTGGAAGCAACATCGGGGAAGTAACTGCCGAAAAAACGTGGAGGAACGTCCGAACTGAGTACAAGGAGTATTCTGCAAATTGCATTATACATTACCTTTACCAAAAAAGCCGCAACTATATTTAGTCACGGGTCCAGCATGAGGCGCGGTGAGAGGGCTGTGCCGGCCTAATCATATCGGCCGAGAGCACACGTTTATCGGATAATGCGCCCCAGCACATTACCGCAGGCGGTATCTAGCGTTATACTGCCGTCGCTCGATCTTCCCGGGGCAGGACCGGCATGTCCTAGGCAGCATAGGCCCCACTCCCACGCTACTCGATGACTAAGGATCTCCCGAAAAGGGCGTTAAAGCATTAAGCATGCACAAGGATAATATCGTTGCGGGTCTCAGTCGCCACATCCGCAAATCAACCAAGCCGCTCACCATACTGCTCACCGACATCGAGGGCTCTACAGAGTACTTCGATGAACGCGGCGACATCGAGGGCCGGCTGATGCTCGATCAACACAACCGATTGGTATTTCCCGTCATCACGCGTTTTCGCGGAAAGATTATCAAGACCACCGGTGACGGCGTCATGGCCTCATTTCGTGTTCCTACCAACGCTGTCAAGGCCGCGATAGGCATTCAGCAATTGCTCGCGCAGCAGCGTAATCGCAACCCGGGCCCTTTCCCGCATGTCCGGATTGCGATCCATACCGGCAAGGCCATCGTCGAGGAAAGGACCTGTATGGGGATGTAGTCAATGTCGTAGGCAGGCTGGCAGATCAGGGTAAAGGTGATGAAATTCTTGTTTCAGATAAGACAGTGGCTGAGTTGCAAGAGAAAGAGTTTAGTCTCAGCAAAAAAGCTGGCTTTAGGCCGCGAGGTAAAACGAAGCCGTTGACGATCTATCAGTGTAAATGGGATAGCCATCCGAGTCTGATTGACGCTATTCGCATTTGGTCGTTCCTGCCCATCATAAAGCAGCAGAAGGCCGAGATTCTGATCTATTCCGTTGCAAGCATCGGCATACTCTACTTCTTTTATCTCAAGTATCTGCGTTACGTCATTGCCGACCATAAACATCTAGCCCTCGTCATCCTGAATCCGCAACTAATCCTGGACACCGCCCCCGCGATTCCGGCGATCCTGCTCATGGGAGCCATCGCGGCTGCGGCAGCCTTGTACGCGATTCGGGCCGTTCCGTATTACCTTTTGCGCCTAATGAAGGGTGGCTTTGGCTTTTGCGTAGGTTTCCTCGCTCTCTATCTGTCGGCAATGTACCTGCCCATCGATTCCACGCAGACCAATGGAACAATGTATCGATCGCGCCACCTGTTTGTGGAAGTCTTGCGTGACACTCATGTCTACCGCTTCCCTTGGCCGGGCTCACAGATTTTGCGCGACGTTCGCAGGAGTGACCTCTTGTTATTGGCGGATGTCGCCAAACGCGAAGACTTGACGTGGAACAAGGTACTCGTCGGCAAAGAGCAATATGGCTGGGTTCCTCGGGTGCTGCCGCCGACGATTAGCGAGCCTGAAAGGAGAGTGACACTCACTTACAAGTTTTCGTTTCGCTACTCGGACCTGGGCGCCCTGCTGGCAGGGCTCGTGGGCTTCGTCTGGGGCTTTCTGAATCTCAGAATCCGGCCAACTTGATTCATGGGGCGTAACGTCTAGATCGTGAATCGTGACGACTGAAACCTTCGTCAGCTTAATCTACGCCTTGTAGAAAAGCACTTGGAGTTACTACACGTCTCAGCCAATATCTATCGATAGTATGGTCAATCCCACGTCCGTTAGCCGTAGATCGTGAGTGGCAGACGTCTACTTCGAAACTTTAAAGAGATATTGGTACTCAAATAGTCCTACTAACTGGTGTACTGTAGAGAAGTTGTCTCTATCGGGCTAATCTTTGACGTTCATCCGCTCAGCTGAAATTGCTAAGCCATGCGTGAGGCAGGTCCAATGCTCCCATTCATTCGTGCAATCGCCGTCTGCACTTTCTTGGTAATCGCCAATATAGCTGCCTTTGCAGCTGACACCCCGACATCGAAAAACGACGCGTTGGATGGTTTGCAGTTCAAAGGAGAAACAGGCGAACAAGGGAAAGGGGATCATCACGAAGATACGATAACTTTCAAGGACGGGCAGTTTCGATCACTCGACTGCGAGAGTTGGGGCTTCGGTCCGGCACCGTATAGTGTCAAGAAAGAAGGCGGCTCATATCATTTCAGTGCTACCCTACTGAGCCCCAATAGAGGGAAGCTTGAATGGAAAGGAACCATCACGGGTGACACGGCAAAGGCCAACTTTCGCTGGCTACATAAGCGTTGGTATTGGACGATAGACCGACAGTATTGGTTCAAAGGAACACAGCATTCAGGTCAATAACAAACCCAGCCACGTCCGAAGTTTCAAGTGGCTGCACTGATTTGCGCCCATGGAAACCGAACGTAAGACTTTGGCCGTTCGACGAAGTGTCACATGGGCCATCACCCTGGCGAAGCTCTCGGGCATTGTTCTGCTTATCATCCTGGCGAATATTGGGATTTCATGGCTGATCGACAGGCTTGAAATTCAGATCTGGCCCGAGCACATGGAAATTGTAGACCGGGCCGTACTTATCGGCGTGATCTTATACATAGGCCTGATGGCAACGCCCTTTCTGCCCGGCATAGAAATAGGATTAGCCTTTATGATAGTGCTGGGTTCAAAGGGTATTTTGCTGATATATATTTGTACGTTAGTTGCGCTGACAATCAGTTTTGGCCTTGGCAGGCTTTTCCCAACACATCTCCTGGTCTCACTTCTGCGATGGTTAAATCTCGCACGGGCAGCGGCATTATTGAAAAGTTTCGATGCGACACCACCAGAAAAACGTCTGGAATTTCTTGCTGGAAAAGCCCCTACACAAACCATACCGGTGCTATTGAAACGCCGATACCTGATATTGGCGCTATTGCTCAACTTGCCCGGGAACGCTTTGCTTGGAGGCGGAGGCGGTATCGCGATGATGGCGGGTATAAGCCGGCTTTACTCTTTTCCTAAGTACTTTCTTCTCATTGCTATCGCGATCTTGCCCGGACCGATCCTGGTCATGCTGTCGAACTTTTTTCAGTAGCGATATATCAACTACACAGACCGCGCGATTGCTGCAAATGTACGATTACTACCTGAACCATCCGCAAGATATCACCAGATTTTCAAAGGTCTAGTGACTGAGGATTGCCCTTGGATTAAGCTTTGCTTTGCCGCTCGTCACCGGAGAGCAGCCAAGAGTATCCCATCGTGAGGAGAGCTGACATGAACGATTCTGAGCGTACTAAAACAACCGTCGACAGGTCCCGACGTAACGCCCTCAAGGCCCTTGGGCTCAGTACCGCCGCGCTGGCTGTCCCCGCGTTGTTGCGCAGCGCCCCCGCCGTGGCCAAATCGGCAGACATCACCATGAAGGCGATTCCACGCACGGGCGAGGAGGTGCCGGCCATCGGTCTGGGCACGCACATGGCGTTCGATGTCAAGCCGGGAAAGCCGCGCGAGCACCTGCGTGAAGTGATGAAAATTTTTTACGATGGCGGCGGGCGTGTCATAGACACATCCCCACTCTATGGCCTGGCCGAGGTGAACATCGGCGACTATGCCACCGCCCTGGGCATCACGCGCCAGCTTTTCATTGCCGACAAGATCTGGGTCACTGGCGAATGGCTCGGCGACGGCAGCCATGCTGAACGGCAGTTCTGGCGCTCGATGGAGCGGCTCTGGCGCGACCAGATCGATCTCATGCAGTGCCACAGTCTGGTGAACGCGCGGACGGTCGTTCGAGTCATGCAGGAATGGAAAAAGGATGGCCGCATCCGCTACCTGGGCGTCACCCATCACCAGCCATCCTACTTCGGCCTGATCGCCCCGTGGGTGGAAAAAGGCGCTCTCGATTTCGTCCAGGTGCGTTACTCGCTGGCGACGCGTGTGGCTGAGGACCGCATTCTGCCAGCCGCCATCGATACCGGGACGGCTGTGATGGTAAATATGCCCTTCGAGAAGGCACGACTGTTTAAGATCGTGAAGGGCCGGTCGCTACCGGATTTTGCCAGCGAGATTGGTTGCGAGACGTGGGGGCAGTTTTTCCTCAAATGGATCATCTCGCATCCGGCCGTGACTTGTGCCATTCCGGCAACCACCAATCCCAAACACCAAGCAGATAACATCGCCGCCCTCAAGGGTCCGCTGCCCGATAAGGAGATGCGAAGCCGGATGCTCAGGCATATGCAGGCGATGCCGGGCTTCGACAAGGTAGCGAAGATGCCCGCTTACCCCGGCAAAACGTTTGACGGTGTCGTGAAACGAGGCAAACGCAAATAGAGCAAGCACAAGTAACCTGCCGCAGACGACCTGCTATGCGATTTCGACGTGCAGCTGCCATCGTTAGCCTAAGCCTGCTGTTTGCAGGCATCCACGCACGCGGCGACGAGCCACTGCCCATTTTTGATGCGCATCTACACTATAGCGATGACAGCTGGGCCTCATTGAGCTCGAAGGCTGTGCTCGAACTTCTGAACCAAGCTGGTGTCACCGGTGCACTCGTATCGAGCACGCCGGATGACGGTACCCTCATGTTGTACCAGGCGGATCCGGGCCGAGTCGTTCCCGAACTGCGCCCGTATCGGAGTCAGGCCGACATGATGACCTGGTACCGTGATGACAAGGTATTGGCCTACATCGAGAACCGTGTGGAGCGGAATGTCTACCGCGGTATCGGTGAATTTCACTTGATGGACGCAAGCCAGGTTGATACGCCACAGATGAAGCGTGTGGTGGAACTCGCGGTCGAGCGTGATATCTTACTTCATGTGCACAGCGGCGCCGCAGCCGTAAGCGCGCTATTCGCGACCAACCCTAAAGTCAAGATATTGTGGGCGCACGCCGGCTTGAGTGCTCCACCGGCGGTGATCGGCGAGCTGCTAGACCGTTACCCACAGCTCTGGACCGAGCTGTCGCTCAGAGCCGAGGACATTGCGCCGAGCGGTGGCCTCGATCCCGCCTGGCAAGCACTACTTTTGCGTCACTCGGATCGCTTTATCATCGGCACCGACACGTGGGCGGCGTGGCGCTGGCCGCTGTATGTTGGCCTCATCCAACAGCACCGTGAGTGGCTTCGCCAACTTCCGAACGATGTGGCAAGAAAGATCGCGCATCGCAACGCTGCTCGTCTTCTCGGCCAATAGTGGTTGAACTCTTCTGGCTAGCGAGGTGTCCGTTAAAACAAGCGTAGCTCAGGCGCGAGGAAACCGTGTCTAGTAGCGTGCGTACACCGTGGTACGGCCGGCGTTATCAAACGTATAGACATCGTAAGGGTCCACCGGCGAGCGTTTAGCGACTCCGCATGAAGCGCTTTGTTAAATATCATTTTCATGCCCTTTATTCTCAGACAACTGATACTCGAAATCACTTTGCGTTTTAAGAGACTCCAGTTGTTCCCATCTAAAATAAACATTCCCCAAGTTGAATCTTACTGGCAAAGACTTCAACTTTTTTTTAAGTTGTTCATTGCTGTATTTCTTGGGTATTTTCCAAACAGTACCATGTTCATATTCAGGCATCACATAACTAATGTCTAGCTTCGATAGATGCGCTATTGTCTTGCTTTTGTTTATTACTTTAATAACTTCTATATCCCAGTTTTCATATTGAAAATATCCAAGTTCATATATTCGTAGATTCTGATCGGTAGAATAGGCTGACCCAAACTCATATGTATTTCCGGTAGTTTTTTCTACGAGAATTCCCCCTGAGCCGATGGCCATAAACATCGGATCTTTGGTCTCTATGTATTGTTTGCTTTGAGGAAAGAGTACCCAACCGTATTCTTTTTCGATTATGTTGTCTAACATCACGTCCATATCTTCACTAAGCGTGCCTCTCACCTTCTTTATGGCTTGTTCTTTAGTAATCATCTCGATTATTGGTGACACATCGATCTTTGCGGGCGCTGCCTCGTTTAACCCACCTCAACTATTTCAGCACTGCCGTGAGGGGCGGACGATGGGGTCGGAGGCGCGAATCACTCACCGTGGCGCCACTTTTCTGGCCAAGCTTTACCCTAAGTGGTGAGTCGATTACTGGCCATTGCCCCTTCAACACGTTGCGCGGGTCGTCACCTTCAAACACGAGGTAACTATACTTGCCGTAGTGCGGCAATTTCCGTGCGAGGCCTGTGAATGCGGCGGGACTGTCACACGCAAGCCACGCGATTGCATAGGCTCCATCCCTTGGGTGTCGTGCAGTAATCACGACGGCTTCCGCACTGCGGGTGACTGCCCGGTCGCCGACGCTGACACTGTCGTGAGCCAAGGAAAAGTGATACTTGCTTGCCGCGCTCGCGAGCTTGGATCGAAATCGGTTGGTCCACCCGAACAACCAAACGGACCGGTCGGAAGGGAGTGTCTCCAGTGTGTTGTCCCAGCGCCAATGAATATTGTCTCCCGCGCCCTGCGCCCAGCGCTCTGCCAGATCCCGATATCGCTCGCGCACCTGCGCCGGCGCCCGGGCTGGGACAACAATCAGCACGCGCTCCGCGCCAAAGAGTTGTCCCAGTGACGGGGGAATCTCTCTGCGATCGAGGCGCCGGAACACATCGAACTCCGGGTCGATAAGCACCAACCACGGCCGTGACCGTAAGCTGACTTCAAACCGGTTCTCGCGTGCATCTAGGATAACGTTTGTTCTGAGCGGTTGGGCCTCGTCCTCCAGATAAACGGCCACCGAAACGGATAGTTTATAACTCGGACCTGACTGTGTTTGCTTGAGAACGCCCACGAGGCGATGGGTATCGCCGTCACGGTGCGCATGAAGCTTGTCTACTTGCAAACGCGGTGCCCCGGTGCGCTCTACCCATTGTATAAACTCGGCGCTCAGATCAGCTCCACTTACAGCCTCGAACGCGCGCCTGATGTCAGAATAGCTGGCCGCGCGAAACTGATACGTCCTGTAGAAGTGCCTTAGGGCTCTGACAAAAACCTCATCCCCCAGTCGCAAACGCAGCATGTGGAAGAACATAAGCGCTTTACCGTATCCGATCGCTTGGCTTGTCTCATCATGACGACCCCAGAAGTCCGTCAATGCGGTGTCGCGCGCGTCCCCAGCATAATCCGCATATCTCTGCAGCGTCCCTCGCCGGTACTCGGCACCTCGGCCACCCTGCTCTGCAAGAAGGTGGTCGGCCAAGTAGGCGGTAAGCCCTTCACTCCAATTACCTCCACGTTTCGCCACATATACGCTATTGCCCCACCAGTTATGAAGAATCTCATGGGGATAGGAGGAATGGATGATGAATGGCAGCCGCATCACCTGCGGCCCAAGTAGCGTGAAAGAAGGCATGCCGTAGCCCGTTTCCCAGAAATTCTCGACCAAAGCAAATTTTTTGTAAGGATAAGACCCCAAGAGCCGGCTGTAGAGTTCAACGTAGCGCTGCGTGGCATCGAGATATTTCGTAGCCAGGGCGGCATCGGGGCTGCGCAAGAATACAAGAGCCGCTGGTTCTGTGTTTTCGTGTCGGTACTCATGATAACGCCCAGCAACTAGATAGATCTCTTCCTGTGGCTTAAGCTCGTGCCACCGCGTTCTTGCTACACCCGCACTCACAGCCACCTGTCCGTTTGATCCTTGACTAACCGCCCGCCAGCCAACGGGTAGAGCGACCTCCAGGGAAAAGGTCGACAGCGTGTCGGCAAAGTGTGGATACCAGTAGCTCTGCCCCGTGAGATACACGCCGTCGGCGGAAATTGCACCTGGCGTTGCGCGCTCGGTCTTTCCGTAAGCGTCATCCGGCCCCGCTAACCGGTGCTGGATAGCACCGGTGTAGCGCAGCGTGAAGCGTCTGTTTCCAGGCGCTAAGCGCAATCGATACCGTTGCACCGGCACGCCGATGTGTGACACGCCGAGCGGCATCAGCTCGAACTGCCCCCCTTCCAGGGTAAGATGTAGACCGGCATGTAGTGAAAAAGAGACCTCGTGTCGATCGGTGATCAGTTTATCGGGCAGGGTCACGGTGTCGCGGCCTATGAGCTGCCCGTTTTTCGGGTCAAGCGAAAGATCTAGATCGTGATGGATAACGGGAGCGGCGATTATCGGTGTGTTAAAGACCAGAATTGCTGCCCCCAGGAATCCAGCGAGAACCGTTCTCGCCGGCTTCCCTGCTCCCTGAGACGCATCTTCGAGACTGGTGAAGACCATTTTTGAATTTTGGATTACCGACTGTGATTGTATTACACGGATGACCGCCCAGCCGGGGTACAATGTCATAGGATCATAGCGGACTCATCGCATCGGGTCATTCATGAACATCCATTTTTTTTCCCAGGTATTCGTGGCACTGTTTGCTGTCGGATTGCTCGCTTGCGAGCCATCGACGGACAGTTATGCTAAGAAGATACATGCGGTTGCCGTCGCACCAACAGCTGAAGACTCCTTGGAGCACACCGCCGCGCCCGTGGACGTGAGAGCAATCGATCTCAGTGCATTGCCCGACCTGGACGCCATTATTCCCCAGCTGGCGCAAAAGCAAGTGGTTTTTGTTGGCGAAATTCATGATCGTTTTGGTCATCACCTGGCACAACTGGAAATCATCAAGCGACTACATAGGGCTCACAGTGATCTCGCGATCGGGGTCGAATATTTTCAAAGATCCTCACAGCCCCATCTTGATGCTTATATTGCCGGCGAGCTTGACGAAAAAGGCTTTCTAAAGAAAACCGAATACTTCGAGCGCTGGAGTTTCGATTACCGCCTCTACCGCCCAATTTTTCGGTATGCGCGTAAACACAATATTCCGCTTGTTGCCCTCAACATCCCCACGGAGATCAGTCGGAAAGTTGCGCTGTCGGGGCTGGGCAGCCTTACCGATGATGAGAAGGCGCAGGTTACAGCGCAAGTTGATAAATCAGATCTTGAGTACCGCGAATTGCTGCGAGCAGTATTCGAGGAACACCGGCAAAGGAATACAGAACTCGACAACTTCGACTACTTTGTGGAGGCGCAGCTGCTCTGGGATGAGTCGATGGCAGACAATGCCACAGGTTATCTACGGGAGTATCCGCAGCGCCATCTAGTCATCCTGGCCGGCAACGGACATCTCGTCTATGGTTCGGGGATACCCCGCCGGCTTCTACGGCGATTGCCGGTAACGTCTGCGACGGTCATCAATGCCAGCGGCCAGCCCGCCGAGCCAGATATGGCGGACTTTCTCGTTTTCCCCCCCAAAGTCACTCTTCCTTCTGCTGGCCTCTTGGGAATCTACATGCAAAAGAAGGAAACAAGTGTAGTTGTCGAGGATCTGGTCCCGCAAGGTGGGGCGGCCAAGGCCGGGCTAACAAAAGGAGATCAGCTCGTTGCCATACATGGTGAGGCTATCGAAACACTCGGCGATGTCAAAATCGCATTGCTCGATAAACGACCCGGCGACCGGATCAATATAACAGTCAAGCGCGACGCGTCATCCACATCCCCCGAGGTACTTGAGTTCGAGGTAGTGCTGACAGCGCATCAATGATACTCGCAGGTCTTGTTCCATAGCGCGCCACCGCTGTCTACTCGCGCAGCAACACGTCGCCCAGGGCGTCTCCCCCTTGCAAAGCCTGAGCGCATCCACGCACCACACAGGAGCGCGGGTCGTCGGCAATAAACACGGGCAGACCCGTCTCGTCAGCGAGCATATGATCGATGTCGCGCAGTAGTGCGCCCCCGCCCGTTATGATGATTCCCCTTTCGGCCACATCAGCGCTAAGCTCCGGCGGCGCTTGTTCCAGCGCGGTCTTTATCGCTCCGACAATCGGATATAGGCACTTGCTCAGTGTGGTATGAAGCTCGCTGCTGTCAATGTCCTGGCTACGGGGGAGGCCATCGCCTAAGTGCAGACCTGCGAACTGCGTACTACGGGCTGCGCTTTTGTGCCAGGCCGTGCCAATCTCGTGTTTAATTCGCGCTGCCGTGGCCTCCCCGACCACTAGCCCGTGCTTTTCGCGGATATAGCTGATGATAGCCGCATCCAGCTTGTCGCCTGCCACACGCAGCGAAACGGCGTGAACGATGCCACCGAGCGAAAGTACCCCGACCTCGGTCGTGCCACCGCCGATGTCCACCACCATCGATCCCGTCGGGTTAACGACCGGCAGGTCGGCGCCGATGGCCGCCGCTATCGGTTCTTCTATGAGATAGACTTCGCGTGCGCCAGCCGCCATGGTTGACTCGCGGATAGCACGTCGCTCGACCTGAGTGGCACCGTAGGGCACACAGATGACAACGCGCCGACTCGATTGAAACGCGCGGCTCTTCTGCACGCGGCGGATGAATTGCTGGAGCATTTCCCCAGTCACCGCGAAATCCGCGATCACACCGTCCTTGATCGGCTGTATTACCTGAATGTTACCGGGTGCACGCCCGATCATTTGCTTGGCCGCCTGCCCTAGTGCCAGGATGCTGTCGTTGTTGCGGGTGCCCGACGGGCCATGGCGAATCGCAACGACAGAGGGCTCATCCAGCACAATGCCCTTGCCCTGCACCGAGACTCGCGTGCTGGTGGTACCGAGGTCAATGGCCAGGTCGCTGGAGAATAATCCACGTAAGCGGCGTAACATGTGAGCCTCTCCGGTTCGTGCCGAAGGGCACGCCGGGCAAGTGTACCAACGAAAAAGGCTGGCTGCTCGACTATATTTCGCTTGATCGGTTTTCCCCCCGAATGACGAACCACTAACGTCCCGCCACCCGCCCTTTTTCCACTTGCCGTCTCCTGAGGGGCCTTGCCTTCCGTCCTTCGTACCACGTATTTGCCGTCCGGCGATCCGACAGTTTCATATATCTAACTTCATTTATCTAACGTCATGGTTCGAGTGGTTCTAGTTACCACGCGCTAAATCGAGTCTGGCCCGACTTATTTCTTGCCAAGAACGATGCCGCTACCGCGCTCTTCGTAGATGGGCGCAGGGAGATCCGGTACGTACTTGCCCTACCTTTCCCGTTGCTGTCCCAGACGAACTGCTTCCGCCACCATTCGTCAAGCTTGGTGTCCGCACACCTGAAAAAATCATCTGAGAGACCTTAACTTGTGGCACCTTTGCGAGGGCACGCGCATTTGGGTGGAAAGATCGAAAACATGGCATTGACACGAGCGCGACACCGAAGACAGCCAAGGCCAGGGTCGCGCGCATTAAAATCCTGCGCCGCTCGGCAGGCATAACTTCGCCAGAATACCGTTTGGTGACGTAAGACTGAACTACTTGCTCATAGAGATCCTTCAGGCTTGGCTCTGTTTACGAATGGCCTGATCTGGACTCTGTCCCGGATCGGTAATAGGGTATTGGCCCCCCACACCTGGAGCCGATACTCATGCTCGAGCAAGCACGTGCCGAACTCGCACCCACCGGCGTCCTTCGCGCCGGCATCAATATGTCCAACTTCCTGCTGGTCACCGGAGAGACGCAGGAGGGCGATCCGGATGGTGTCTCACCCGACATGGCCCGGGCGGTGGCCGACCGCTTGGGCGTTCCGCTTAAGCTCGTGCCGTTCAAGACCCCGGGCGAGCTGGCGGACGCCGCGGTGGAAGATGTCTGGGACATCGGCAACATCGGCGCCGAACCCGAACGCGCGAAGAACATCGCCTTCACCCCAGCCTACGTGGAGATCGAGGCCACGTACCTGGTACCGGCGGGATCGCCGATCCAGAGCATCGACGAGGTAGACCGAGAGGGCGTGCGCATCGCTGTATCCGCGCGCAGTGCCTACGAGCTCTGGCTCAGCGACAACATCAAGCACGCGGAGCTGGTAATGGCCAAGGGCCTCGAGGGTTCCTTCGACACCTTCGTCGAGCAGAAGCTGGAGGCCCTGGCAGGTCTGCGGCCACGTCTGGTCGACGAAGTTAACAAGCTCCCGGGCGGGCGCATCCTGGATGGTAAGTTTACCGCCGTGCAGCAAGCCATCGGCACCAAACCCGACCGCGAGGCCGGCGCCGCGTTCCTGCGCGACTTCGTGGAGGAGGCGAAGGCGAGCGGTTTCGTGGCGAGCCTCATCGACAAGCACGGCGTGTCAGGCCGGCTCACGGTGGCACCGCCGGCTTGAGGGTGACGAGAGGTAACCGCCCCGGAGGAGACACGTAGTGCGGCAGCGATTCAGCGCCCGAGAATTGAAACATTGGTGCGCCCGGAGAGATACTCGGCACATCCCTTAACCTATTTAACTACCAAGCTCGGCATCAAGTTCTTTCTCGGCTACGTTCGGTGCGGTCCTATCGAGAATCTTAGCATCGCGAATACTTGCTACTGAAAAACTACGCAGTGCGTCGCGCAGATGACACCACGCATCGAGATACCAGTTGTTGCGATAATGTATGAGTCGCTGTGGAGAAACCTCGCACACGAACTCCTCGTCTCGCGCCCGGTTGTAGTGAGTAATGCGTAGCTGCTTGCGCGCTAGCAAAGCGCTGCTGATGACCCCGAAGTGCTCCGGCACTACGGGGCGCGATCCCTGCGTCAGCGCACGAATGCCTGTTCGCACTTCTTCCGCGGGATGGCCAGTACTATCGAGCGCCATGGCAATGCTCGCTTTCAAGGCTCTTGCAAGAAACGGTCCCTGGGGTCACGCGCGTGGCCGTGATATTGGATTCCACCAGCCGACTGGATCCGGTACCGTTGCAAGTCGCGGCAGGCGCGTTGGGAATCACCCTGCTTCTCTCCGGCAAGACCGAATCCCCGGACGAGTTTCAAGACACCTTCGCTGAGATGGTCGGCGACCATGCCGACGCGGTCGGTGCAAGCGGCCTTGGCCGGCACCCCGGGTCCTTTTGCCGCCCAATCGAACTTCGCCGGCCAGAAGGTTTTCGCGGCCTACGCGGTTATTCCTGACTTGCGATGGGTGGTGCTCGTCGAACGCCCCGCCGCCGAGGCTTACGCACCGCTGTATGCCTCCCTCGTTCGCAGCGGCGTTCTGCTGTTCATTGGCCTCGGTATGGCTGTCTTGGCGAGCCTCCTGATTGGCTTCCGGGTCGTGCGACCGTTGCAAGCACTCCGGCAGGGGGTAGCGCGGATTGGCGGGGGTGAGCTAGATCACCGCATCGACGTTCAGACCGGCGACGAACTGCAAGTGTTCGCCGACGAGTTTAACCAGATGACAGCCAAGCTGCGGGAATCGTACGCCAACATCGAACGCGTAAGTCAATTGAAGCGATTCTTCTCGCCGCAACTCACCGAGCTTATTGTCTCCTCTGATGAACAGAAGCTCACAGATGACCACCGCCGGGAAATTACTGTGGTCTTCTGTGACCTGCGAAACTTCACGGAATTCTCATCGATCGCTGAGCCCGAAGAGGCGATGCGAGTGCTTCGGGAGTACTACAAAGCTATTGGCTCGTTGCTACGCCGTTTCGAGGCGACCATTGAGCACTTCGCCGGAGACGGGCTGATGGCATTTTTCAACGATCCGTTGCCTTGCCCAGATCCCGAGGCGCGCGCAGTCCGCATGGCAGTGATGATGCAACACGACGTCGGCGAGCTCATCGAGGCATGGCGCAAGCGTGGCATCAAATTAGGTTTCGGAATTGGAATCTCCTCGGGGTACGCCACACTGGGACACATCGGCTCCGAAGAACAGTTCCACTATGCAGCTATCGGTTCTGTGGCGAATCTCGCGTCGCGACTTTGCGATGAGGCACGAAGCGGACAGATCCTGATTACTGAGGCGGTTTGCGCGGCGGTCGAAGAGCTCGCCGACGTAGAACGCATCGGGGAGCTCTCACTCAAAGGATTCCCCAAATCCGTCCCCGTCCTCCAGGTGGTCGGGCTTAAGGAACGGACCTCCGTAGGTCCGTGAACGGTCAGCCGTGAACAGTCAACGGTAATTCGGGAACCATGAACGGTAAATGGTGATCGATGATCCGCCAACTGTTAGAGGTTAGTCAGAAAAGGTTTTCGCTTTTTTGTTTTGTAGGATTAGAAGACATCTCTACCTCGGCATTACTACTCTCGAACAAACCGCCCTTACCTCCTCATACACCCTTTCAGGCTCATCCTCATACCGCCTCGAAAAATGAAACGGAACCAAATGCTCCACCCCGGCGGCGGTCGCAATCTCGCCACAGGCGCGCGCCGTCAGGTGGCCGGTGCTTATTGCCTTGTCCACATCCTCTTCGACAAATGTCGCCTCGCAAAAAAACGTGTGCGCCCCTTTGGCGAGTCCCGTCAGGCGCTCGCGGTTATCGGCGGTGTCGGCGAGATCGGTGGCATAGACGAGCTTCTGTCCCGGCGCGATGAGCACCAGGTCATCGCCCAACACACTGGCGCGTTCCGTTTGACCTCCGGGAAGCCGGATCAAGGCCTCGCGCTTATCGTCGGCGATGCGTTGCTTGAGCTCGCCCAGCCACGGTCCCACCGCGAGCCCACGCGCGATTAGACGCTCCTTTCTGATATTGAGCTGTCGCGGCGGCTCGAACGCGAACGCCAGCACCGGGGTGCGGTGATCGACGGTGATCGCACGCACGCGAAACGCAGACTCATCGAGCACCACCCCATCGGTGACCGGCACCTCGTCCATTTTCGATACAACGGCATGTCCCGCCTGGATCGCAAAACGAATCAAGCGCGTGTCGTGAAGCTCGGCCACCTCGAACCGCGGGCCGTGCTCGCCGATGCGATCCCAGTGGATACCGCTCACCAGGCCGACGATGTTATCGGCGATGCCGGGCGGTCCGTATAGGCGGCATACGGAAAAATCGCCGATGCGCGAGCGCAGTAACCAGAGAAATCCCGCAATGTGATCGATGTGAGCGTGACTGATAAAGACATCGGTCACTTGGTGGGCAACGCGATTCGGCAGCCGCCCGCCTTCCCCTAGATCAAACAACAGGCTGCGCTTTTGGTGGCGTAGGCGCAGATGCAACAGCGGATCACCGAAGATGCCGTTGACCAGCGTCACTGTCGCCGCCCCCACCCGGGCTACCGGACAGGGTCCGCCGTCGCTGCCGGCGCCGGGATAGGGCGCGACATCGGGGGGCGGAATATATTGCAGCGTGGTCGACCCAAACGGTTTGGCCGTGTTCAACAATCCGTTCTCACCACGCCTTGCGTCGCGCACCAAGAGAACGTTTGCCGATGCGTGCCCACGTGGGGTTAGCACCTCCAGGCTGTCGCTATCGACGTGCACGACTTCGCCCAACGCGAGGGTGCGCGCTCCATCGAGTAACGCGATCTGCCGGCCGCGCCACGCCGCCGGCACGTCGATCGGGGGCGGGGTGCCGATGAGTTGGACATCGGACAATGCGATGTGCGTTTCTTCGCTATTCGCAAGATAGGCATCCCACAGCCGGGTACGTTGGCGCGCGCGCTGACGCTTGCTCGCCCGGTGCGCCGCCGATGATGCTGGCACCACAAACACGTGAGACGCGATGGCGGCAAGCTCGCTCGGGTATGGCGGCGCAGCACCCGCCCGGGCCAATACCAACACCACCTCGATGCCGGCCGCTTCGACCAGGTCCACCAAGAGCTCGGCCCCCGCCACACCGCGCGACACACCCGGGGCATCGATGAACAGCACGCCGTCAAGGCCTGGTACTGCCAGCCTCCTGGTGGCTGAGACCAAAGGCAAGCGAAAGCGCCCGGCATCGAGGGTGCAAAGCGCTTCGAGCGCGATGCGCCCCCAGTCCTTACCGTGCCACTCGCCGAGGCACACCGCACCGGGTATGCCGAAGGTGGGGGCACCCGGGTCGGCGCCGATACACCGCACACGCCGCCCGGCGTTCACCAACGCGCCAGCAAGCGTCGTGGCCAACGTCGATTTACCGATACCCGGTTCGCCGAAGAACAGCACGCGCCGATCGCGCGACAATACCCGATCGATGATGATGTCGGTCGAGTACTCCAAGGCAGGCAGAATGTTTACATCGATCATGGTGATCCGTAATCGCCGCTCGCGACAACTGCTCCTGCGTTGCTCTAATTTCCGACATCCCTGTCGGTCGCCGGCGCGACTCTAACTGCTACATCCGCGTAGTCGTGCTCCATGCATTGCCCTAACTTCCTACCTCCTGTAGGTCGCCTGCACTCGTGGCACTTGTGCATTTGACCTCCACGAAGGCAGGAAATGCAAAAGGATTGTAGGAACAATCCCAGCCATACACGTCAGAACAATCTTTTCCCTGCACATCGGCTGATCTGTACACGGTAAACTGTGAGTCGTGGTCCGTAAACCCTCAGGAGCTTAAGTCTTGAGGCACCTCGATAGGCATCAGGCAGCCTTTTTGGTCACTTTCACTTGCAACCGTACACGTTCGGTATCTTGGAGTACTTTGATAATGGCGAATAGGCTTTCGGCGGTTGGGTTGCCGCGCGGGCCGAGCATTCTTTGCAGGCTCTTACTGGGTTTTTCAACCGCCTCGGCCAAACCATCAAAAGTAATGGTGGCGTTTACGTAATCACGCAGCATGGCCTTGCCCGCTTGTAGATCTCCCACCAGAAACTCGTTAATTGCTTCTGTTAATAACGCTGCGCGAAACCGACGATCACGTTGAGCGCGCGCCCATACGGTCTTGCGGAAATTTCTAGTAATCGGCATAGATTACCCCTTTCTCTTACGAGACTTGTACTCGGCCCATAATTCTGGGCGTTACCGATGTCCTTGCGTTGGCGCTTTTTCGTGCCACCGCGTAACAGGATCACCAACGCATTGCCCTCTTGTCCGAAATACTCGATAGCCTGGGCCGAAATCGATTCGATACCCGAATACACCATTGCCGACGGATTTAACGTTCGACATGTTGCCTTGTTCGAGTCGGTACAGGGCGGTAGCCACCTGGGCTGCCGCCTTCGGGTTGAGACGCGTAAACGATTTGCCGAACGGCGAAGAGACATCCCGCTCCGAGTACTCGATCACTCTGCGTCCGGCATAACCTATAGTAACATATAAGTTACCAATGTCAAGTGAAACGAGGTCGTGACCCGCGAACGGTAATCGGTGATTGGTGAATGGCAAACAATTATCTGTAAACCGTGATCCGTGAACGGTCAGCGGTGAACCGTGATCGGTGTCCCAACCCGATCGTGCCCAATGAATGGGGAGGGGTTTTGCTTTTCTTGCCCTTCAAGCAAGCCGAGGCCGCTCTTGCGCATCCATGCGCTTGCGGCACAGTGCATCCATGCACGTCACGAATCGCGCCGGCGAAGGGAAGTTAGAGCAATGCAGGAGTAATTGCCGGGGCGAGACCGGGTTAATACAACCGTCGCGTCAGCGACACCAGTTGCTAAACCCCACTACAAAACTCAATCCTATTGTGCCCTTTGCTTTTGGCGATCCGGCAACAACGTTGCACCTGGATCAATAACTCCCGGGGATCTCTCGGTTGCACCGTCACGAGTACGATCCCGGTACTGATGCCAAACCGAAAACTACCCCCATTCTCGCGAAATTCAGATGTCTGTATTTTCGAGCGCACCAAACGGGCGCAACGTAAAGCATCATTTTCCCGGCAATCCTGGAGCAACAGTGCCAACTCCTGACCACCTATGATGGTGAGGCTGCCCGGTTCCGGCACGTTAGCCAAAAGCAGATTTGCCACCTGTTGCAGCAGGCGTTCACCGATGGCGTGATGTCTACTCTCGCCAACCGTATCCAGACCACTGACATACATATAGACGAGTGCGTACTCGCCATCCCTACGCATCGAGATCTGTTCTACGTGTTGCTGGAATTCATGGTTGCTAACCTGAGCGAGATCGTTTTTACGGCGCGTGTTGTTGGTCATATGATAGTTTTTTGTCGAAATCATCACCGTTTGAATGCCTTGGACTAAGCATTCGCTCATCGAAGTATTTAGGTAGGACATTACGCCGTCGACCCGCGCCGCGATATCCGTAGCGGCACGGATAGGCAACGGAAACCAGGCAGGGTCTCGGGGTAACCGCTGCGCCGGCCCACGTTGTCGGCCAACCATGGGGAGCGTTGTCAGTCGGTCGATTTATAGACGCCGCATAGCTTGGCCATATCGACGAGATCCGGGACTGATTGAGCTTGCATCTTCTCCATCACGCGCGCTCGGTGGTTATCGACGGTTCGGTAGCTGATGTCGAGTTGCCGCGCGATTTGTTTATTAGAGGCATTGGCGGCGCCGGCGACAAGTAACGCCATCACTTCTTTTTCACGTGCGGTCAATCGTTCGAAACGTGCTTTGATCGCGTTGCACTCGACCTCCTTCTGACGGTTTCGGGCATCTTGGGCAAGCGCCTCTTCGATACGCCCCAACAGTACTCCCTGTCGATAGGGCTTCTCAAGAAATTCAATGGCACCCCTTTTAATCGCGCGCACCGACATCGGAATGTCGCCATGGCCAGTAACGAAAATAATCGGGATATTGCAATGCCTCGCGGTGAGCGCGTCTTGAAGCTCGAGTCCGCTCATCCCCGGCATTTGTACATCCAGCACCAAACAACCAGGCCGGTCAACATCGTGCGAGGTTAGGAAAGCTTCGGCAGACTCGTAGCTCTCCACCGACCAACCTCGCTTTTTTAGCGACAGCGTGAGCGCCTTACGGACGGCATGATCGTCGTCGACGACGAACACAGTAGGTTGCGTATCCAACGCGCTATCGCTCCAAACTCAAAGGCAGGGTAAAGTGAAACGTGGTGCCATCACCGGCGCCGGTGTCTACCCATAAGCGTCCACCATGGGCCTCGATGATCGACCGGCTTATCGATAGCCCCATGCCCAAGCCCTCGGGCTTGCTGGTCAGAAACGGTTTGAACAGTCGAGCCGCCGCCTCAGCGTCCAATCCGGGACCCGTGTCATGCACCGTGACCTGCACAGTACCGTTCCCTTGGGTCGCAGTGGCGATTTTCAGTTCTCGAGGGCTGCTGTTCGCGAGTTCCATCGCTTCCAGACTGTTACGCCCCAGGTTGACGAGTACCTGCTGGATCTGCACTTTGTTAAGCATCAGGGGACACAGATTTTCCGCCAGCGTCAGCTTGGTTTCCACGCTCTTATTGCGGAACTCCGGGTTGGCAAATTCCACGGTATCTCGTATCAAGGCGTTTAAGTCCTCCAATGACTTCTGCGTAGCTTGCTTACTCACGAACTGCCGCAGGTTGCGAATGATGTCACCCGCGCGCTGCGTTTGCCCGTGAGCTTCACCCAAAGCCTCAAGGAGCTCATCATCGGGATGCGGACTGGAACGTGCCATGGTGGCCGCAGCATCGCAGTAGTGGGCAATAGCGGTCAATGGTTGGTTCAACTCGTGCGCCAAGCTGGATGCCATTTCACCCATCGCACCCAGCCGGGACGTGTGGGCGAGCTGATGGAGTAGCTCCCGGTTTCGAA
>Ga0224508_10001593_pt1 | contig 20212 bp, 16 predicted proteins | sample SF_Jan12_sed_USG_4_FD_170157 | JGI IMG/M metagenome (GOLD analysis project Ga0224508, IMG submission 170157) | Sediment microbial communities from San Francisco Bay, California, United States - SF_Jan12_sed_USGS_21 | ecosystem: Environmental > Aquatic > Marine > Sediment | place: USA... | reverse complement strand
CGATATCGAAGCCGTAAACGACGCCCGGGACACCCAGGCGCACGATACAGTGATCATAACCTGCATCGCGCCGCCGGCGGCTTTCCCAGCCGTCCATCCACTTGCCGTGCTCATCGTATTTATCTGGAGTGAATATCGGATCGGCAGGCGCAATCAAACGCTCGCGTGAGGCGAAAAATTCGTCGCTGGCATGCACGACTTCCGCGCCCAGACGCGGTTGCGCGAGGTTTATCCAACGCCGGAAGGGGTTGTCATCGCTGTTCATAAGACGGTTCGTTCTCGGTTACGATCGCCGGCAGAATTTCCTGGCGGTTGCTGTTGCGTACGGCCTCCACGAAGGGAAAGCCTCGGCGGACGAGTCGCCGGTCAGTTCGCCGGCTACGGCGGCGCGACCGGCAAGGTCCGGATGTGCGCGAATCGGTGCCAGGCGTTGTGCGTGGGGAGCCGCATCCACGCAGGATGCCATTCCAGCGTCGAGCCAGTCCACAGTGTCCAGTTGCGGTCCCCGATTATCCCACACGCGTTCCGCAACCAAGGGCGAGTGTTCATGGATTTCGCCAAAGCGCGCTACGAAATCCTCGTGCGCGAGTGTGCTGGGTACTTCACTGAAGCCGCGCTCAGGCATCGGCATCAGCCGGCAGAGGATGATGCTGCCGCCAATGTTCGGCGATATCGATGCGTCGGCACAACCACACAGCCTCGTGTTGCTGCACGTAGTCGAGAAACCTCGCGAGGGCTGCAGCCCTGCCCGGGCGCCCGGCCAGGCGGCAATGCAGGCCGACCGACATCATGCGCGGCACGCTCTCGCCTTCCCGATACAGGACATCGAAGGCATCGCGCAGGTACTCGTAGAACTGGGTGCCGGAATTGAATCCCTGCGGGCTCGCGAATCGCATGTCGTTGGCGTCGAGCGTGTAGGGGATCATCAACTGCGGGGTGCCGTGCGTCGTATCCCAATAAGGCAGATCATCGGCATAGGTGTCCGCATTGTAGGCAAACCCGCCCTCCTCGCTCACCAGACGGTGGGTGTTCGGGCTGCAGCGTCCCAGGTACCAGCCAAGCGGCCGAGTTCCGGTAACCTGCGTGTGTATGTCGATGGCCTTCTGCAGATGTTCGCGCTCCACGCTCTCGGGCACATATTGGTAGTCGATCCAGCGGTAACCGTGACTGGCGATCTCCCAGTCGCTTGCCAGCATGGCATCGACCGCGCCCTGGTTGCGCTGCAGCGCCATTGCCACACCGTAAACGGTTACCGGTACCTGCCGCTCGGTGAACAGGCGCTGTAAACGCCAGAACCCGGCGCGCGAGCCATACTCATAGATCGATTCCATGTTCACGTGGCGCATGCCGTAGACAGGTTTTGCGCCGACGATTTCGGACAGGAAAGCCTCCGCTGCAGGGTCCCCGTGCAATACACAGTTCTCGCCGCCTTCTTCATAGTTGATAACGAACTGTACGGCCAGACGGGCACCACCGGGCCAGTTTGCCTGGGGCGGAGTAGCGCCGTAACCTGCCAGATCGCGCGGGTAGACCATGATTATTCGACGTTCGCGCCGCCGCTGAACCAGGCTTCCAGCAGCGCGCGCTCGGCGTCCGTTATATTGGTAAGATTGCCGATCGGCATGGCCTTGGTCACCACCGTCTGCTGGTGAATCTGCGCGGCCTGGGCGACGATTTCCCCGGCCGTGTCGAAGGCCACCCCTTTGGGCGCGGCGGCAAAACCGGGCTGAGTCGGCACCCGGGCGTGGCAACCAGCACAACGTTTCTGCACAACCTCCCGCACTTGCGCGAACGTGACTTTCGCGCTGGCTTGCGCGGGTGCGGAACCCGGGCTGGGTGCGATGGCAATGGCGAGCGCCAGTAACAGCACGACAGCCACCGCGATCGGTACCGGCGACGCTTTGCCGAAGTGCCGTGCCACGAAGTATACGCGTACCGCCGCGCCCGCCAGCGTCACGACTATGAGTATCAGCCAGTTGTATTCGTGCCCGTAAGTCAGCGCGTAGTGATTGCTGACCATTACAAACAACACGGGGAGCGTGAAGTATGTGTTGTGCACCGACCGTTGTTTTGCACGCTCACCGTGCGCGGGATCGGGCTCGCGGTTCTCCTGCTTCGCTGCAACCAGATCGGATTGTCCGGGAATGATGACGAAAAATACGTTGCCGACCATTATCGTTCCGAGCATGGCGCCGAAATGGATATAGGCGCCGCGGCCGCTGAACAGTTCGCACAATCCCCAGGCTGCCAAGCTCACCAGTACGAACAGCACCGAGCTCAAGGTCGTCTGATTGTTTCCCAGGGGCGATTTACACAACAGATCGTAGACCACCCAGCCGGCTATCAATGACGCTATGCCCAGTGCGATCGCTACCGGTTTGCTCAGATCGGCGACGTCCGGATCGATCAGGTAAATTTCCGCGCCGTACCAGTAGATCAGCGCCATCAGGAACATGCCGGATATCCAGGTCCAGTAAGCTTCCCATTTGAACCAGTGCAGGTGCTCCGGCAGTACCGCTGGAGCCACTCTGTATTTCTGTGCGTGATAGAAACCGCCGCCGTGGACCGCCCACAGTTCGCCACCGACACCGCGGTCTGCGTCGCCGTTCTGTTTCGGAGCCAGCAGATGGTTGTCCAGCCAGACGAAGTACAGCGATGCACCGATCCAGGCGACGCCGGTGACGAAATGTACCCAGCGGCCGATCAGGCTCAACCAGTCGACGATATAACCTTCCACGCGGTCGGATCCCGTATCGGCGGGCGCCGGCGCATTTGCACCGGCTCCCGCCTGCGCTATTGCAGATGCTCAGGCCGTGCGGTATGCACCAGCCGAGAGAGGCAGCATGGGGTTACTGCGGCAACTTGTCATCAACGCCCTGCACGTAGAAATTCAGCCCCAGCAGCGTGCCGTCATCCGCACGCTCGCCGGCCTTAAGCCAGGGTGTGCCGTCTTGTTTGTTTATCGGGCCGGTAAACGGCGCCAGATCGCCGGAGCGTATTTTGGCTTCGGTATTCATGGCCATGGCTTTCACGTCGTCGGGCATGTTGGTGTACGGCGCCATGGTGAGAATGCCGTCCACCAGACCATCCCAGGTGGACTGGGATTTCCAGGTACCGTTCATCGCGGCCTCGATGCGCTTGATGTAGTAAGCGCCCCAGGTATCGATAATAGCGGTAAGCTGGGTCTTGGGACCGGCGGCGATCATGTCTGAGGCCTGTCCGAACGCATGGATGCCGCGCTCGGCGGCCACCTGCATGGGAGCTGTGGAATCTGTGTGCTGGGTGAGAATGTCGACGCCCTGGTCAATGAGCGCTTTTGCCGCATCGGCTTCCTTGCCTGCATCGAACCAGGTGTTGACCCATACCACTTTCAATTTGAAGTCAGGGTTGACCGTCTGCGCGCCTAGCACGAAAGCATTGATGCCCTGCACTACTTCCGGAATCGGAAACGAGGCGATGTAACCGGCCACGCCCTGCTTCGACATTTTGGCGGCGATCTGACCCTGGATGTAGCGGCCTTCGTAAAAGCGCGAGTTGTAGCTGGTGAGGTTGTCGGCGGTCTTGTAGCCGGTGGCATGTTCGAACTTCACTTTGCGGAACTTTTTAGCGACTTTCAGCGTCGGGTCCATAAAGCCGAACGAAGTCGTGAATATGATGTCGCACCCAGAGCGCGCGAAACGCTCGATCGCCCGGTCGGCATCCGGACCTTCTGCGATGTTCTCCACGAAAACGGTCTCGACTTTGCCGCCGAAATGCTTTTCTGCTTCCAGACGGCCGATGTCGTGTGCTTGGGTCCAGCCGCCGTCCGTTTTCGAACCGACATAGACAAAGCAGGCTTTGAAGTCTGCCGCGGTGACGTTCCCGGCCAGTGCCAGTGCAACGCTGGCGATCAGTACAGATAAGCTTCGTTTCATTGTATGCGTTCCTCTCTCGGTAAAGTGTTTGTTATAAGGTCCGGACAGTCGCCGAACATACAGCGATTCTAGCGAATCTGGCGCTGCTTGTTGGCACTGCCGGAGTTGCGAATCTCCACGTCATCGGTTGGGCACGAACGGCCGCCCCAGTGACGCGGGAGTGTTGAGCAGCGTCAGCCGGCGATTGCGGGAAATTATGACCAGCACCGCAATGGTGGCCAGATAGGGCAGCGCCGAAAGCAGTTGCGAAGGAATGCCCACACCCAGCGCCTGCGCATGCAGTTGCCCGATGGTAACGCCGCCGAACAGGTAAGCGCCTGCCAGTACGCGCCACGGCCGCCAGGAGGCGAACACGACCAGCGCCAGCGCGATCCAGCCACGTCCCGAGGTCATGTTCTCCACCCATTGCGGGGTGTAGACCAGCGACAGGTGTGCGCCCGCAAGACCTGCGCAGGCGCCGCCGAACAACACGGCCAGATAACGTGCGCGTATGACGCCGATGCCCAGCGCATGCGCCGACTCATGGTTGTCCCCGATGGCGCGCAATGTCAGGCCAGCGCGTGTGCGAAACAGAAACCACATCACGCCGACGACCAGCGCCAGCGATATGTAAAAAATCGGATCCTGCCCGAAAACCAGCCGGCCGATCAGCGGGATGTCACTGAGTCCCGGGATATACAGGCTGGGCAGCTTTTGTCCGGCGATGCCAACGAATTTCTCGCCGATCAGTCCGGACAGCCCGAGCCCCAACAGCGTGAGCGACAGCCCGGACGCGACCTGATTGGTAGCGATGCTGAGTGTGAGAAATCCGAATAGCAGCGAAAACAGCGCCGCCGCGAACACCGCGCCGATCAGTCCCAGCCAGGGCGATCCCGTCGTCGCAGTGAGCACAAAGCCACACACGGCACCCATCACCATCATGCCTTCCACGCCCAGATTGAGCACGCCCGAGCGTTCCACCACCAGTTCACCCAGCGCGGCGATCAACAACGGCGTGGATGCGGTGGCGATGGTCAGCAGAATATTTTCAGCGATCTCCACGACTGTCTCCCGCGGTTGTGCCGCCGGTTACACGCACCTGGTAATGGATCAGGGTGTCGGTCGCGAGCACGAAGAACAGCAGCATGCCTTGGAACACGCGCACCACTTTGTCGGATAAGCCGAGTGCAATCTGCGCCGCCTCGCCGCCCAGATAAGTCAGCGCCAGAACCAGCCCCGCAGCGACGATGCCGAGCGGGTTCAGCCGCCCCAGGAAGGCGACGATAATGGCCGTGAAACCATAACCGGGTGAGATCACCGGGCGTAGCTGGCCGCTGGCACCGGCGACCTCGGCAATGCCCGCGAGTCCCGCCAGTGCACCGGACAAACCAAAGGCAAAGAACACCATGCGGCTACTGGAGAACCCGGCGAAACGCCCGGCCCGCGGGCTCGCGCCTACCACCTGGACTTCGAACCCCTTGAGAGTCTTACGCAGCATCAACCAGACGCCTATGGCCGCGACCAGCGCAAACACGATACCCCAGTTGGCACGTCCGTATTCACTGAATAATTCCGGCAGAATGGCGGCATCGTTGAATATCCGGGTTTCGGGAAAATTGAAACCTTCCGGGTTGCGCCAGGGTCCGCGCACCAGCCAGTCGAGCAGCAATTGCGCCACGTACACCAGCATCAGGCTGGTAAGAATTTCGTTGGTGTTGAAACGTGTCTTCAACAGCGCGGGAATGCAGGCGTAAGCGCAGCCACCCAGCACCCCGAACAACAGCATCAGGGGTAAGGTGGCGAAGTTGGCGAAATCGGGCCACAGCACCGGCAGCGCCGAGCCGGTGATTGCGCCGACGACGAACTGCCCTTCGGCACCGATATTCCAGTTGTTGGACAGGAAGCAGACACTCAAACCCACTCCGATGAGGATCAAGGGCGCCGCCTTGATAGCCAGTTCGTGCAGCGACCACGTCTCGATGAGTGGTTCGACAAAATAGGTATACAGCGTGACCAGCGGATCCAGCCCCTGCGCGGCAAACATTATCGAGCCGGCAAGCAGCGTGAGCCCGAAAGCGATAAACGGCGTGAACACACTCAACACACGCGACGGGTATTGCCGTCTGACCAGTGCCAGCTGCATCAGGCAGCGCTCCCCATCGATGCGCCGCCCATCAGCAAACCGATGGTTTCCAGGGTGGCTTGTTCACGCGGTATCGGCTCGCTGAGTTCGCCGTCGTGCATTACCGCCATGGCATCGCAGACCTCGAACAACTCGTCGAGATCCTGGCTGATCAACACCACGGCGGAACCGTTGCGCGCCAGCTCGATCAGCGCCTGGCGGATGTGGGCGGCGGCACCGGCATCCACTCCCCAGGTCGGCTGGTTGACCAGCAACACCCGGGGCTGGCGGTCTAGTTCGCGGCCGATGATGAATTTCTGCAGGTTACCGCCTGACAACGTTCCGGCTGCAGGGTCCGGCCCGCCGCAACGCACATCCAGCGCTTCGATAACCGCGCGCGATTTGGCCATCAGGCGCGCGCGCTGCACCCAGCCGGCCGTACCCAGAAATTCGGCATGGTCGCTCGCATGCCGGGACAACAGAAGGTTCTGCGACAACGACAGGCTGGGTACGGCGCCGTGACCCAGCCGTTCTTCGGGCACAAACGCGGCGCCTAGAGCGCGCCGGTGACCGATACCCAGCGCGCCGGCATCGGTGCCGCAGAGCCGCACCATGTCCGGTTCGGACTGCAGGACTTCCCCCGACACCGCTTCGAAGAATTCCGACTGGCCGTTACCGGCAACACCCGCGATGCCGATAATGTCCCCTGCGTTTACCTGCAGCGAGATATCGCGCAAAGCCACCGCAAAGGGTGTTTCTGCCGGCCGGTTGAGATGGCGGATTTCGAACAGGACCTCCCCTCTGTCATGCACGCTCTCGCGCTCCACGGGTTTCAAGTCCTTGCCAACCATCATGCTGGCCAGCGACGCGGCGGTCTCTTCGCGCGGATCGCACGCGCCCACCACCCGGCCCTGACGCAATACGGTGGCGCGGTCACACATACGCTGCACTTCCTCCAGGCGATGCGAGATGTACAGAATGCTCCTGCCGTCCGCGCGCAGTTTCTCCAGCGTCTCGAACAGGCGTTCCGCTTCCTGCGGGGTGAGCACCGAGGTCGGCTCGTCGAGGACCAGCAGGCTCGGCTCCTGCAGCAGGCAACGCACGATCTCGATACGCTGGCGCTCGCCGACCGACAGATCGCCCACCATTGCCAGCGGATCCAGCGGCAATCCGTATTCCTGTGACACGCGGCTGGCCCGCTCGACGATAGTGCTCGCCTCGGGTGCATCGTCCAGCGACAGCGCAATGTTCTCTGCGGCACTGAGCGCTTCGAACAGCGAGAAATGCTGGAACACCATGCCGATGCCGAGATGGCGAGCCTCGCGCGGGCTTGCCACGTGCTCCGGCGAGCCCTGCCAGCGCATTTCCCCGGCATCCGGTTGCAGCACGCCGTAGATCATTTTCACCAGGGTGCTCTTGCCCGCCCCGTTTTCGCCCAGCAGCGCGTGGATCTCGCCGGGCAGAATCGCCAGCGACACGTCGTCGTTGGCCAGCGTACCGGGGAATTCCTTGCGTATCCCCTGCATCTCCAGCAGCGGGACTCGAGGTTGCACGTGACTCATGGCGACGCCGCCGCGGCGGCGGGCGATGGGTGAAGTCCGTTGCGCACGGACGAACACGAGGTGCCGTTGGACATTGTTATTTTTCTATTCTCCGCGTACCACGACAGGGTGTGGCGGTTGGGCTTCGTTGACTTGACGCTGACCGTATTCGATAAGCAGTTGCGCCGCAACCGCTACGGCGATCTCGGCGGGTTGCTTGCCGTTGATTCCAGCGACGCCGATGGGGCACACGAGCCGCTTCAGGGTGGGTGCCGAGATGCCACGCGCGTGCAGGCGCTTCTCGAATTTAAGGCGTTTTGAGCGCGATCCGATCAAACCGCAATAACTGAAATCGCCTCGGCGCAGGATGCGTTCGCAGATAGCCTGATCCAGCGCATGGCTGTGCGTCATGACGATGTAGAAGCTACCAGGCGAAGCGTCGTCGACACAGTACTCCGGGGCGGAACTGTCGATTCTGCGAACGTTTGCGGACGCGGTGCCGGGAAATTCGTCCGCGCGCGTATCGATCCATGAAATCTCACACGGCAGTTGTGCAAGCAGCGGCACCAGCGCTTTACCTACGTGCCCGGCACCGAACACCAGCATCTGTAAATCGCTTGGGTAGAACGTCTGCACAAATGCCTGCACCGGCCGTCCATTGCGGTCGTTCAGCGTGCACAGCTGAGACGCGCCGCGAGTACGCAACATATCGCGCGCTTCGTCTACCAGCGAGGTGAACAACCGCTCGTCGACTAACTCGCCCAGGCAGGTCGCATCGCTCACCAGTAGACGCGAATCTGCGTGGCTACCGTCGACAATGCTGATCAGCGCCGCCGTGCGTCGTTTGCTCAGCAACTCGTGCAGGGTGGCGAAACACGTCGCCGCGCCCGTGACTGTCTCGAACAGCAGCACCACGACGCCGCCGCAACACTGTCCGAGACCAGGGCCCAACGCGAAGCGGTGCAGATGCGCTCCTGTGGTGGCGCCGCCGCGCAAATGCTGCCGGGCGATATCGATGGCCTGGAATTCCAGGTTGCCGCCACCGACACTTCCGGCGGTACCCTGCTCCCACACCAGCATGCGCGCGCCGACTTCCCGCGGCGCCGAGCCCTGCGTTGCGGCGACGCTGATCGATACGCACGGCAAGTCGGGTGCATCCAGCAATGCATCCAGCCAGGTACTCATCCTGTCTGCCGCTCCGGCTGCGCGGTGCCGCGTGCGCGCAGTTCGTCCACAGCACGCAATACCGCCTCGGGTGTCGCCGGTGCATCCAGATGCGGGCTCGCCCTGTAATCGGCGGCCGCTGCAACCGCATCCTTGAGTGCATGGAATACACACAACGCCAGCATCAGCGGCGGTTCCCCGACCGCCTTGGAGCGGTGAATGGTTTCCTCCCGGTTCGCTGCCGACTCCAGCAGCTGCACGCGAAAATCCACCGGCAGATCCGAGCATACGGGAATCTTGTAGGTGGACGGCGCGTGCGTTTTCAGTTCACCTTTGTCGTTCCACCACAGCTCTTCACCGGTCAGCCAGCCCATGCCCTGAACAAATCCGCCTTCCACCTGGCCGAGATCGATGGCCGGGTTCAGGGATTTGCCGCAGTCGTGCAGGATGTCCACGCGTATCACCCGGTACTCGCCGGTCAACGTGTCTACCACCACTTCCGCGATGGCGGCCCCGTAGGCGTAGTAGTAAAAAGGCCTGCCGCTGAACGTCTTGCGATCGTAGTGGATCTTCGGCGTGCGGTAGAAGCCGGTCGACGACAGCGATACGCGGGCGAAAAACGCGAGGTTGACCAACTCCGTGAACGACACTGTCTGTTTACCGGCCTGCACTCGATTGTTTCGAAATTCGACCGCGTCGGCGGACACGGCGAAATGTTCGGCAGCGAATTCCCGCAACCGGTCCTTCACGGTTCGCGCCGCCAACTGCGCGGCTTTGCCATTCAGGTCCGATCCCGAGGAAGCCGCCGTCGCCGAGGCGTTCGGTACTTTGCTGGTGTCCGAGGCGGTGATCTTGATACGGTCGATGTCGATCTGCAGTTCTTCGGCCACGACCTGCGAGACCTTGGTGAACAATCCCTGTCCCATCTCGGTGCCGCCGTGATTCAAATGCACGGTGCCGTCGGTATACACGTGCAACAGCGCACCGGCCTGGTTGAGATGCGTCGCGGTGAACGAGATGCCGAACTTCACCGGTGTCAGTGCGATGCCGCGCTTGAGAAACCGGCTAGCGGCGTTGAATTCAGCTATGTCGGAGCGCCGTTCAGCATAGTCGCCACTTGCCTCCAGCTGTGCGACCAGCTCGTGCAGGATATTGTCTTCGATCGTCTGCTCGTAGGGCGTCACGTTGCGGTCGTCCGTACCGTAGAAGTTTGTCTTGCGTACGGCCAGTGGGTCCAGTTTCAGGTAACGGGCGATCTCATCGACGACGTACTCGATGGCGTACATCCCCTGCGGCCCGCCGAATCCGCGAAACGCGGTGTTCGATACCGTGTGCGTTTTGCAGCGGTGCGACACGATGGTGACGTTTTCCAGGAAGTAGGCGTTGTCGCTGTGGAACATCGTACGGTCGTTGACCGCGCCAGAAAGATCGGCGGACATTCCGCAACGCGCCGCGTATTCGAATTCGATACCCTGAATGCGTCCTTCGTCGTCGAAACCGACCTCGTAGCCAACCACAAAATCGTGGCGCTTGCCGGTCATGATCATGTCGTCGTCGCGGTCCAGGCGCACTTTCGCCGCGCATCCGGTTTGCTGCGCCACCAGCGCGGCTATGCAGGCGAACAGAGCAGGCTGGCTCTCCTTGCCGCCGAATGCACCCCCCATGCGCCGGCATTCCACGACGATGTCTTTGGAGGTCTTGCCGAGCGCGTGCGCCACTTTGTGCTGAATTTCGCCGGGATGTTGGGTCGAGCTGTACACCAGCATGTCGCCGTCTTCCCTGGGTACCGCCATGGCGATGTGGCCTTCCAGATAGAACTGATCCTGACCACCCAGTTTGAGTTTTCCCTGCAGGTGGTGCAGCGCCTTGCGCAGCGCTTTACGGCTGTCGCCGCGGGAGATCGTTTCCGTCGGCAACACGAACGACTGGCGGCGCACCGCCTCTTCCGGATCGAGGATCGGTTCCAGCAGTTCATAGTCGATCTTTGCCAGACGCGCGGCGCGGCGCGCCTCCGTGTAGCTGTGTGCGGCGACGGCAAAAATAGACTGGCCCACGTACTGCACAAGCCCCGGGGAAAAAATCGGGTCGTCGGCCAGCACCGGACCGAAATTATTCTCGCCCGGAATATCTTCGGCGCCGAGCACGGCCACCACACCCGGCGCAGCGAGCACCGGCGCAAGGTCCACCTTTTTCAGCTTTGCATGCGGGTGTGCGCTGGTGCCGATAGCGACGTGTAGCAGGTTGCGCGGCTCGGGTATATCGTCGGTATACAGGGCCCCGCCGCTGACGTGCAGGTGGCCGCTGTCATGCGCCAGCGCCTGTCCAACCCCGCCCTGCACCGGCACGCTTGATTGGGTACCTGTTTTAGCGCGCGTATTCATAGACACTCGCAACGTCCGACGTGCCGGACGTTTCCAGGTAAAACTTGTACAATAGATTCTTGCCGACCTTGCGCCGGTATTCGTCGCTGGCGCGCATGTCTCCGATCGGCGCATAGTCGCGATCCAGCATGGCCATTGCCGCTTGTACCGACGCCTCGTTCCAGTCGTGCGCGAGCAATGCCTGTTCGCATTCCAGGGCGCGCTTCGGCGTTGCAGCGAGGCCGCCGTATGCAATGCGTATGTCACGCACCCTGGAGCCATCGAGTTCCACGCTGAACGCGCCGCACACGGCGGAGATGTCCTGATCGAAGCGTTTGGAAATCTTGTAGCTGCGCACCTCGCGCCCGGATTCTGGCAACGGAATTTTAATGCGCGTCACAAACTCGCCTGGCTGCAGCGCCGTCTCCTGGTAGGCGAGATAGAACTCGTCCAGTGGCAACTCACGCGTTGTCTTGCCTTTACGCAATTCCAGCCGCGTGCCCAGGGTGATGAGTGCCGGCATCGAGTCGCCGATCGGCGAACCGTTGGCAATGTTGCCGCCCAGCGTCCCGGCATTGCGAATCGGCGGCGAGGCGAAGCGCAGGAACAGTTCTTCGTACTCAGGGTAGTGTTCGAGTAAGTGCGGAACAGCATCGTTGATCGTTACGCCGGCACCGATATCGAGACAGGCATCATCGGTGGTGACGGTTTGCAAATCGGCCACATCGCCGGTGTAGATCAGGGTGGGCAACTCGCGCAGCTGTTTGCTGACCCACAACCCGACGTCGGTGCCGCCCGCGAGAATGCAGGCATCGGGATGGTTTTCCACCAGCTCGGCGAGTGTGTTTATATCGCGCGGAGCGAAATATCGCTTGTCTCCGCTGGTGAGTGAGAGTGTCGAATCGTCCGCCAACTCGACCAATTTTCGGCAGATCACGCGTTCCTGGTCGCCTGCCGATCCGCCGGCGCGGTGGGTCCAGTCGCCGTCCGTTTCGCTTGCCGCCGCATAGCTGTACATGGTATTGGCCGCATCGACGATTGGCCGGTATCCGGTGCAGCGACACAGGTTTCCCGCCAGCGCCACGTCGATATCGCGCCGTGTAGCGTCTGGCTGCGACTTGTACAGCGCGAACAGCGACATTACGAAGCCAGGCGTGCAAAAACCGCATTGTGAAGCATGGCAATCGAGCAAGGCGCGCTGCACCGGGTGCAAGGTGCCGTCGGCGGCCACCAGACTCTCCACCGTCAAGAGCTGTTTGCCGTGTAGTGTCGGCAGGAACTGAATGCAGGAGTTGATCGCCCGCAGCCGCAATCCCTGTCCGCTCTGGTCGGGTTCCGCAAGCACCACCGTGCACGCGCCACAATCGCCCTCCGCACACCCTTCCTTGGTGCCAGTACGGCGCAAGTCTTCCCGCAGGTACTGCAGCACCGTACGGGTGGGATCAATGTCGGTGAGCGACACTATTTCACCATCCAGCAAAAAACGCACAGCCTGCAACTGCGGATCGGCGCGGCGCTTGTCAGTGACTGGCATCGGTCAGTTTCCGGTCAACCACCGCGGTAGGTGGAGTAGCTCCACGGCGACACCAGCAGAGGCACGTGGTAGTGCTCGTCTGCAGCCATGGCGAAACGAATGTTTATGGTATCCAGGAATGGCGGAGATGCCTGGGGAAATCCGGCGGCCGAGAAATAGTCCGCAACGTGGAAGCGCAGTTCCCAGGGGCCGGCGGCGAATGCGTCGCCCACCAGAAGTGGCTCGTCTGTACGGCCGTTGGCATTGGTGAGCAGCCGTTTCACCAGTCTTTCTTCAGGATGCAGCGCATACAGTTCGACGGTAATGCCGTCGCCCGGTTTGCCCTGCGCAGTGTCGAGCACGTGGGTGGTCAACTGGCCCATTTTCCCCTCAAACCCCGGTTCCAGGACTGGGATAGTACCGCTATCGGCGGGTACGCTGGTAGCGGAGAATCGCCACCAGCTGAATGGGCAGAATTGCCAACGTTGGGGCACACTGCAGTTGACTGTTTATAATCGCAGCGCATGACCAGCAACTCTGCCGATCTGGTGTACCTGGACTACGCTGCGACCACGCCAGTCGATCCTCGCGTAGCGCGGTGCATGTTCGAGCACATGACGCTGGATGGCGACTTCGCCAATCCATCGTCGGTGCACCGTGCGGGTCTGCGTGCGCGCGATTCGGTTGAAGCAGCACGCAGCGCGGTAGCCGAGGCGATACGCGCCAGGGTCCAGGAGATTATCTGGACGTCGGGTGCCACCGAATCCACGAATCTTGCCTTGCAGGGGGTCGCCGCAGCCGGCGGCAAACAACACATCGTCACTTGCAGCACCGAGCATCCGGCTACCCTCGATGTATGCGCGGCGCTTGCGCGCAGGGGCGTAGAGACAACGTACCTTAGGCCGAACGCCAACGGTCATCTCGACCCGCAGCAGGTCGCAGACACGCTCGAGCCGCATACGTCGGTCGTGACGCTGATGCACGTTAATAACGAGCTGGGCGTTGTTCATGATATTGCCTCGATCGGTGAAATCACCCGGCAACGCGGTGTATTGCTGCACGTCGACGCGGCGCAGAGTCTCGGCAAAATTCCGATCGATGTGGAGGCAATGCACATCGATCTGCTGAGCTGCACTGCGCACAAGGTGTATGGTCCGAAGGGCATCGGGGTGCTGTATGTACGCAGCAACCCGCCAGTGGCGATCGTACCGCTCGCGCACGGGGGTGGGCAGGAACGGGGACTGCGACCGGGCACCTTGCCGACGCAGCAGATCGTTGGTATGGGCGAGGCGGTGCGAATCGCCATGCACGAACTCGACAGCGATGACCGGCACATTCGAGCATTACGCGAGCAACTGTGGCGTGAGCTGCAGGCGCTCGAAGGGGTGTACTGCAACAACCCCGACGAACCGTGTGTGGCGGGTATTCTCAGCGTCAGCTTCGACGGGCTTTCTGCCGAAGATTTGCTGCTGGAGGCGGCGGATATCGCCATGTCCGCCGGTTCGGCCTGCGCCTCGGGATCACAACACGCCTCGCACGTTTTGCAGGCCATCGGCTTGAGCGAGCAACGCGCACACGGCACGTTGCGCTTGAGTTTAGGCCGATTTACGACCGGTGCCGAAATCGAGCGCGCAACAGCCGAACTCGCTCGGGTGGCAGAGAGGCTTCGCGAAAACGGGGGACAGCATACTTATTTCACCTAGCTTCACAGACCGATAAATCGTCCTGTCCCGTGATTTGAAATAAGTATACTGTCCCCTGCTCCCTAGTCCTTGACCGGCACGGCGTAAAGTTCCTGCAGTAACCGCTCGGCGGTGTGCGACCATTCGAACCTGGCCGCTGCGCTGGCGCGGCGAAGTTTCAACCACTCGACCTGGTGTTCGTCAAATACCGTAAGCGCCTGATCGGTGGCTTCCACCAGCGCGTCGGCCTGTTCGACCGGCGTGTAGCCAGCAAACCCGAAGCCGTTCTTCTCAGGCGCGATCGTATCCTTGAGTCCGCCGACGAGATGCACCAGGCACGGCTGGCCGGCGCGCTGCGCCAGCAGATGGTTGCCAATTCCCGGTTCAATTACGCTTGCTTTCACGAACAGATCGCCCAATGCGTATAAAGCCTGCTCCAACGCTTCGGACACACCGTTGAGGAACACCAGATTCTCGTAGCGGGCGGACGCTTCGGTAAGAAACTGCTCGAGCCGAGCGACACCAGTGCCCATGATGAAGAACACGCCGAACGCACCCAGCTTATCCAGCAAGTGGTACAACGCCGGTTTGCCGTCGCTGCCGCGCTGACGGAACAACGCGATGTTGCGATCGTCCACCGGGCCGGTGCTGGTGAGCAGAATGCGTGGGCGCTCGTTACTCAGCTTCGCCAAGCGATGATGCGCTATGAAATGGCTGGAGGCGAGCTGCGATTGCGCCGCAGTCCAGCGCAGCACCCGTGCTCGGGCCACCGCGCGCAGCTCTTCCCAGGTTTCGACCATACTCAGCGGCGCTGAGTGATACTCGCAACCGCCGAGAATTCCGAACAGGCGTCCCTCGTCTCCGATGGTAGCGAGGTCTTGGTGCAGACCGTTGCCGCCAGGATGCGCCGCATTGCCGGGCTGCACGATCTCCTCGGCATAGGCAGACGACAGGACGTGCACGCCGTCTGCGAGGCGAATCGCGCTCGCCGTTGCATTTAAACAATCGGTGCGGGTGGGATCTGCCAGCAAGGTCTGGTTATAGCCCAGATCGGGAAACCAGCTGGCAAACGAAGATTCGCCCTGCGCGAATGGGAACACACCCTGTTTGCCCGGATCATACAATGTGAATACGCAGCGCTGGCTGCGCAACACGCGGTACGAGCGGTGGCAGCGGCGCAACATCAGCAGAAAGGCGGTCGGCCAGTCGTGCACATGCACGGTATCGACGACACCGAAGGTTTTCTGCAGCAGACCTTCGGCGACGGCGGTGCAGAACAGTGCGAAGCGGCGGGCGTCCAATCCATAGTCGTCGCGCGGGGTCTCGCTGCAGTAGATGCGCCCCGCGCCGCAGGCACTGAAGACCGGATGATCCAGTACCAGATTCCGCACCAGATCACGGTCGGGACGGCCCAGTATCTCGTAGACGAACACCGTTTCCATCTTATCCGCGAAACCCACCTTCAGGCGCGCAACCTGACGTGATCCGGGCATGCGATTGAATGCCCCGTACGCGGGTGTGACGACAGTTACCTCGCAGTCCTTCTGGGCTACGGCGTGCGCGGATTCGCACACAACGTTCCCGACCTCGCTAACGTTGCCGCTTACTTCTCTATCCCCGAGCCGCATGGCGGGCAGCGACCCATTCTCAGCGGCTACAACGAGTATCGAATTCACCTACCGCACACCTCGCTGTTCCCGGCTTGATGTGTGCGGACTTCGTGCTCGACTACGTTTGCATTGAATCAACGGTTCAACCCCGAGCAGATTTCTGCGTCGCAGGCAGTTCGTCGAGTAACGCGCGCATACCGGGTTTGTTCTCGACGATTTCCTCGATGCTGAGCCCGTCCAGCTCATGCGGAAAAACCAGCCAATTATCCGTGTTGTGCACGTAGTAGTCGGGCTCGCGCTCGGTGCGATTGTTGCCCGGCTTGAAATACGCCGTGGCCACACGAATATCCTGCGGTGCATTGCGGCGGGCTTTGAGATGAATAGTCTCGATTATGGCTTCGATGCTGAGCCCTGAGTCGTAGACATCGTCGACTATCAGCAGCGCATCTTCGGCATTGACGTTGCGGATCATGTAACTCAGCCCGTGTACCCGCACGTGCGCGGTACGTTCACCGATGCCGGTGTACGAAGATGTGCGAATCGAAATGTGATCGGACTGCACGCCGAAGTAGTAAAGCAGTTCCTGTACGGCGATGCCGACTGGACTGCCGCCGCGCCACACGCCGACGATGAAATTCGGGCGAAAGCCGCTGTTGAGGATCTGTGCACCGAGGCGGAATGAATCTTCCAGTAACTGCTGTGCTGAAATGTATTGTTTGTCTGTCACGATACTGTCCGCTTGTTGTTGTTCGGGCGATCTATATCGCCTCGGTTGGCCGTCACGAATACACCTCGTAGCACGGTTGGTAGTCGCTGCCCGGCAGGCGCATGCGCTGATCGGCGATAAACGATTGCAGAAGTTTATCCAATTGTGCGGAAAACCGCTCTCCCCCGCGGATTTTGAACGGGCCTTGGGCTTGAATGGCGGTAATCCCCTCTTCCTTGACGTTGCCCGCCACGATGCCGGAAAAAGCACAGCGCAGATTTGCCGCGAGTTCGTGGGGCGCTTGATTGTTGGCCAGATTGAGACTGGCCATATTCTCGTGCGTCGGTTCGAAGGGCCGCTGGAATATCGGATCGACCTTCAAACGCCAGTTGAAATAGAACGCATCGCGGTGTTTTTTCCGATAAGCACGGACCCCCCTCGTACCTTCCTTGACTCGCTGCGCAACCACATCTGGTTCATTGACGACGATCTCGTAGAACGAGCCGATTTCATCACCCAGCATGTGTCTGAGAAACTCATCGATTCGCATGAAATACTCACGGCTGGACTCGGGGCCGGTGAATACCAGCGGGAATGGCATATCGCGGTTTTTCGGGTGCAGAAGGATGCCAAGCAGGTACAGTATCTCTTCCATCGTACCCACGCCGCCGGGCAACACGACGACCGCATGGGCGGTGCGCACGAAAGCCTCCAGCCGTTTCTCGATATCCGGCATGATCACCAGGTCGTTAACGATGGCGTTTGGCGATTCAGCGGCGATGATCTGTGGTTCGGTGATTCCCACATAGCGCGCGTCGCGGATCCGTTGTTTGGCATGTGCCACGGTCGCGCCCTTCATCGGACCTTTCATGGCGCCTGGCCCGCACCCGGTACAGATATTGAGTCCGCGCAGACCGAGTTCGTAGCCGACGGTTTTCGAATAGTCGTACTCCTCGCGGTCGATCGAGTGGCCGCCCCAGCACACCACGAGATTGGGATCGCGCTGGGGCCGCAATACCTTGGCATTGCGCAGTATGTGGAAAACGGCGTTAGTGATACCGGCTGTCGTATGCAGGTCGAACCGGCTGCTCGCTTCGATCTCGTTGTTCACGTACACGATGTCGCGCAACACCGCGAACAGCAATTCTCGCACACCCGTGAGCATAACCCCGTCGACGAAGGCCGACGCCGGCGCATTGATGATCTGCAGTTTGATGCCGCGGTCGCGAACGTGCACAGCGATCTCGAAATCCTTGTATTCATCGAAAATCACCGTGGGATCGTCGACGTGCGAACCGGCGTTCAGAACCGCCAGGGCGCAGCGGCGGAAAAGCCCGTACAAGCCTCCATGCCCCGTATTGCGCAATGCAGCTGCCTCGACTTGCGAGATAACTTCGAGTGTACCCTCCGGCACCACCCGGGCACTGACACGGTTGTCCGCCACACGAGCTCCTTTCACTTGCATTTGTCGTTCTCTTAGCGGCAATGCCGCACAAACCTCGAACCGGGATTATCAAGTATACAATCGCGCCATGCGACCTGACCCTGAGCTGCGGAAACACTTGCAAGCCCTGGGCCACTGCCGGTTGTGCCCGGATGTGGTCGCCCCGCCCGTGTACGGGTTGCCGGTTCGATCGCCGGTGATGCTGATTGGTCAGGCGCCGGGGATCCGCGAGCAACAGACCTTGCGACCGTTTGCCTGGACGGCGGGTAAGCGTCTGTTTGGCTGGTTCGAGTCAATCGGGCTGCCCGAATCAGCATTTCGCACGCGCGTCTACATGACCGCCGTTGCGCGCTGTTTCCCCGGCAAAAATCCTCGCGGTGGTGACCGGGTGCCGAGCCGGCAGGAGATCGCTAATTGCGGCACCTGGCTGAAGACCGAATTCGAGCTGTTGCGCCCGCGCCTGGTAATCCCTGTGGGCAAGCTCGCTATCCACGCCCTGCTCGGCCCTGGCAGGTTGGATGCGACCGTGGGCACGCTGCACCGGCGGCAAATTGCCGACGCAGCGGCCGACGTCGTTCCGTTGCCGCACCCCTCGGGCGCGTCCACGTGGATCCACACGGAACCGGGCAAGACCTTGTTGCGGCGGGCCCTGCAACTGCTCGCGCAACATCCGGATTGGCGCGCGATGCAGGGGGATCGAGTGCAGGGCTGAACGGTTGCCGGAACTCCTGCAACTACGCCGGTGACGGACGTTGTGGCTATATCGCTTGGCGGAAATCTCTGCTCAGCGCGACGAGTTTGCGCTTCAGGTCGTCGAGTTTTCTGAACTGCGCGGTGTTTTTCATGTACTGCTTGAACGGTTGCACCGGCAGGCCGGCATACCAGCCCGGCTCGGTAATGTCACGGGTGACGCCCGCGCGATGCACCAACCAGACGTCGTCGCAAATCGTGATGTGATCCGAGACTTCGGTCTGGCCACTGGTCACGACCCGGTTACCGATTTTCGTTGAACCGGCGACAGCCAACATCGGCGTGAACAGGCAGTCTTCGCCGATTTCGACGTTGTGGGCGAAGTGGCAAATGTTATCCGTCTTTGTGCCAGCGCCGATCCTCGTCTCCCCATAGGTCGCGCGATCGATGCAATTGCAGGCGCCGATGCGCACGCGATCCCCGATGACGACGTTGCCGGTCTGGGGGATCTTATGACTTCTGCCTTTGCTGTCCTGCGCGAAACCAAAGCCCTCCGATCCGATCACACTGCCGGCGCCGATCTCGACGTCGTTGCCAAGCAGGCAGCCGTATCCCACGACGGCATTGGGATGCACGATGCAGCCGTCACCGAGCGACGCGTCGTTTTCGATGACCGCACCCGCCAGTATCCGGCAATTGGCGCCAATGCGCGCACCCTGACCGATGACGACACCCGGTCCGACAGTCGTTGAATCGGCAATCTCCGCGTCGTCGTGGATAACAGCGGAGGGATGGATTCTGCCCCATTGCCCGTCCCGGAAGTCGCGCCCGGCGAAAGCCTGCTTGATCAATGCGTGCGCGAGCTTGACGTTGGCGACAGCGAGCACGGCGAAATCGTCGGTCGCGACGAACAAATCAGCACACGCGCGCGAGGTGACCACCGCGGCTGGCGCTCGCTCACCGACCACTCCCACGTACGCCGCGCTGGCCGCGAACACGAGGTCCCCTGGGCCACTGTTTTCCACCGCCTCGATGCCCAGGATAGGCGGGTTACCGCCACGATGAGCGCACTCGAGGCCGTAACTTTCGAGCGTGCGTTCGACATCCGCTACACTAATGCGCTTCATCTTCAGCCCCCCCTGCCGGTAACCGAGCCAATCATACCTTCTCGATTACCCTTAGCCGAACCAGGCGGTCACGCCGATGCCGCATGTGCCCTGATAGCCGTCTGCGGAAGCCTGCTGCTCAGCTGGAATCTCCGGCACGGAGTCCGCCGCCTTGACCAATCCCTGGGCTGCGCGGATAATCGCGGCGCTTGTGCAGAGCAACATAAATAAAGGGATATTCGCGTCGCATTGACCGATGGCGGTGTAGCGCGGCACTAGTTTGGTCACCGATTCGCGCCCGTAGCTCAGCTGGATAGAGTACCTGGCTACGAACTAGGGGGTCGGAGGTTCGAATCCTTCCGGGCGCGCCAAAAACACCCT